>Ga0065705_10104198_pt1 | contig 38609 bp, 27 predicted proteins | sample SwibulcommuniRL2_FD_59092 | JGI IMG/M metagenome (GOLD analysis project Ga0065705, IMG submission 59092) | Bulk soil microbial communities from switchgrass field near Rose Lake, East Lansing, Michigan, USA - RL2 Bulk Soil v2 (version 2) | ecosystem: Environmental > Terrestrial > Soil >...
GCAGCCGCTGGCCGCCGACGCGACGCCGCTCGCGGAGTCGGCAGGGAAGAAGCGATCGCGCAAATTCACCGACATAGACGGTTAACCGCAAGCCATCTAAAATGGGACGAGCCAGCGGTCGCCGCGCCCCACATTGGCGTGGCGGTGTTGTCCGCGGCCACAACCTACATCGCCTCAAGACTTTACGAGCATGCCGTTGGCCGTGGAGACCACCGACTTTTCGCGCCTCGCCGCCACACTGCGGCAGATGGTCAATGCCGCGCTGGTTCGCTACACGGACTATGGCGACGATACGCCGCCGCACCTGGCAGACGCGATCCGCCACAGCCTCCTGGCTCCGGGCAAGCGCCTGCGGCCGCTTCTTGTGTTAATGGCAGCCCAGGCTTGCGGTTGCGATCCTGGCGCGACTCGAGTCAGTACGGCCCTGCCGGCCGCTTGCGCAGTGGAGATGGTGCACACGTATTCGCTCATTCACGACGACCTGCCGGCGATGGACGACGACGACATGCGCCGCGGACTGCCAAGCTGCCACGCGGCTTTTGGGGAGGCCACGGCCATCCTGGCTGGTGACGCATTGCTGGCCCAGGCTTTCGAGGTGCTGGCGACCGAAATCCAGCCCCCCGAGGTCGCCGCCCGCTGCTGCGGCGAATTGGCCAAGGCGGCTGGGGCGAGCAATCTCGTCGGTGGGCAAGAGGACGACCTGGCCGCCCAATTTGCCGACCTGGGCTACGAACAACTGGAGCGGATTCACCGCCGCAAGACCGGGGCGATGATCCGCGTCTCGCTGCGGCTGGGTGGAATTGTGGCCGGGGCGGAAGATTCAGAGCTGGCCGCGTTAGATACCTTCGGCGAGCGGCTTGGCCTGGCGTTTCAGATCGTCGATGATTTGCTCGACCTGGAAGGGACCGAAGCAGACCTCGGCAAGCGGACCGGCAAGGATTCGGGCCGTGGTAAGCTGACGTTTCCTGCAGTTCTGGGCGTGGCGGAAAGCCGTCGGCGGGCGGAGGAGCTGATCGGCGGCGCCATCGACGCGATCACCCCGCTGGGGCCGTCCGCCGGAGGGCTGGAGTCGTTGGCCCGGTATGTGCTAGAGCGGAAACATTAGTCCTCAAATATGCACCCCTTGCTTTCCAAACTCGAATCGGCTGCCGACCTGCACGGCCTGACCAACGCTCAACTCGGTCAGCTCGCGTCCGAAATCCGCGACGTGCTGTGCAACTTGCTCGAAGAGCGGACGGCACATTTCGCGTCGAATCTGGGGGTGGTCGAGCTGTGTCTGGCTCTGCACAGCGTCTTCGATTTTCGCACCGACCGGCTGATTTGGGACACCGGGCATCAGATCTATCCGCACAAGCTCGTCACGGGCCGCTATCCGCCCTTCCGCTCGATCCGCACCAAGGGCGGATTGATGGGCTATCCCAATCCGGACGAAAGCCCATACGACCTCTTCATGACGGGGCATGCCGGGTCAAGCGTGAGCACGCTCAGCGGCCTGCGGAGCGGCGACGATCTGCTCGGCCAGCATTCGCGGAAGGCCGTCTGCGTCATCGGCGATGGCGCATTCCCCAGCGGCATTGTCTGGGAGGCCCTGAACAACATCGGCGGTATGAAGCAGGACCTGTTGGTCGTTCTGAACGACAACAAGATGTCGATCTGCCCGCGCGTCGGCGGCGTGGCCAGCTATCTCGATCGCCTGCGGACCAGTCCGTTCTACTCGGGCCTCAAGCAAGAGGTGGTGCGCGTCCTGGAAAGCGTTCCGCTCCTGGGCGATCCAGTCGAGCGGTTCCTGGCCCAGATCAAAGAGGGCGTCAAAGCCGGCCTGCATGGCGGCATGATGTTCGAGGAACTTAGCTTCCGCTACCTCGGCCCGATCGACGGCCATAACCTGTCGATCCTCCGCAAATATCTGCTGATGGTCCGCGACTTGGAGGGGCCAATCCTCCTGCACGTCGTCACCGAGAAGGGGCACGGCTTCACGCCCGCCGCCAAGGACCCCGTCTATTTCCACACGCCCCCGGCCTTTACGCAAGAGAACGGCAGCCCGGTGCCGAAGAAGGCAGGCTCCGCTCCGGCCTACACGCAGGTCGTCAGCGAGGCGATTCGCGCGGCGATGCTCCGCGACTCGCGCGTGACGGTTCTGACCGCGGCGATGTGTCAGGGGAACAAACTCGAGAAGATCCGCGACGAGATTCCCGATCGCTTCTTCGACACGGGCATCTGCGAGTCGCACGCCGTGGCCTTTGCCGCCGGTCAGGCCAAGGCGGGAATGCGGCCCATCGTCGATATCTACAGCACGTTCCTCCAGCGGTCGTACGACCAGATTTTCCAGGAGGTCACGCTCCAGAACTTGCCGGTCGTCTTCACGCTCGATCGCGCCGGCCTGACCGGCCCCGACGGGCCGACGCATCACGGCTGTTTCGACATCGCCTATCTCCGTTGTCTGCCGAACATGGTGGTCATGGCCCCCGGCGATCCGTGGGATGTGCCAGCGATGGTCGATTTCGCCCTCCGGCACAACGGGCCAATCTCGCTGCGGTATCCGAAGGCGAATGCAACGTCCTTGAACCTCGGACCTGAATCATCGAGCGCAGCGGCCCGCCAGCCGGTCGAACTCGGCCGCGCGGAGCTCCTCCGCGCTGGAACCGACGGCACGATTCTCTGCTTCGGCACGCTCCTGGCCGATTCGCTCAAAGCGGCCGATCAACTTGCCGCCGAAGGGATCGATGTCGCGGTCGTCAATGCCCGCTTTGTCAAGCCGCTGGATCGCGACGCTGTCGAGCGAGCGCTCCGGGAGACGGGCTTCATAGTAACCATTGAAGAGGGCTGTCTGATGGGCGGCTTCGGCAGCGCGGTGCTCGAAGCGGCCAGTGAAATGTCGCTCGACACCAGCCGCATCCGCCGCCTCGGCGTCCCCGACCGGTTTATCGAGCACGCCGACCGCGGCGAATTGCTCGCCGACCTGGGCCTCGACGCCCGCGGGATCGCCGCCGCCTGCCGCGAGCTTGTGGGCCAGCTCTCTGAACCGCGCTAAGTGGGGCAGGTTTTTTAGCCTGCCATGCCATGATCCCTAGCGACTATCCGTACGCTTCGCATGAAGGCGCCAAGTCGTGGCAGCCAGGGCCGCTACTTGAGCCGCCCGGCGTGGGCCCTGCCGTCAGCCCCTCGGCGTTCCCGCTCGAGGAACCGGACTTCGCGGTACCCAAACTGGCAGTCACCGTCGCCGTGGTCATCGCGGCTTTGTCGATATTCAATGCGACGATGATGCCCGTGACGACGACGTTGCGTCCCAGTCCTGGATTCATTTTTGGCCTGGGCTATTTGTCGCTGCTATTGGGCTCGCTCGGTGGACAGGCGGCCCTATTGACCGTGCTGGTGGTGTGGGAAGCGGGTCCGCTGTGGCTGCGGCTGGTATGGCACTGGGGGCTGGCGCTCGTGGCGTTTTCGGCGTGGACCTTTGGCTTTATGGTGGCGCTTGCGACGGAGTTCGGCCAAGACAATTTCCCCAAGGAAGAATTCCTCGCCGCTTTGCTCGGCCTGCCGCTGGTCGCGCTGGCCTCGCAGGCGATCCCGTGGTTGCTTAAGTTCTATTTCCACTGGCGGATCGAACATGAGGACTACCCGTCGCCGCCAATGGCGGCACAGCGACTTTCGATTCGCGACATGATCGTTGGCATGATTGTCGTGGCCTTGACGATGGCGGCCGTTCGCGCCGGCAAGCCGGCCACCGCCGAGGAAGGGATCTACTGGGCAGGCTGGATGATCGGCATCGCGTCGGCGGCGGGAATTTCGCTCGTGTGCCTGACTCCGATGATTTATTTCACCCTGGGCGTCAAGCGAGCGAGCTGGGGCGTATGGGGCGTCGTCGCCATCAGCGGGCTCGTGGCCGCTGTCGCGTCGGGCATCTTGATGTATTTCAGTCCCCCCGGGCCGTCATACCGCGAGATCATCCTGATGATGGTGATGATTACCGCGGGATTTGCGCTGACGCTGTGCGGGACCTTGTGGATCGTGCGGGCCAGTGGATATCGGCTGGCCACGTCACCGCCGTTGATGTCCCCGTTTGATCTCGCACGGAGCGGATCAGCCGTGCCATGAAGGACAGCGACTATCCCTATCGCTCGCCGCCCATGGCGAGGGAGTGGAAGCCCGGGTGGCCGCCAGAGCAACTGGCAGGTGATGCGTACGCGCCCCCTGGCATTTCGCTCCTCGGGATTGTCGCCGCCGTCCTGGCGATTTCGTCGATCGGCAATGTCACGCTGTTTCCGGTTGCCGACGCCGTCAATCCGGGCAGCCCTGGATTTATTTTGGGCCTCAGTTACGTATGCTCCGCGGCAGGCGCGATTGGCGCGCAGGCCGCGCTCCTGGCGATGGTGGTTGTGTGGGGGAGCGGGTCGCTGTGGCAGCGGTTGATATGGAAATGGGGGATGGCCGCAGTTCTGTTTCTGGCGTGGGGCCTTGGTTTTGCCATGACCGAATGGAGTTGGCTCCAGACGAGCCAATTTCCGCCAGAAGAGCTCGTCGTCGCGATTCTCGGGTTGCCGCTGTTGTCGCTCGCTTGCCAGGCCGCACCGTGGCTCTTCCGCATTTATTTTCGCTGGCGAATCGAGCGGCCCGGCGAAGATGCGGCGATTGCCCGCACCGAAACAATCACAATTCGCGACTTTCTCGTCGGAACGATCCTGGTCGCTGTGACGATGGCGGCCGTACGACTCGGCAAGCCCGCAGACGCGGACGAAACCGGGTACTGGGCAGGATGGAGCATCGGCGCCGCAGCAGCAGCCGGCATCGCCCTGCTGTATGTCATTCCAGTCCTCTATCTCACGCTAGGAATCAGAGACACCCGCCGGGGCGTCCTCGGCGTCGCGGCGCTTGCCTTCTTCGTGGCGGCCACAGCAGTGGCCACCATGATCGGTCTTCTGAGGTGGATCAATGCAGGAGGGGGTGGCCCCAATGACAAGGAGCTTGCCGTGATGATCAGCTCCCTTGTATTTGGATTCACCGCCACGCTGGCTGGGACACTGTGGATCGCCCGGGCCTATGGCTACCGACTGGTGACGAGTAGGACGGAATTGCATTCCGTCCAGGGTGAAAGCCCTTTCAAGGACGGATTACAAATCCGTCCTACCCTTTAGCTCCGCCAGCTTCTTGAGCGCCTCGAGCGGCGTCAGTGAATCGATGTCGAGCTGGCGGAGCTGATCAACGACTGGATGCTCCGGCGGGCTGAAGAGCGTCAGCTGCAGATCGCCACGGCGGGACTTTTTGCACTTCACGGCGAGTTTGGGTTTGCCTTCGCGGTCGAGATGCTCCGCTTCGAGCTGCGCAAGGATTTGCTTGGCTCGCTCGTTCACCGCCCGCGGCACTCCCGCCAGACGGGCAACGTGAATGCCGTAGCTCTTGTCGGCCGCGCCGGGGACGATCTTGTGGAGAAACACAACGTGATCCTGCCACTCCTTCACCGATACGTTGAAGTTCCGCACGCTGGCGAGCGACTGCGCCAGATCAGTCAGCTCGTGGTAATGCGTGGCGAAGAGCGTCCGGCAGCCGACGGCGTCATGCAGGTGCTCGACGATCGCCCAGGCCAGCGAGATGCCGTCGTAGGTGCTCGTGCCGCGGCCGATTTCGTCGAGGATCACCAGGCTCCGCGGCGTTGCGGTGTTGAGGATGCGGGCCGTTTCGGTCATTTCGACCATGAACGTGCTTTGGCCGCGCGAGAGCTCGTCGCTCGCACCCACGCGGGCGAAAATCCGGTCGGCCACGCCGATCGTCGCCCGCCTGGCTGGCACAAACGAGCCCATCTGGGCCAGCAGCGTGATCAGGGCCACCTGCCGGATGTAGGTGCTCTTGCCCGCCATGTTCGGCCCGGTGATGAGCAGCATGGTGCCGTTCTCGCCGCCGCAGGCCACGTCGTTGGGAACAAACGTGCCCTGCGGCTCGGTAATGTCGAGCACCGGGTGCCGACCGTCAATGATCTCCAGCACTGGCTCGGAGACGATTGTCGGGCGGCAGTAACCACGCGCTTCGGCCAGTTCCGCCAAGGCCGCCAGCACATCGAGCTGGGCCAGCACGCCCGCGGTCGTTTGCAGGCGGCGGCCGTGAGCCCGAACGGCCTCACGCAACCCGACGAACAGCTCGTATTCCAGCTCTTTGGCACGCTCGTCGGCCGTAACGACCTGCTCCTCGTACTCCTTCAGCTCGGGGGTGATGTACCGCTCGGCATTGACCGTCGTCTGTTTGCGGATGTAATGGCCCGGCGTCTTGTCCTTGTGCGTGTTGGTGATCTCGATGTAGTAGCCGAAGACCTTGTTGTAGGCGACCTTCAGCGTGGGAATGCCGGTATTCGCAATCTGGTCGGCCTGGTATTTGGCGATCCACTGTTTGCCGCCGGCGGCCAGATCGCGCAGCCGGTCGAGATCGCCGCTGTAGCCGCCGCGGATGAAGCCGCCGTCGCGAGCCGAGAGCGGGCAGTCGTCCATGAGGGCCGAATCGAGTTGGGCGCGGATTTCGGTGCAGAGGTCGAGCTGGGTGTGGAGTTGGTTCAGCAAACCAGTAAGGCGTCCTACCAGCTCCTTCACCGTCGGCAACTTCGCCAGAGTTCTGCCGACGAACAAGAGATCGCGCGGGCTGGCGCGGCCCGTGGCGACGCGAGCCAAGAGGCGCTCCAGGTCATAGATGCCTCGCAGTTCATCGCGGAGTGCCTCGCGCGATGGGCCGTCGCCGACTAGCGCAGCGACCGCGTCCAGGCGCGCGTCGATCGCTGGCACACACGTCAACGGATTGGCGACCCAATCGGCCAAGAGCCGCGAACCCATCGGTGTGATCGACTTGTCAATCACCGAAAGGAGCGAGCCGTCCCGTGATCCGGTGCGAATCGTCCGCGCAATTTCGAGGCTGCGGCGAGTTGCCTGGTCGATCTCGAGCAGCTCGCCAGAGCGATATGGTGTGAGACGGTCGATGTGATCGAGCGACGTCTTCTGGGTCTCCCGCAAGTATTCGAGGACCGCGCCGGCAGCACGCAGGGCAGGGGAGTCGGCCTCATCGAACCCAAAGCCGTCGAGGGTTCCGATCTGGAAGTGTTTGCAAAGCGCCGTCGTAGCGTTGTCGATCGAAAAGGCCCAAGCCGGCCGGCGGGTGAGCATGCTGTTGCTGGGCAGGCTAACGGGTCGGCCCTGTGGCTCGGCGGGAGCCTCGCCCTCCCAGGACCCGGCATCTTCCGAAATCAGGCATTCCGCCGGCCCGATCCGGGCCAATTCGTCCGCCAGCTTCGTGGCCGGCAGCGTCGCGGCGAAAAAGCGGCCCGTGGACAGCTCGGCCCACGCAAGTCCCGCCCGATCGTCACCATTCTGCTTCGCTGCGGGCATCGCAATCGCCGCCAGATAGTTGCTTTCGCGCGGGTCGAGCAGGGCCTCGTCGGTAAGCGTTCCCGGCGAAACGACGCGCGTTACCTCCCGCTTGACCAGGCCCTTCGCCTGTTTGGGGTCTTCCACTTGTTCACAGACAGCCGCTCGAAAGCCTGCAGCGATCAACTTGCCGAGATAGCCTTCGAGCTGGTGATAGGGGAATCCCGCCATTGGGATCGGGTTCTCGCCCTTGTCGCGGCTGGTGAGCGCCAACCCGAGCGTGCGCGACGCTGTCTTCGCGTCTTCGTAGAACAGCTCGTAAAAGTCCCCCATGCGAAACAGCAGCAAGGCATCGCCGCACGCCGCTTTGGCGTCGAGATATTGCTGCATCATGGGCGAGGCGGCCATGAGGCGGAATGTAGCAGGGAAGCGGAGATGGGAAAGAGGGGAGAGGAAAGAGCGGCAGGCGTCCCGAGCGTCCGGCTAGAAATCGATATCCGCCCGCATCCCAAAGATATGCGTGGTGCTGTCGCCAATGGGGGCCCGGTCGAGGTCCGCGTGGATGTATTCCCACTTCACCCGGGTGTAGGGATTGAGATACCAATTGAGCCCGAGCGTAATGTCGTGCAGCACGCCCCCCTGAATGTTCTCGTCGGTCAGATCGATATACGACCAGCGAGCGGCCACTTCCCACGCTCCGCGGCCCATGGCGATCGGCCCCTCCTCGGTCCGTACGCGGAAGAAATTCTCGAAGGGAACCACACGATCAAAAATGCCGTGCTTCTTGTCGTAGGGGCGATGTTCGCCGGTCAGGAAATAGCTGACGTAGGCGTAGCCAGCGTGGAAGGTCAGGTCAGGTCCGCCCGTCTGTGCGACGGGGACCAACACGAACTCGGTCTGAAACGAGAGCGAGCCGCGAATCCAAGCATATTCGACGTCCAGGAGTTGCTGATTTTCCGCCGCGATGATACCGGTGCTCACAAACGGGGGAATGTTTCCATTGGGCGCGCCGGCCTGTGCTTCGGGGAACGCCAGGAACGCGAATGCACCTGCGGGCGGCGTACGGTGGCTGAAGCCCGCCCCGACGTGCGTATAACTTTGCCCTGTCTGGTCATAGTACGGCAACCACGTCACTCGGGCGGTCAGCGCCTGGCCCGCGTCGGCAAATTGATCACCGAAGTTGTCACTGTTGGAGGCAAACCAGCCGACGGACCACGTTCCATTGTCATCCGGCCCATAGGTGTTGTACGCGTTGATTCCTGCATTGCGCCCTGGGGCGAAGGCTTGCGGCAGAGACCGCTCCATGAACGTGACATAGCGGTTCTGCGTGTTCCGTTCGAGCGAGAAGGGTTCGAAGAAGTGCCCCACGCGCACGGTGCCGAGCACGGGCAGATCATGAACGCCAACATAAACGTCCAGGAAGGACGGCCGCCCAGCATTGGCAAAGTCAAAGCCAATCGCGTATTCGACCACGTCGTAGGCCTCGCCAGTGGCTGTCAGTCGAGCGCGGCGGAAATCGAGCGTATCGGGCACGTCGCCGACCGTCGCCATGCTGGCAGCGTCCTGATGGAAGTGCAGGTAATCAAGCTGAAGCTGGCCGCCAATCTCGAAGGTCGGCGAGACGATAGCATCGTTCTTCGCGTCGGCTGCATCTTTCAGCTTTTGGACTTCCGCTTCGAGTGCACTGAGACGGTCGGGTGCGCCTTCTGACGAGTAGGCAGGAGTGGCCAGGGACCCTGCATCAAGCGGCATCTCGCTTGGCGACGGTTCGATCACGACCGGGGCAAGTAGCGGCTCGACGCTCGGCAGCCGAACGGGCGGATCTTCGGCCGGGGCTGAAGCAGGCGGACCGGCAAGTACGAAAACCACGGCGAGAATTGCCGCGGCAAGCGCACGGGAACTAGCTCGTTCCATGATGCCATTCCGCCGCGAGAACTGGCCAGGCTGCCAGAAGAGAATCGCGGGGGATAGCAAATCGATAGCACTGTGGTCCAGGTCAATAGTGACAGTCGCGTGCATGCCAGCATCATCAAGTCCACCTCGCACGAGGGGGCGCGGGCAGGGATCGGCTCAAGGTCCAACAGCGCAAATTACGATGACTATTCCAGTCGCACCAATTTGACCAGTTACACCGGTGGTGCGCTTTGTGCGGCTAATGACGGCTAGCACAACGTGGCTAGGTGGACTTTCTTAGGCGGCTGACTGGGTGCACCAGAGGCAACCGGAGGTCTGTCGCAAGGAAAGCGCCCATGATTCGACCCTTCCCAGCACGCGATGCTTGGTCTGCTAGCGTGCTTGTCCTCGTGCTGCTGGCCAGCGCTCTTCGCGCTCAGCAGCTAGAGCCGCAACTCGACGCTACCCCGGCCGTTCTCGTGCCGACCGCGGACCCCGTAGTCGGGCAAGTGCCAGGAGTCGATGGCTCGGCAAGTCCGGCTGCGGAGTACACCGCGACAGCGGCCAGCGAAACGGAATCGATTCTCCGCCGTCTGGATGCCCTCGAGCAAAACGCGGCCAAGCCTGCCGCCGAAAAGGACAAGGAAAAGAAACCCGCCGATGGCTGGACCGATCTTTCCGGCGAAAAATGGACCGTCCGGCTCGGCGGCCACGTGCAGATGGACTATATCCAGTGGCCGCATGCCGATCCGCCCATTCCGCCCTCCAATTACTTTGAATTCCGCCGCTTGCGCCTGACTGCTGACGGCACGGGATACGGAGTCTATGACTTCCGCCTGCAAATCGACATCGAACCGGAATCGGGCGACGGCGTGATTACGCCGGTCGTGGACGTGAAGGATGCTTACTTTTCGATGAACGAGTTGCCGTTGGTCCACCGCTGGCGAATCGGCAATTTCTTCGTCCCCTTTAGCCTCGAGCAGGTCACGAATGACCGATTCAACGTGTTCTTGGAGCGCTCGATACCTACTCAGACCGTATTCGCCGCCGACCGCGAAGTGGGCATGGCCGTGTACGGCGTGACCGAGGACCAAAATGCGACCTGGACTGTGGGAGTATTCTTCGACAGCGTCAGCGAATCGCAAAAGGAGAAACTCGGCCCGCACCAAGGGACGCGCGTGAGCGGTCGCGCCACCTGGCTGCCGTTTTACGACGAAGCGTCCAAGGGTCGATATCTAATCCACACGGGCGCGGGAGTGCTTTACACGGACGACAGTGACGACATTGTCCGCTTCCGCACGCGCCCGCAGATTCACGAAGGTCCGTTCCTCATCGACAGCGGCCCATTGGCCGCCAACACCTTCACAACGGGAAACATCGAGTTGGCCACCGTGATGGGGCCGATTTCGGTGCAAAGCGAGCTATTCGTGTCCAGCGTCAACATGGAAAACGGCCAAACGCCAACGCTCTATGGGGCGTACGTCTATGCCAGCTACTTCCTGACGGGCGAGAATCGCGTCTATGAACGCTATGGACAGCACGGCGCTCAGTTCTCCGGGATCGTCCCCTTCAGCAACTTCTTTGTCGTGCCGGGAGGCTGTGGGCCGGGAGCATGGGAACTTAAGGCCCGTATTTCCTACCTGGGTCTCAAGGAACTCGATAGCGGTCAGTACAATGACTTGACCCTCGGCTTCAACTGGTACTGGACCGAGCGGACGCGGATTATGTTCGACTACATCCATCCCGTAACGAGCGTGGATACACCGTTCGGCAATACGCAGTCCGACATTCTGGGGATGCGTTTTGACTTCAACTGGTAGCGAGTGGACTCTTCCGCGATAGGGCTACCGCGACACCACCGGCAGCGGAATGTGAATTAGCTCCTGATCAGCGAGCGGCGGCAGGGGCGCCTGGACTGCGGGCGCACCTTTCTGCGAGCAACTCGGGCAATCCGGGCAGCAAACACGGCACGGCACGCGCTCGACGAATTCCTCGACGACGCATTTGGTTGTGCAGATCTCCTCACAGACGATTTCCTTCTTGAGGAGCACCTTCTTATAGCGCGGGCAATCGCACTCGCGGCACTGGCACTCGTCGCAGCAATCGCCGTGGTGGTGCGAGCACAGCGGCGGGAGCTTGTGGAGGCAGAACGGCACTTCCTTGACTTCATAGACCGTCTTTTTGATCTGCTTTTTATCGGGCACCAGCTTGCAGCGGTGCGAGACAACGTCCTGATAGACGATCTTTCCCTCGCAGTACGGGCAAGGGGCCTGTGCAGGGCTGGCTTGCACCGGTCCAGTTTGCTCAGGCCCGGCGGCTTGCACCGTAGCCGCGCAGACCAGTGAAAGGGCAAGCGATAATCGAATGACATGCATGGTATGTGCTCCGTGTATGGGGATGGCGACGCTCGGCCTTAGCCTGCGGCTCTGCAGGAGCCTCGCCCTCGCTAAATGTCGATTTAGAAATCCTGTGCGAACCGAACTCCCCAGCCGTTGATCCACCCACTGCCGTTGGGGAACGCGGCCGTGTCGCTGACATCGCGATACGTGGCGATGTAGTTGAACTGGACCTTTGTGTTGGGATTCCAGAACCAGTTGAGACCGAGCGTACCGTTGTGCAACTGGCCGCCGTTGATGCCCTGGTCGTTGAGGTCCAAAAAGTCGTAGCGGGCGCCGATCTGCCAGGCGCCGCGGCCGCAGTATTTGCAGCCATCCTCGCCGCGAACCCAGAAGACATTCTCGAAGGGCTTGACCCGATCGAACGCCATCTTCTCCAAGGTATAGTTGTCGCTCTCGCCGGTCAGGAAATAGAGCACTTGCGCGTAGCCGCCTTGATAGAACAGCGAATCGGCGTGGGGACCCACCGGCCCGCCTGCCCCCACCCGCTGCGCGTCGCTGGTGAAGCTCATCAGCCACTCGGCCTGCATTGTCCACGGGCCCTGCACCGCGGCAAACTCGGCGTTGACCCATTGCATCGTGTCGCCAAAGACAGTGATGTCAGCCGGAATCGGCCACTGGGTCGAAACGCCGCCGCGAATTGCGTCCCGAGTGCGGAAGCGAATCCGGTCGTCGTAGGTCGTGGCTTGCCGGCCCGACACGCCCAGATGCACCAGTTGCCGCCCTTCGTCTTCATAAATCGGCAGCCACGTCAGCCGGCCAGTGACCGCGTAGTCACCGTCGTTGTTGTTGAATCCAAATACATTGTTCGTCGGCTTGTAAATCCCCAGGGCATAGCTCGCTCGGTCTTCCAGATAGTTGCTGAATACCGATGCTCCCGGTGTGAACCCGTTGAACGCCCCGCCATAGAACGTGTCCTGGTTGAACGACCGCTCCATGAACGGCAGGAAGCGGCTGCTTACGAGGTGCTCAAACCCCATCGGCTCCTTCTGATTTCCGACGCGGATGTTGCCGATCGGCGTACGCGACAGTTGGAGATACATGTCCGTCAAAGCCGTGATGTTGGAGTCGAAGAAGTTGCTGTTGTCGCCGGTTCGAGCTCGGATCCCGTTGACAAAGTCGTATTCCATGGCGAAGTCGATCACTTCGTACATCGTTCCGTCGATCCGCAGGCGGGCCCGGCGAAAGTCGATGGCATCGTGATACTGCAAACCCAGCGGCAAATTGTTCTGCACCTCCGGCTCTGCGTTGAACCAGGAGGTGTCCATCTGCCACCGGCCGCCCACGTGGACGCGAAACGCTCTGTCCTTGGTGGCCAATTCCAGGCCATTGTTCCAGCGGGCCGACATCGTCAGGTCCTGGCCCACTTCCGACCAAGCATTCGCGGCATCCGCTCCCACGCCATCGGCCGGAGCAGTGCTGTCCGTGGAAACCATCTGTGGAGTCCGCTCTTGCAGGTACTGCTCGACGATGCTCCGCACACGCGTTTCCTCGTCCAGACCCACTTGCGGCATGGTGCTGGTGTAGGCGGATCCGCTGGGCTCGACGACGGCGCCGGACGGCGGTAACCGTTCGAATAGCGTCTGACGAAGTTCCTGGTTCTCACGCTCCAGGGCATCCATTCGCAAGCGCAGCTCAGCCAGTTCACCGGCTGGCTGCTGGCCCAAGGCCATTGAGGTCACTACGGCCAGGAGCGTTGCGGCGGCGACACAAGGAAGCAATCGCATGGGGAGCTCGGCACAGAGGTAGAACTTGCCCGCGACGTGCGGTCGCACGGGTCCTACCACCTTTGTCGGCCATGCCGCCTATGCCGAATCAAACGGCTATTTGAAGGCCGTAAAGTTTACCGCCGGCCTGCTGTGAAACTGTACCGCCTGGGAAAACTTGTCCGTGACCGACAGGTCGAAAGATTACGGCTCGCTAATCGGCCAACCCAGCGCCCGCTGCAACCGGAACTGAGCCTGGTTGAATTCGACCACCGACCGCAGGTACTCGCGGCGGGCCTGGTCGAGGGCCTGAATCGACTGGAGCACCTCGATCGGCAGGCCTTGCGCGTTGCGAATCCGCTCCAGGTTGCGGCGGTACGAGTCATCGGCTGATGTGATCGCCCCTTTCGAGACATCGATCATCTGCCGGCGAGCCTCGACTTGCACCTGCGCTTCAACCACCTCGCGAGCAACCGTGTCGAGCAGCTCCACCTCGCGCATTCGGGCCTGCTGAATCTGTGCACTGGCATTTTCGCGGGCCGCGCGCTCCCCGAAGCCGAGGTTGCGCAGCTCCCAGTAGGCAACGCCGTCGAAGTCAAACCGTTCGCCGCCATCGATCCGCCCGCCGCGGCCCGCCCCAAAGCCGCCGTAGCTCGCCCCCAGGATCACGCTCGGCAGCCAAGGAGCGTGTTGCTCGCGGCGGAGACGGCTAACGGCTTCGCACACCAGCGACCGGCTGGCGGCCAATTCCGGCCGATTCGACAGGCCGGTTGCCACGAGCTCGCCCGCGGGCGCGTCGAGCCGTACCAGCTCGATCGGCACGACCGTCGGCTCTTGCGGTGTCAGCACGATCGTGGGATCGGAAGAAAGCTGCTGCGAGAGACGCGCCGACGCGACCCCAATCGACTCGTCGGCCCGCGTGACCTCATTCTTCAGAATGGCGAGCGCCGCGGCGGCCCGGTCCGAATCGGCCTGCGTTCCCGCCCCCGCTTTGAAGAAGTTGCCCGTAATATCGGCCAATTCCTGGCCATGCTCCGCCGTCTGAGCGGCGATTGCCTTCCGCTGGAGCGCTTCCAGCAGCGCCAGATAAGCCAGGGCCGTCTCCAGCAACTGGTCATTCATCGCCGCCTCGCTGAGCGACTCGCGGGCGTCAAGTGCATGTCCGGTGATCTGGCGCTGGTAGATCGCGTCCGTCAGATGGAACTGGGCGTAGATACCGGGAATGGCCGGCGAACTTGCACCGACCGCGCCGGCGCCAAGACCGCCATACGCCGCACCGCGGCTGGTGGGGAAGCTAAAGCCGATTACATCCTGAATCTGCCCCTCGTGCTTGTTGTAGTTCATGCCGGTCCGAATGCTCGGTAGCCACAGAACACGGGCGGCGCTGTACTGGGCGTAAGCTTGCTGCACCTGTGCCTGGGCCAGCGCGACTCGCGGATTCTGACCTGCCGTCAGGCCCAGGGCCGTCGCAAAGTCGATCGGCAAGCCCGGCCGCTCGCCGCCTGCCGCGCCGGCCGCTGGCGGCAGCGGCTCGATAGCGGTCACCGCCGGTTGATAAGCGGCTTGCTGCACAGCTGGCGGCTCAATCGCCGGCTGCAACTCGACTGCTGCCGGCGATTGCGCGACTGCTGGCGGAGCTGAATGGATTGCCGGAGTCGCGGGAGCGGTTCGCCCGCCACTCCCCGCGCAGCCGCCAACCGCAGCGAGAAGGCAAGCGGCAAGTAAGGAGGAGCGCAGCATGGCCATCGCGGACTTCCGGTTTTACTGTCGGTAACGCCGGCAACAAATCTTCGGGGAATGCAGCATTTAGCAATTGTGACGGCGGTCATTGTCCCCTAGCCCGCAAATTCAGCAGCTACAATCGATACAGGCCCTACATTTTGACTCCTAAACAAGTTGCTCCCCATCCAGTCGCCAAGAACAATGAAGAACTTGCCGACCTCCCGTATCGGAACCGCTGCATGAACCTGATCGTCGCCGCCCTCCGCCACCCCCTTACCGTGATGGTCGCCATCGTGGCGATCACGCTCGGCTTTGGGCTGGCCGTGGGCAAGTCGGTCTGCGACCAGGTCGGCGTCAGCTATCCCGCCGGCCTGCCCAAGGGGATGGAAGTCGATATTTTCCCCGCCCTCAATCTGCCGGTGATCTACGTCTGCCAGCCGTACGGCGGAATGGACCCGGCCCAGATGGAAGGCTACCTGACCAACTACTACGAGTATCACTTTCTCTACATCTCGGGCATCCACCACGTCGAGTCGCGCAACGTGCAGGGCGTGGCCCTGATGAAGCTCTTCTTCCATCCGGGCACGAACATGGCCCAGGCGATGGCCGAGACGATCGCCTATGTCAACCGATCGCGAGCCTTTATGCCGCCGGGCACGGTTTCGCCGTTCGTCATGCGGTTTGATACGGGCAGCGTACCGGTGGGCTACCTGGTGCTCCGGAGCGAGACGCGTAGCATCGCCGAGATCAACGACCTGGCACTGTTTTCCGTGCGGCCGATGTTTTCCAGCCTGCCGGGGGTGTCGGCCCCGCCGCCGTTTGGCGGTTCGGCCCGCTCGCTGGTGGTCTCGGTCGATCCCCAGCGGCTCAAGTCTTATCAGATGGCGCCCGAAGAGGTGATTGTCGCCATCACCACAGGGAACACGCTCAGCCCGTCGGGCAATGTACCGATCGGTGATATGTATCCGATCGTGCCGGTCAATTCCGTGGTCAAAGATGTCGCCGAGATGGGCTCGATTGCGATCCGCACCGGCCCGCAGGCCGTTTTTCTGCGCGACATTGGCACGGTGACCGATTCGGCCGATGCGCCGGCCGGATATGCTCTGGTGAACGGCCGCCGCGCCGTTTATATCCTGGCCACCAAGCGGGCGGATGCTTCGACGCTTTCGGTGATCAACACGATCAAGAAGGCCCTCCCCGACATGCAGAAAGTGTTACCGCCCGACATCAAGGTCAGCTTCGAGTTTGACCAGTCACCCTACGTCACGCGGGCCGTGGCCAGCGTATTAGCTGAGGGAACGCTCGGCGCGCTTCTTGTCGGCGTGATGGTCTTGCTCTTTCTCTGGGACTGGCGATCGGCCCTGATCATTGTCCTCAACATCCCGCTCGCCCTCATGGCAAGCGTCGTGGCCCTATGGATCACCGGCTACACGATCAACGTGATGACGCTCGGCGGCTTGGCCCTGGCAATTGGCATTCTGGTCGATGAAGCGGCCGTTGAAATCGAGAACATCCACGCTCAAATGCGCGCGACCGGCTCGATAGCCCGGGCGGTGCGGCAGGGCAACGCGGTCACCGCGGTCCCGCGACTCTTAGCCATGCTCTGCATCCTCGCCGTCTTCGTGCCGGCTTTCTTCATGGAAGGGGCCGCCAGCGCCCTCTTTACGCCGCTGGCCCTGGCGGTCGGATTCGCGATGATCGCCTCGTACATCCTGTCGAGCACTTTCGTCCCGGTTGCCTCCATCTGGCTTCTGCGGCACGCCAAGCAACACGCCGATTCCGGGAAGTCATGGTTTGATCGGCAGCGAGAGCGATATGAAGCACTCGTCGGCAGGCTGATCGCCCTCCGCTGGGTCCTCGTGCCGGCATACCTCGTCGTCTGCGGTCTGGTAATCGTCGTGATTGGCCCGCGATTGGGGCGCGAGATCTTTCCGGTCACTGACACAGGCGCGTTCCGGTTGCGAATGCGTGCTCCCGACGGCACGCACATCGCCAAGAGCGAAGAAACCGCTAAGAAAGCCTTGGAACTTGTGGCCCAGGAAGTCGGCCCCAAAAACGTTGACCTCACGCTGGGATACGTCGGCATGATTCACTCCAATTTCCCGATCAACGCCGTCTATCAATGGTCGCGCGGACCGGAAGAGGCGATTCTCTACGTGAAACTCAAAGACAATGCTCACGTCAACGTCGAACGGTTAAAAGACACGCTGCGGGACAAGCTGCCGGCCGCACTGCCGGGCGTGCGGCTCAGTTTTGAACCAGCCGACATCATCAACGAGGTGATGAGCTTCGGCAGCCCGACACCGATCGAGGTTTCGGTCAGCGGCCCGAGCTTCGCCGACAGCCGGGCCTATGCCGAGCGGATTCGTGCCGAGTTGGCCAAGGTCCCCTCGATTCGCGATCTTCAGTTCGGCCAATCGCTCGACTATCCGACCGTCGAAGTTAATGTCAATCGCGAGCTGGCCGGCCTTGCGGGGTTGACGCCGTCTGACGTCTCACGCTCGCTCGTTACCGCTACCTCCAGCAGCCGCTTCGTGGTGCCCAACTACTGGGCCGATCCCAAGACGGGCATCGCCTATCAAGTGCAGGTGGAGATTCCGCGCCCCGTTGTCCGCAGCGTCCAAGGGATCGACACGATCAAATCGGCCGACGATCTCGGGCAGATTCCGCTCAAGCAAGGCCCACGCGGACAGGTGCTTGTGCGCGACGTCGCGGAAATCCGGCCAGGAACGATGCCCGGACAGTACGACCGCTACAACATGAAGCGGCAAGTCACGCTGACCGCCAACCGCGTGGGCATCGACCTGGGCTCGCTAACGCGCGAGGTCAACGCCGCCGTGAAGCGGGCCGGCGAGGCGCCCAAAGGAACGAAAGTCGAGATTCGCGGGCAGATTCCGCCGATGAACGACATGTCGAGCGGGCTATCGATTGGCCTCATCGTTTCGATCGTCGCTGTGTTTCTCTTGCTGACGGCCAACTTCCAGTCGATTCGGCTGGCGCTCGTGGCTGTCTCTTCCATCCCCGCCGTCATTTCTGCCGTGCTTTTGGCCCTGTGGCTCACCGGCACGACGCTCAACATCCAGTCGTTCATCGGCGCGATCATGGCGATCGGTGTGGCAATGGCCAACGCGATCTTGCTAGTCACGTTTGCCGAGCACGAGTGGCGCGGCGGCCGGCCAGCCCCTGAGGCAGCACTGCGCGGCGCCGGCGGCCGCTTGCGGGCAATCCTGATGACGAGCTGCGCCATGATCGCTGGCATGTTGCCCATGGCCTTGGCCTTGGGCGAGGCAGGCCAGCAAAATGCCCCGCTGGGCCGGGCTGTGATCGGCGGCCTGGCAGGGGCGACGCTGGCCACACTCCTGGTGTTGCCTTGCATGTTTGCACTGCTCCAGCGGCGACACGCAACGAAGACCGCCTCGCTTGACCCGGATGATCCAGACAGCATCCATTATTCGGCCGCACCCGCGGCGGGAGGTGCCGGATGACGAGAGGAGCCAGGGGCCAGCAGGCAGGAGTCAGGGGACAGGAAACAGGGAACAGGAGGCAACAGTCCGTGGGCCGTAGGGCCGGCGACCAGCCAATTGCGGTACTCAGCACTCAGTACTTAGTACTTAGTACTCAGTACGCAGTACACCATAATCCTGTCGTCAATCCCCAATCCCAAATCCTCAATCCCAAATTACTCGCCACACTTCTCGTCGGCCTCGTCTCGCTACTCTCCGGCTGCGAAGCGCCGGTTGCTGCCGATCACAATCAGCCCGCCGCGCCAACCGCGGCTGGCGGAGCGCTGGAGGTCGTGCTCGCCGGGCCGCCCGTGCGCAAGTCGCTCAAGCTCGTCTCCGTACAACCCGCCCGCGTCGAGCCGATCGAGCAGACGCCGATCCAGTCGAAAATCGCTGCCTATGTCGCGGATGTGGTTGTCGATTTCGGCGACGTGGTAAAGAAGGACCAGCCGCTTGTCAAACTGCGGGCGCCCGAGCTCGATGCCGAACTGGTGCAAAAGCAGGCGTTGCACGAACAGGCGCAAGCCGAGCTGGTCCAGGCCGAGTCGGGCGCGAAGGCGGCTTTGGCCGCGATTGCCACGGCGAAATCGCAAGTCGCTCGGTCGGAGGCGGCCATCGACCGGTGCCAGGCCGACGTTCGCCTCCGCGAGTCCGAGCATCGCCGGATCGAGGAGCTGGCCAATGGCGGTTCCGTCAACCGGCAGCTTCTCGACGAGGCCCGCCAGAAACTCGCAGCCGCCGAGTCTTCCCTGACCGAGTCACGGGCCGCCAAGGACTCCGCGCAGGCGGCGGTGGCACAGGCCGAGGCCGATGCGGCCAAGGCCGACGCGGATGTCGTGGCCGCCAAGGCGCGCACGCGAGTTGCCCAGGCCAACATCGCCCAGGTCGAGGCCATGCGGTCGTACCTGACGCTGGCCGCCCCCTTCGATGGCGTCGTCACGCTCCGCCGCGTCGATCCCGGCCACTTCGTGCAGCCCGCGTCGGCCGCGACCGAGCCGCTGCTGGTCGTTGCGCGGACGGACAAGATGCGCATCACGGCGCCGGTCCCCGAGTTGGAGGCGGCCGCCGTGAATATCGGCGACGATGCGACCATTGAAGTGCAATCCCTCAAATGGGCCGAGTTCACGGGCAAAGTCTCGCGAACGAGCCTTGCTCTCAACGAGGGGAGCCGGGCACTAGACGTGATCATTGACCTGGAGAACACCGATGGTCGCCTCCGTCCGGGAATGTATGCCACGGCCCGGCTGACGCTCGACGAGCGGAAAGATGCACTCACGCTGCCCAGCGCGGCGATCGTACGACAAGGCAAGGAGGCATTCTGCTATCGACTGGCCGACGGCAAAGCGGTCAAAACGCCCGTGCAACTGGGAATTCGCGTTGGGGACGATTTCGAGATTGCTAGCGGCCTGACAGACGACGACCAGGTGATCCTGAACAAGGCGACTTCGCTCAAAGATGGCCAGCCGGTCGAGGCGACACCTCCTGGTTCTTAGCCGGGACCAATCTTGGTCCCGGTGCGCCCGTCATCGAGTCAACTCGCGCCGCTCCGGGAGCAAGTTTGCTCCCGGCTAAGAACTTTCTCTCGCGCGCCGCCACTAGGCTATTAGGTCGTCCAGATCGAGCGGTTGCACATCGACCGGCGGCCCCCAGGTGATGGCAAAGCTCATTTTTCGGATTCGCTCGTTTAACGCTTCAAGTTCCACTCGAGCGTCATCTTCGTGCCGAATGCTCGCGAGCCGTGCCAGCGTGCGCTCCACATCAAGCCGCAAGAGCAGGGCAGGGGGGAGCGACTGAAGCTGTTCCCGCTGCAACTTCTGCTTCACCCACCACAGCTCGTCGTGCGGCTCATCGATGCCAGGAATCGGCTGGCCCAGGCCTGGCAAATGCTCGAACTCACCCGCGGCCTGAGCGGCTTGGATGCGTTCTTCGGCGAGTAGGTGCCAGGCAAGGGGCTTTCGTTCCATGTTCTTAGCCGGGACCAAACCTGGTCCCGGTGATCTTGCACTCAACTTCAACTCGCTGCGCTCCGGGAGCAAGTTTGCTCCCGGCTATTGGAATTACCGCCGCCGCCCCTTCTTCTTCGGCCGCCCACTCTTCGAGCGCTGTGAATCGCTCGCATGCCGATTTCGCCGCTCGCGGCCGCGCTTCGGCGGCTGGCGATGACGCTTTGCTTCCGCTCCCGCGAGACCGACCTTCCGCACGATGCGGAAGTCCAGTTCGCGCTTATCGACATCGACATGGGCCACTTCGACGCGGATCACATCACCGAGCCGAAAGCGGTTGCCGCTCCGATGGCCAGCGAGACTGTGCGTTTCACGGTCGTAGCGGTAAAAGTCCTCTCCCAGCGTATCGACATGAATCAGTCCCTCGGCTGGCAGCTCGACCCCCTGGGCGAACAACCCAAATTCCTCGACGCCGGTGATTACCGCGTCCATCTGGCTGCCGATCTTCTTGGCCAAAAAGCTAAGCAGCTTGACCTTCACCAGCTCGCGCTCGGCCTGTTCGGCCCGCTGCTCCCGCTCGCTGCAATGTTCGCCCAGCAGCACCGCCCGATCGTAGTCGTCCGCCGGCCGCTTGCCGCGTGCCAGCGTCTCGATCAGGCGGTGAATTGTCAGATCCGGATAGCGGCGAATCGGCGAGGTGAAATGGCAGTAATGCTCCTTGTGAAGGGCGTAGTGGCCAATTTGCTCCGGCCCATAGACGGCCTTTTGCATCGACCGCAGGATCGCGTAATTGACCGCGTGCTGCTCCGGCTGGTCTGCGACCTGGGCAATCACGCGCTTGATCTCGAATCGGCTTTCGAGACTCTCGCACTCGATGCCCAGTTCCCGAATGAATGTCGTCAGGGCGTGCAGCTTCCGCGGGTCGGGCGGCTCGTGAATCCGCCGCAGGAAGTTGAGCCCCGCCTCGCCCAGCATCCTGGCGACGGCCTCGTTGGCCGCCAGCATGAATTCCTCGATGATCTGATGGCTGACCGTGTTCACGACCAAATGAGCGCCGACCACCTCCCCCCGCTTATCCAGGTCGATCTTTACCTCCGGCAGCGTCAGCTCGATCGATCCGCCGTCCAGCCGCCGCTGGCGAAAAATCATCGCCAGCTCGTGCATTCTGCCTAGTAGCGACCAAACTTCGTGTGTGAGCTTCTCGCGCCACGCATCCCGATCAGCCAGGTACTCATCGACCTCTTCATAGGTAAACCGGCGCGAGCTTTTGATCGCCGTTCGTTTCACCTCGCAGCCGATATAGGCCCCGTCGGCCGTAAATTCCATCAGGGCCGAGAGCGTGTAGCGGACCTTGTTCGGCTGGAGGCTCGCGAGGTTATTGCTGATCACCTCGGGCAGCATCGGAATCACGCGATCAGGCAGATAGACGCTCGTACCCCGCTCGCGGGCTTCGCGATCGAGCGGCGACCGGGCCCGCACGAAGTGGGCCACGTCGGCAATGTGAACGCCCAGCTTCCAATGGCCGTTGGAGGTTCGCGTGAGCGACACCGCATCGTCGAAGTCACGGGCATCGACCGGATCAATCGTAATGATCGTCTCACGCGTGAGGTCGAGCCGGCCGGCCAGAGACTCATCAAAGGCGTCCGCCTGCTCGCGGGCATCAGCAAGCACATCGTCCAGAAACTCCTCCGGTAAGCCAAACTCGCGAATGATCGAGAGCGTATCGACGCCCGGCGCGCCCTTGGCGCCCAGGACCTCGGTGATCACCGCATCGCCGGCATGCGTATGGGCCGGGAACCGGACCATCTCGATGACGACTTTGTCCCCTTCGGCCGCTCCCTTTGCGCCGGGATCGCCGACTGGGATCGGCTGGGCAAAGATCTTGCCATCGACTTCGACGTAGCTCGTCCCCTGACGCTCCTTATAGACACCGACAAACTGATGCGTGTCGCGCTCGACGATCTCGACGATTTCGCCGGCCTGCCGCAGCTCCCCCTTGCGTCCACGAGCGTGATGCTTGGCGAGGCGGACGCGGACCACGTCGCGGTCGGCTGCGTCCATCGTCGAACGGGCGGGGATATAGACGTCGCTAGTCTTGTCTCCTCGCTTGGCCCCCTGCGGGCGGACAAAGCCAAACCCGGATGCTGTACGTCGGAACGTACCGGTGACGATGTTCTTGCCACTCCCTCGCTCTCTCTTGGAGAGGGCCGGGGGGAGGGTGTCTTGTCTGTCCACTGTCCCCCGTCCCCTGTCTCCTGGCCCCTGGCCCCTGATCCCTGGCCCCTGGCCCCTGATCCCTGGCCCCTGGCCCCTGATCCCTGGCCCCTGGCCCCTGATCCCTGGCCCCTGGCTCCTCGGCGGCCGCACCTGATGCCCCGAGCCGTAACTCAATTTGCCACGTTTCACCAGCCGGCGGATCGCCAGCTTCAAGGCCTTGTGCTGCTCGCTGGGGAGCTTGAGCTGTTTGGCAATGACTCGCGGTTTGACGGGCTGATATTTCGGGGCCAGCACATGGGCCAGAACAATAGGCTCCAGATTGCGGGCCGCGCCGGAGGCTTTCTCGGCGACCATCTCGCCAGCCTCTTGTTCCCCATCTACTTCTTCGTCGGTAACGTCGTCTGCTGCAAAATCGGTGTGTTGTGACTCGTCTTGGTTTTCTTCTGTTTCTTCTGGATCAAAACTCATGGAACTCAATCTATCCGCTACGGATGTCCTCCTGAAAGTGTGGCAAAGCCTAGGCCTGCCTGGAAAGGTTGCCCGCTGATCAATTCAGGGGCAATTTCGCGGCAAATGCTGCGAGAAAATGGGGTAGAGACCCCAGAAACCAGCACGAGCTGGTCTGCTCGCAAGAAGTCTAGCACGCGAAACTATTGTCTGTTTGGTGTTATGACGCTTGCCGCGGCAATTTGGTTCGCGCCCTTCGTCGATTTCCCAAAGTTTTCAACTACGAGGTCCCCGGTCCGCCCTTGAAAAACTTTCTCCCCAGCGCCTGATTGAAGCTCGTCCAAGTGCTGTCGCCGGCGGCGTCTTCCTTCAGAATCTGGGCGATCGAGTACATCTTGGCATCGAGGTTGTCCAAAATGTGCAGGGCCACGGCTTCGAGCGTCATGGGCAGCTTGGGGCTGCCGAATTCGTATTCCCCGTGGTGGCTGACGATGATGTGCTTCAGCCGCAAGAGCAATTCGCGGGGAAATGCCTCGCCCGAGAGCTGGGCGGCCTGGGCGGCTTTCGCCTCGACCAGGCCGACGGCCATGACGATGTGACCGATGAGCTGCCCCTCGTCGCTGTAGGCCATTTCGCGGTCATAAACCAATTCGTCGGTTTTGCTGGCGTCATGCAGGAAAGCGCCGAGCAAAAGCAGGTCACCGTCCAGCTCCGGATAGAGCGGCGCGACGACGCGGCAGACCTCCATCAGGCTCACCACATGTGCCAGCAAGCCCCCCTTATATGCATGATGGTTCTTGATTCCCGCGGGGGCCGCGGTGAACTTCGCCATGAACGGCTCATCCGTGAGGAAGCACTCGGCCAGATTCCGCAGGTGGACGTTCTTGACTCCCCGCAACAGCTCGGCCAGCCGCCCGGCGAGCTTGTCGATTTCCGCGGAGCTGACCGAAACGAAGTCCGCCTCATCGACGTGCCGCGGATCGGCCGGCTCGATGCGGGTGACGATCATTTGGAGCTGGCCGTTATAGAGCTGCGTCGTCCCCTGCACCCGCAAGTAGTTGCCACTGGCCACCGAATCGAATAGCCGCTCGTCGGCGTTCCACAGCATGCCGGTCAAGGCGCCGCTCTTGTCGGTCAGCCGGAGCTGCAAATAGAGATTGCCGTTGCGGTTGGCGCGGAGTTGTTTGTCGGCAAGCAGAAAGACCTGGTCGATCTGCTCGCGGTCGGAGAGTTGGTTGATGGGGCGGCGGAGGGATGGCATTTTGGATTTCGGATTTGGGATTTTGGATTGAGGCAGTACAGATGCCACCTTGGACGAATCCAAAATAAGCAATCCAGAATCCAAAATTGGTCACGGATTCGGCGGCGACGTGCAAATCAGCACGATCAGCATCTCGGTCCCCGTGTTCTCAATGCCGTGGACGCACCACGGCGGCAGGTACACGAAGTCACCTTTTTTCACTTCCCGCTTGTCGCGGGCGAACGTCATTGTGCCGCGCCCTTCGAGAACGACATAGCTCTCCTCCGTTTCGTGCGAGCCTGGCTCCAGGATTGCGTGCGGCGGGATATAGAACATCACCAGGCCCATATTCTTGGCCGGGGCGTTCGGGTTGACCGGATGGACAACGCGAACGGCCGGCGCTACGCAGCCGGGATAGACGATCGGCACGCCCTCCTGGACCGTGACGATCATTGGATCGGAGGGCACTTCCGGCTTGGGAATGGTCGGAGGCTTATTGCCGGTGTAGCCGCGGAAAGTGGTAAATTTGGCCATTAGAGCGAGGAAACAGGAAACAGAGGCAGGGAACAGAATTTGAAATCCGCAATCTGAAATCCGAAATCAGAAATCCCTCACATACCCTCCCGCCGTCCAACCACCATCGACGACCAGTGTGTGACCCGTGATGTAACTGCTCTCGGGAGCGGCAAGAAACAGGGCAGCGTGTGCGATTTCCTCAACCGTGGCAGGCCGGCCGAGCGGAATGTGGTCCAAGAGCCGCTGGACGTTGTCCCTGAACTTGCCGTCGTCGCCGTAGAACAGTTTGCGGGTTCCATCGGTCAGCGTCGAGCCGGGAGCAATGGCGTTGACCAAGATTCCATGCGGCGCAAGTTCCAAGGCCATGGCCTTGGTCAGGTTGACGACCCCCGCCTTGGCGGCGACGAACGCACACTGAAGCCGCAGCGGCACGAGGCCCGCGATCGAGGCGACGTTGATGATCTTGCCGCTCCGCTGCCGCTTCATGACGCGGGCGGCTGCCTGGCTTACCTCAAACAGGCCCGTCAGATCGACGCTCAGGATGCGGTCCCATTCCTCGCGAGGAAACTCGTCGATCGTCACGCGGTGAGCCAGCGTGTTGACGCCGGCGTTGTTGACCACAATGTCAAGCCGGCCAAATTGCTTAAGCGTCTGGTCGATCGCGTTGCCAATCTCGGTGGCGTTCGTCACATCCATCCGCAAGCCGATCGCACCTGGCTGGTCTTCTGCTGCGGCGAGCGCACCGTCGGCGTTGACATCCGCGTACACGACCTTTGCACCATTGGCAGACAGAAGGTCGGCGATCGCCTGACCAATGCCCTGGGCAGCGCCGGTGACGAGGGCAACGTGGCTATTCAGGTTGACTTGCACGGTCCCGAGTATATCTGCAAATCGGTTTGCGTGATCGCCCGGCGACCGGCATACTGCCTCGATGGATTCCGATACCGACTTCACCGCTCCCCACCCCGGCTCACCGGCCATGCCGCCGTGGACGACCGGCGAGTTGATTGATGCCCCGCAAATCGGCTGGAGGAATTTGCTGGCTCTCATCGGCCCAGGCCTGGTAATGAGCGCCTCGGCCATCGGCGGCGGCGAGTGGCTCCTCGGCCCGACCGTCACGGCCAAATACGGCGGGGCCCTCATGTGGCTGGCCGCTCTGAGCATTGGGTTTCAGGCCCTCTACAACGTCGAAATTAGCCGCTACACGCTGTATTGCGGCGAGCCGATCTTCAGCGGCAAATTCCGCACGTTGCCGGGACCGTGGTTTTGGCTGGGGCTGTATTTGCTGGCTGATTTCAGCTCGGTCTTCCCCTACCTGGCCGCCAGCGCCGTCATCCCGGTCGAAGTAATGCTGCTCGGCGGCGAGTTGCCTAATCATGATGGCAACCCGGCCCACTGGTGGCTGAACAAGCTGCTCTCGTCGGCAATCTTCCTGCTGGCGATGGTCCCCCTTATCTTCGGCGGCAAGATTTTCAATTCGCTCAAGGTCGTTATGACGGCCAAATTGGTCGTCGTGTTCGGATTCCTCGTCGTGCTGGGGTGCCTCTTTTCCAGTCCCTCCACTTGGGCCCAGATTTGGGGCGGCTTCGTGCAGATCGGGAACGTGCCGGTGCAGAGGGGCGAAGACACGAACGGCAATGGCGTGCTCGATCCAGGAGAGGACTGGGACAGCGACGGCCGGCTGGATGTCGTGGAATCGAAATCAGCCGACGGTAAGCTGATCGACATCGACGGCGACGGCAAGCGCGACGGCGACAACATCGCCAACGTCTTCGTCGAACTGTGGCGCGGCAACGGCCTGCCGCGGCTCGATTTTCAACTCGTGGCCTTCATTGCGGCATTTGCGGCCATCGCCGGCAACGGCGGCCTGTCGAACACGCCGGTCAGCAATTACACCCGCGATCAGGGCTGGGGCATGGGAGACAAGGTTGGCGCCATCCCCAGCATCGTCGGCGGCCGGGGCATTTCCCTGTCGCCCGCCGGCTGCGTGTTTGAGGTCAACGAGGAATCGCTCCCTCGCTGGCGGCGGTGGTACCGCTATGTCGCCCGCGACCAATTGCTGGTTTGGCTGCCGGCTTGCCTGATTGGCATGGCCTTGCCGAGCATGCTTTCGATCGAGTTTCTCCCCCGCGGCACCGAAGCGGGCGACTGGAACTCGGCCGTCATGACCGCCGACGGCGTCCGCCAGCACGTCACTCGCCCGCCGCCGGGCGTGCTCGTGACCGAGGCCGGCCTAACTCCGCTCTTAGCCGGCCGCGCCTGGGGCAGCTTCTTCTGGGGCATGACGCTCTTCTGCGGTTTTCTGGTGCTCGCAACCACGCTCGTCAGCACCATCGACGGCATCATCCGCCGCTGGGTCGATGTCTTTTGGACCGCCAGCTCCCGCCTGCGCCGATTCGGTCAGAACATCAAATACGTCTATTTCGGCGTACTCATCGCCTACGGCTGCTTCGGCCTGGTAATGCTCTGGTTCAACAAGCCAGCCGAACTGATCAAGTGGGCGACGATGGGCTACAACTTTGCCCTGGGTTTTAGCTGCTGGCACACACTGGTTCTGAACCGCGTCCTCCTCCCACGCGAACTCCGCCCCAGCTTTATCCCCACTCTTGGCCTGATCCTGGGCGGCATCTTCTTCTGGGCACTGGGAATCGTGACTGTGCTGAACGCGCTAAGGGAGCTGGGGTGGGTCAGTCTGTAGGGCACGGCTTGGACGAGGATTGCCGGCGGAAAATCAAGTCCAGCCGAACCGAACCGTCGCGGTGCCTCTCCATATGGACATACGCGGAGCCCGACCGCCATGCGATGGGATGATGCCACTTTTCAAGGTGAGCACGGCGAATGGAAGTGGTTCGTCTGCCGCAATGTCATTGAGAACCTTCCATCACTGGTTATTCAAGAACACCCAATTTGTCGTCTGTGGATTGCTACCTTTGACAGCGGCACGATCACTCCCTCGGTAAAGGAGCTTGCGATTGGCTGGAGCTCAATCGATGGGGCGATGGTCAGCCCTCCCTTGCGGCCCGGTCTCGACATCCCAAGCGATCAATTCGACGAGTGGTACATTTTTGACGCCGACCGACTGGTCCTCGGCGAATTGGAACGGTTTGTGAATTACGGCGGGTTCAACCTGGCAGATCCGCGCCGCATGGCAAAGTCGTTCGATCCGACTTGGGAACCATCGGGACTGGATTGGTTGTGCGCGCTCCAGGATCGATTCTGGTTACAACTCGATCGACTTGCGCCAGTTTCCTACGTCGCAAGTGGCGATAATGATGTAGTCGTCACGCGCAACCTGAGATTCGCCGAGTGCATTCGCAAGGCGATTCGTTAATCGTCCACGACCAGGACTAACGGCGTCTGCGTGACCGTCGCCCGTCCCACTCTCCGACTAAGTTTGGTCCCGCCTATTCGGGTTGAAACGTCGCTCCTAAAATGCCCGCATCCTGAATCCCAAACCTAGACCCCGACTTCTGAACTTCAATTCATGCCCAAAACCGCCATCACCCCCACCCGGGCCGACGATTATCCAGAGTGGTATCAGCAGGTCATCAAGGCCGCCGACCTGGCGGAGAATTCCGACGTCCGCGGCTGCATGGTGATCAAGCCGTGGGGCATGGCTATTTGGGAGAACATGCAGCGGGTGCTGGACGGTATGTTCAAGGCGACGGGGCACGAGAACGCGTATTTTCCGCTGTTCATTCCGCTCAGCTTTCTGCAGAAGGAGGCCGACCACGTCGAGGGGTTTGCCAAGGAGTGTGCGGTGGTCACGCACCATCGGCTGCGGCCCGGGCCGGATGGCAAGCTGGCCCCCGATCCGGCCTCGCAACTTGAGGAGCCGCTGATCGTCCGGCCGACAAGCGAGACGATCATCGGCTCGACGTACGCCCGCTGGGTCGAGTCGTACCGCGACCTGCCGATCCTGATCAACCAGTGGGCCAACGTGGTGCGGTGGGAGATGCGGACGCGGCTGTTTCTGCGCACGACCGAGTTCCTGTGGCAGGAGGGGCATACGGCCCACGCCACGGCCACGGAAGCTCAGGAAGAGACCATGCGGATGCTCGCCGTGTATGCCGACTTTGCCGAGAACTGGATTGCGATGCCGGTGATTCAGGGGGAGAAGACGCCAGGCGAGCGGTTCCCCGGAGCTGTTACGACTTACACCATCGAAGCGATGATGCAAGATCGCAAGGCCCTACAAGCGGGCACGTCGCACTTCCTTGGGCAGAATTTCAGCAAGGCCCAAAAAATCAAGTTTCAGGATCAGACCGGGGCCGAGCAGTTTGCCTGGACGACGAGCTGGGGTGTTACGACGCGGCTGGTCGGCGCGCTGATCATGACGCACGCGGACGACGACGGCCTGGTCCTGCCGCCGCGGCTGGCGCCCAAGCACGTCGTGCTCTTGCCCATCTATCGCAGCCCGGAAGAGAAGGCGCAAGTGTTGCCGTATGTCGAGAGCCTGAAGAAGGAGCTGGAAGCTAAGGAGTTCGCCGACGGCAAGGTACGGGCAATGATCGACGATCGGGACATCCGCGGCGGTGAGAAGAACTGGTACCACGTCAAGCACGGCGTGCCGCTGCGGGCGGAGATCGGGCCGAAGGACATCGCCAAAAACGGCGTCTTTCTGGCCCGCCGCGACACCGGCGAGAAAGCGGGCGTCGAGCGGGGCGAACTCGTCGCCACGATCGGCCAGCGGCTGACCGAGATTCAGAACAACCTGTTCCAGCGGGCCATCAAGTTCCGCGCGGAGAACACGCGAACGATCGACAACCTTGACGATTTCCTGGCGTTCTTTACGCCAAAGAGCAAGAAGGAAGATACGACCGAGATTCACGGCGGCTTTGCGATGTGCCACTTCGCCGAAGGCCCGGAGCTGGACGAGTTGCTCAAGAAACACAAAGTGACGATCCGCTGCATTCCGTTGAACGGGGCAGGGGAGGGGGGGAAGTGCTTCTTGACAGGCAGGCCGAGTGCAACAAGAGCCGTCTTTGCTAAGGCATATTGACTGTCCTTAGCCGGGACCAAACCTGGTCCCGGTGCAGCTGCATAGAGAATCGATTAACACTTCTCCGACCCCAAATGTGGCTCCCGCTAAAGGGTCCATCGATGCCATGCTTCCACTTCATCTTCCACGCTTACGGCACGTGGCTGCCGGACGAAGATGATGGCTATGTGCGGCGGCACGAAGGGCCACTGCCGCAAGATACGAAAGTCGCGGTGGAACATCGAAATCTCATGGTGGAAGAAGCGGTCACATTCAACGAGCTTCACCAACGAGCGCTGATTGATGAGATTTTCATTGCCGCGAAACATCAATCCTTTCGTGCGCATTATATCGCAACTGAACCGACACACATTCATATTCTGGTTAGCTGGCAAGATGACCAACGCCCATTCGAAAAACTCCGCGCGAGTATTCGGCAATCTCTTTCGAGGCGGATGGGACGAGACTTTGGCCCCCGCGAGTGGCTGAATGAGGGTGGAAGTCGCAATCGAGTGTCGAACCAAGTGCACTATGACTATCTTGTTTGCACTTATCTTCCGAGACATGGCGGCTGGAAGTGGAGTGAGGAGATGGGTCTGTTCAAATAGCCGATTCCAAACTTGCTGCCGGTGTTGGGCGGACTACCATCGTTCGGCAGTTCTCCGGGACCAAGTTTGGTCCCGGCTAAGGTCACTCCGAGATGGCCGACATCCAACCTCACCGTCCCGCACTGCTGATCCTGGCCGCCATCAGCCGCTATGGTGAGGCGCTCGACTGGGCGCGGCGGACCGCGGAGGATGCATGGGGAGCGGTTGCCTTGGAAAGCGAGCGGTTCGACCATCGCGAGACGAACTACTACGAGGCGTCGATGGGGACGAATCTGATCAAGACGTTTTTCGCCTTCGAGACGCCGCTCGATCCGGCGGACCTGGCAGAATGCAAACAAACGTCGAACCAGTGGGAACTCGATTATCGGCAGCTCGGCCGACATCCCGAGCCGCGGCCCCTGAATCTCGATCCTGGCTATCTCACCGAGGCCAAGCTAGTCCTGGCGACGACCAAGGACCGCGACCATCGGATTTATCTGCACAGCGGCATTTATGCCGAAGTGACGCTGCACTTTCAGCGCGGGGCGTGGCAGGCCCGGCCCTGGACCTATCCCGATTATCAGCGGCCTGATTATCATGCATTTTTCCTCCGCTGCCGGGATTATTTGCGGCAGCAGGCCTCGTCGTAGGACGGATTTTCAATCCGTCGCACTGCTCGGGACGGATTACAAATCCGTGCTGCGATCTTGATGGATTCCCGCAACCTTCTCCTCTTCCTCGCCGGCTCGGTCGTTCCCAGCTTCGTCGCCGCCCTGCTGGCGACCTATGTCGTCCGCCAGTTCGCGCCGGCCTGGGGCCTGATCGACCAGCCAGGGGAGCGAAAGGTCCACACGACGCCCACGCCGCGGAGCGGTGGCTTGGCGATCTGGGTGGGTGTGGTCGGCACATTTGCTGTCGGACAACTTCTGCTCGTGCTGGCGACCCACGTGCCCGCGATCGAGGCGCTCGTGCCCGACTTCGCTCGGCCGCATCTGGCGGGAATTTGGTCGCAGTCGGCTAAGCTGTGGATCATCCTCGCCGCTGGCACCGCCCTCGCGGTCCTGGGGCTGATGGACGACCGCGGCGGCCTCTCCTGGCAATTGCGCCTCTTGGCGGAGTTCGGCATTGCAACGGTCTGTGTGTGGCTCGTGCCAAATCTGCGGCTGACAGCATTCATTAACGCCCCGCTTTTCACCGGAGCTTTATCCGTTTTGTGGATCGTGGCGTTGATCAATTCATTCAACATGCTCGACAACATGGATGCCCTTTCGGGCGGCGTTGCAACCATCGCCGCCTCGATGTTGGCCGCGGTGCTCCTGCTTGCGCCCGATCCCCAGACCCAGCGGCCGCAGCTCTTCGTCGCCGGCCTTTTGCTCGTGCTCGTGGGAGCGCTTTTGGGCTTTCTGTGGCACAACCGGCCTCCCGCCAAGATCTTCATGGGCGATTCGGGAGCTTACTTCATCGGCTTCATGATCGCCGTGGCGACGCTGCTGGCCAGTTACACCAGCTACCAGAGCGAGCGACGGCATGCGATTCTCGCACCGCTGTGCGTGATGGCCGTACCGCTTTACGACATGACCAGCGTTATCCTCATTCGCCTGGCCAGCGGCAAGAGCCCCTTCCAGCCGGACAAAAACCACTTTTCGCATCGGCTCGTCGATCTGGGGCTGACCAAGACTCAGGCCGTGCTGACCGTCTATCTGACGACGGCGACCTGTGGCCTGGGCGCCCTCCTCTTGCATCAGGTCGAATGGAGCGGCGCGATCGTGATCATGCTGCTTATCGGCTGCGTGCTGACGCTCATCGGCGTGCTCGAATCGACCGCCCGCCGCACGATCAAGGGCTAGCCATGCGCCGCAAACGCGAAGCACCTGCCTTGGTGGCCCACAAAGCGAGAGTAACGGCAACCGATCGTTTCGCTCGTTACGACAACCTGCTGCTCGCGGCGGTTACTTGCCTGCTCGTGCTCACACCGCTGGTGCCGAGTGAAGCCACGGTGTACGAAGGCATCGCGGCCCCCCTCAACTTGCTGTGGACTCTCGCTTTGATCGCCTGGACATCACTCTTGGTGTTGAGGCCCGATCCAGAGGTCAAATTCGGTTGGACCGCGATTGCCGCCGCAGCACTTGTCGGCTGGCACGCACTGAGTGGCCTCGTGGCTATCCAGTCGGCAAATGGCCGCCAGGCGCTCAACATGACCTGGCAAATGCTGAGTTACGCCATTGCGGCCTTCTTGCTGAGGCAACTCCTGCGCACACCGGTGCAGTGCCGGGCGCTGGTCGTCGTCATGATCGCGCTCGCCAGCCTCGAAGCAGTCCAAGGCACTTACGAGTATTTCGTGAGCAAACCGGCGGCGCTTGTTCAGTTCCATAAGAATCCCGAGCAGACCTATCAGGAACTGGGGGCGGTTACCGCGACGCAGCGCGAACATCTCCGCTGGCGGATCGAGAGCATCGAGCCGATGGCGACGTTCGCCCTCACGAATTCGCTGGCAGGTTTGCTCGCACCTTGGCTGATCGCCTTGTTGGGAATCGCGCTGACCTTGCTCGAAACTCGTACCAGTTCGCGGGCGTTCGCCGGCGCGATTGTCATCGCCGCCGTGATCATCGGCTGCTTGCTGCTCACCAAGAGCCGTACCGCCGTCCTGGCCACGGGCGTCGGCGTGGTCCTGCTGGTCCTTTACGGCCGCAGCACGGGTTGGCGGATCGGTTGGAGAGTACCGCTCATCGGCGCGCTGATTGCGGTCGTCGTCGGTCTGAGCGTCGTCGCAGTCGGCGGCCTGGACGTGCAGGTTCTCAGCGAAGCCCCGACCTCCGTGCTCTACCGGATTCAATACTGGCGATCAACCGCGGCCATCATTGCCAAATATCCACTTTTCGGCTGCGGGCCGGGACAGTTCCAGGAAGCGTACGCGACCTATAAGCTGCCCGAAGCGAGCGAAACACCGCGCGATCCGCACAATTTCTTGCTCGAGATTTGGTCCACGGCCGGGACGCCGGCGCTTGTGGCGCTGCTCGTCATGGCGATTGCATTTGCCTGGCAACTGGCCGAGGCTCGGCCTGTAACGAGCGAAACGCAAAGCGCCCCTTCTTCGCGCTTTTGGCTCTATGGAGGGGCGCTCGCCGGCATCGTCCTGGGCTATCCTGTGGGACTCGTGGTCGGTTACCCGCCCGAATTGGTGCTGCTATTTGGTCCGCTTGAGCCGCCGGGCATTTGGCTGTTAGGACTGCCGACCGTCGCCCTCTGCTTGTGGGCGCTCGATCCGTGGGTGAGCCGCGGAAACATGCCCGCCGCGCTGCCAGCGATCAGCCTGCTCGCCTTGCTCGTCAATCTCCTCGCAGCCGGGGCTGCGAGTTTTCCTGGCGTTTTCCAAACGGCGTGGATTCTGGTGCCATTGGCACTGGCCAATGCGAATGTCCCGGCCACTATTTGGGTAGCGTCTGGCTCGTGGCGAATCGGTCTATTGGTCGTTGCCGCCGTGCTTGCCGTAGCGTGCATGAGAACCGAGTTCACGCCCGTACTCACGGCGCCAGGCCGCATCGCATGGGCCGAGCATTTGATTCAGACCGGCCGGGCCGAACAGGCACCGCAGGCGCTTACACTCGCCGCGGCTGACGACCCTTGGTCGCCCGATCCGCAGCGGCTGCTCGCCAATTTGGCGCTCCATGACTGGATTGCCACGCAATCGCCCAGTAATTGGGACCGCTTTACGTCGGCTGCCGCAACCTACGAGCGACTCAACCCGCGCTCGCATGCCACGTACACCGACCGCGGTCACTGGTTCCTGCTCGCCTGGCGCACGAGCGGCGACCCGAAGCACTTGGATGCGGCAATTGATGCTTATGGCCAGGCAACGATGTGGTATCCTGGAAGAGCCCTGGAGCGAGCCCAACTCGCCTGGGCTTTGCACCTGGCCGGCCGCGAGGACGAGGCCGCACAAGCCGCCGACGAATCGCAGTCACTCGATGACCGCAATCCACACGTTGAGCTAAAGCTTTCCCGCCAAACGGTTTACGATCCGCAGCCGGGCTCGTCCGCCCAGTCCGATACTAGCCAAAACGCCGAACTGATCGTCCACAAGCTGCGTAAACCGAGCAAGCCGGAGAACATTCAATGAAACCCGCCCTTTTCGCCGTTGTGTCGCTCGTCCTCGGCGTCGCTATTGGCTGGGTGAGTACCTGCGTGGAGTTTGCTCGGGACATCCTGCCACAACAGCCCGTACCCGCAACTGCCGTGAGCCAACCACACAAGTCCGGCCCGCGAGCCGAAGTTGTGGGCGGCGAACTTTACGATTTCGGCCAAATGAATCGCCTTGCAAAGAGCAATCATCGTTTCCAAATCAAGAATTCCGGCGATGCCCCGTTGGAGATTTCACTGGGTCACACGACTTGCAAATGCACGTTGGGAACACTCGCGAAAAACAACCTTGAACCAGGTGAAACGACCGACGTTACGCTCGAGTGGACGGCCAAGACCGGTGAATCCGAGTTTGAGCAGTCGGCCGAGATCAACACCAATGATCCCGAGCAAAATCCGGTTCGACTAGTCATCCGCGGCAAAGTCATCGACACTCTCAAGCCCGAGGAACCGTCGATTACGCTCAACGACATTTCGGCCAACGAGGTGACGACGGCGCGGTTGCGAGTGCTCGCCTACGAGGCAGACAATCTGGCCGTGTCCAGTCACACGTGGGTCAAACCTGACAACGCTGATCGGCTTCAAGTCTCTTTCGAGCCCCTTTCTCCTGAACAAGCCGCTGCCAGCAAGGCCAAATCAGGTGTGGTCGTAGTGCTGAGCGTGCAGCCAGGACTTCATTTAGGGCAAATAAACGAGGTGTTGAAAATCAACTTCAATATCCCCGACCAGGAGGCGCTCGAGATTCCGCTGTTTGGAAACGTGATCAGCGATGTAAGCATCGCAGGGCCGGGCGTCGCCACCACTCGGCTGCTTGTCAATCTGGGAACGATTCCAGCCGGTTCGCCGTGCAAAAAGACCGTATTCGTCACCGTGAAAGGACCATACCGAGAGCAAACCAGCATCAAGCTGGTTGGTGTTACTCCTGACAACGAATTGCAGGCCACTCTCGGCTCGCCGCTGCGCGACAGTCCGCGGCTTGACCGCTATCCTCTGACCATTGAGCTTTCGCCGGCGACGCGCCCAGTTGCCCGCACCGCGGATGAGAACTTCGGTCACATCAACTTCCAGGTGACCCATCCACAGGTGAAGGAACTGAGTATCAAGGTTCGATACATCGTCAAGGAGTGATTCCACAATCGATTGCCACAGGCGCGTAGGCGAGCCGGTCTTCGTCGCTGCCACCGCTTGCCGTGCAATTCTCTCCGCATCAAGGACGATTCGCATGCCCCGCTCTTGTATCCAGATTTCGCAGCCACAGTGGATTGCAGCGATTGCAATCGTCCTCGCGATGCTTCTTGCTGGTTGTTCGGCCAGCGCCCCAGTTACGCAGCCAGCCGCCAACAACTCTGCACCGCTGCTTGCCGAGCCTGCATCGACCGCGTCAAGTGAAAGGTCTCCCGCCGACACGAAGGATTCCCAGCCGCAACGAATCCACGCTGCTTCGCCAAATCAGGCTTCCACCGCCACATCGCCCGTCGCGGACGCTGCTACCGAACTACCTGCTCAGCCGGCTGGCAATTCCCCAAAGCTCCAGCCCCCTCCTCCCTTCACGGGCTGGGCCAAGCCTGCGGTGGCGCTGTTCATCACCGGACAGCAGCTCGGCTACATCGAACCGTGCGGCTGCACCGGATTGGAGAATCAGAAGGGCGGGCTCGCCCGCCGGCATACACTTTTGCGACAGCTCCGCGACGACCGCGGCTGGCCCGTCGTCGCGCTCGACGTCGGCAGCCAGGTCCGCCGCTATGGCCGTCAGCAGGAACTGAAATTTCAGCACACCGCGTCGGCCCTGCGCACCTTGGGATATTCGAGCGTCGTGCTCGGCGCCAGCGATCTCAAGCTGCCCGTCGGCGAGCTGTTTTCCGGTACCAATCCCGATGACAAGCCCAGCATTTTCACCGCCGCCAACGTCGCGCTCCTGGGCCGCGAGTTCCAGCCGCCGTTTCAAGTCATCGAATCAGGCGGCAAAAAGATCGGCATGGTCGGCGTGCTCGGCGATTCGTTCGAGCAAAAGCTGACCGGCGACGAGTTGCAACATCAGCCCGCGCTGGACGGGCTCAAGAACAGTTGCCGCGAGCTGAAGGCCCAGAACTGCGACTATCACGTGCTCCTGGCCCACGCCACGCCCGATGAGGCCAGGTCCATCGCTATCGAGATTCCGCTCTTTGATCTTGTGGTTTGCGCAGGCGGCAGCAGCTTACCATCCAACGAAATGGAGGCGATCGAGGGGAGTAAGTCGAAGTTCGTGAACGTCAGCCACAAAGCAATGCATGCGGGCGTCGTTGGCCTGTTTGACGATCGGAGCACACCCATCCGCTATGCGGTCGTCCCGCTCGACGCCCAGCTCAAGGACTCACCCGAAATGCTCGAGCTCCTCGCCAACTATCAGGCCCAGCTCAAGTCCGAGGGGCTGGAGGGGCTGGGCCTCAAGCCGCAGCCCCTTCCCTCCGGCAATCAGTTCGTCGGCTCTGAAACCTGCGGCGAGTGCCACACCAAGGCGATGGCCGTTTGGAGCAAGACAACTCATGCTCACGCCACTGACTCGCTCGTCCATCCGCCCAATAGCCGCGGCAAAATTGCCCGCCACTATGACCCCGAATGCCTGAGTTGCCACGTCACCGGCTGGGACCCGCAGAAATTTATTCCACTGGCGTCGGGATACCTCAGCTTGACCGCGACTCCCAAGCTTCAGCACAACGGCTGCGAAAACTGTCACGGGCCTGGCTCGGCCCACGTCGCCGCCGAAAACGGCGACGGGACCGACTCGCAGCGGTCAAAACTGCGTGCCTCAATGCGCCTGCCCGTCGCAGGGGGAGCGGCAGAAAACAAGTGCCGCGAGTGCCACGACGAAGACAACAGCCCCGATTTTGGCCACAAGGGCTTTGCTGAGTATTGGAAGAAGGTCGAGCACTACGGCAAGGATTAGCCCGCCGCACCCTACCCCGCGGCGATCGCCGCCATCGCCGAGTCGGGAATCGTGAAATTCGCGACGACGTTTTGGACGTCATCGTGATCGTCAAGCGCTTCCATGAGCTTGAGTACGCTTCGGGCGGTTTCCACATTGGCCACTTGGACGACGTTGCTTGGAATCCGGGTGAGCTGTTTGCTCTCGGGCTCGATTCCGGACTTCGTCAAGGCTTCCCCCACTGCGTGAAAGGCGTCCGCCGCGCAAGTCACTTGAAAGTGCTCGCCATCCAGCTTGATGTCCTCGGCCCCCGCGTCGAGCGTCGCCTCCATCAATTGCTCTTCGGTGGTCTTGGTCGCGGGTACCAGAAACAGCCCCTTTCGCTCGAACATCCAAGCAACGCAGTTGGTCGCTCCCAGCTTGCCCCCCCACGTGTCGAACACTTTGCGAATCTCGGGAGCAGTCCGGTTGCGATTGTCGGTCATGATCTCGCATAGAATCGCTACGCCACCGGGACCGTAGCCCTCGTACACGATCTCCTCGACTTCGCCTCCTTCCAGTTCTCCCGTGCCGCGCTTCACGGCCCGCTCAATATTGTCCTTGGGCATGCTGACTGCTTTCGCGTCGTTGATTGCATACCGCAGGCGCAGGTTCGTCTCCGGATCGCCACCCCCCATGCGGGCGGCCACGATGATCGCCTTGGACAGCTTCGTCCACAGTTTCCCACGCTTGGCATCGACGGCAGCCTTGCGATGCTTGATATTCGCCCAAGGCGAGTGTCCAGCCATTGGAGTGAGGAGTCAGGGGACAGGAGTCAGGGGTTCGAGAGAGGGAATTGACTTCGGACTTTGGACGTTCGGCCTGCTTCATCGCGGCTTCCGCTTAGCCAGGCCCTTGACTGGCGATTTTTTCGACAACTTCTCCGCCTCCGGCGTCGCATCTTTCTTCTTAGCGGCATCAGGCGATACCGTGGAGTCCCGTTCCGCTGGCCTGGCAGGGGTTGGCGCTGGCCGGACCAAAGGGGGCGGTGGCGGCGCTCCCCGGGACTTGCTCCTGGCCGCCCTGGCGGCGGCCTTGGCGGC
>Ga0065705_10001921_pt1 | contig 38584 bp, 39 predicted proteins | sample SwibulcommuniRL2_FD_59092 | JGI IMG/M metagenome (GOLD analysis project Ga0065705, IMG submission 59092) | Bulk soil microbial communities from switchgrass field near Rose Lake, East Lansing, Michigan, USA - RL2 Bulk Soil v2 (version 2) | ecosystem: Environmental > Terrestrial > Soil >...
CGGGTTTAAGTTCTTCAGTGAAGGCATAGGCTGTGCCAAACTCAATGGAGCTTGTCTGCCCTTGAAACTTGCTGGCAGACATGGAAAGGGACGGCACGCCGGCTTTCCACTCTAGTGTATATTCTTCATCCTTGGCGCGCACTTGGTGTTTTGCTTCATCGAACTTCATGTAAATGCGAAAGACCTTCGAGAGATTCGCCTTCGCGAAAATCTCATACCACGTGGCATCCACAATTTTCCACTCGGCGATTAGATCCACGTTCTCAGCGGAACCATCAATAATTTGATACGGAGCCGTTTCGCGATTCAGCTCCAGCAGGCGTTGACGGACTTCATTACCTGAACGGACAGGTGTATCCTTATCAGGTTTCTTTCCAAAGCCAAAAAGTCCCATAGCGCTCTCCTCAAAATCCCTTCGCGTTCAGCCAGCCCAAAATGTAGTCGGCAAGTTCCCGCCATCCGCTATCGATGGTCAGGGAATGGCCGCGGCCGGCGAACTCCTTGAATTCTGTCACTGCCGAAGATTTGCCATAGGCTTTAAGCGCGCTTTTTACGAGCACCGGCGGGACGGTATTGTCTTCTGCACCCGAAATAAGTAAGAGTGGTCCACGCGTCGTGTTTGCCAGATTGACCTTGGTTGCAGAATTAGGGTTGAAGGTCGCAGTCGCGGCCTGGAATAATGGACGGCCTGGGGCTGGCATCGCATATTTTGCGTAGAGTTCCTTCGCTTCCTGTTCTGGAACAGCGTTCGTAAATCCAAAGCGGAATTGCGGTTCGGTCAGCGATATGGCGCGGTTTAAGTTGAACGGATTCCCGAGCACAGGGAACGAAGATTTCAGGGCGGATAAAGGCAATTCGGGCACCCCTTTGACGGGAGCGGGATCAATGGCAACAGCTGCAGCGGCGAGTTCGCGTCCGAGCAGGTTCTGCACCAGCAGACCTCCAAAAGAATGGCCGATCAGGATCGGCTTCTGCTTAAGGGTTTTGATCTGATTGGCGATGTGATCTGCGATTTCGCTAACACCATATCCTGCAACTGCATCAGCGTTACGGCGGGTTGATTCCGTAGTTTCTGAATCCCCAGGCCAGCTTGCTGCCACGGCTTGATATCCATGTTCATGGAAAAATTCTATCCAATTCCTCCAAGACTCCGCATGGAGCCAGAGGCCGTGCACGAAGACAATAGGATTCCTGGTAGCTTGACTGGCAGACATATATTCTCCTTTTTACGTGTTTTACTTCTAAGAGATTACCGTTGCCCCGGTTAGGATGGATCCCCGGGTCGCACTATCGAATGCCGTTTGATGGCAAGGGCAAAGGCTTCAGCGCGCAGGGCCTGAAGCGTTTGGAATGTTGCCTCGCTGGGGTTGAGCACACAGACCCAGGACTGCGGCGCAAAGACGGGATGAGGCGTTAATTGGTCCAAAGTGATAAAGTCATGGCCGGTATCGACAACACCTTCCGGGCCCAGGCGCGGTGACTGCGTGCCAAATAATGTTCGATACGTTTCCCCGCTGATGCCGACGTTCAGGCGGAAGATAGCGGTAGCAGTTTTAACTCCTTCAAACATGGTGAGGATGGATTGAGTCACTGAGGTTTCGTCCATAAACTCCTCATTCCTGATGAACTGAGCTCTCTGTAGACATTCAAGAGCAACGTGGTGTGGATAACACGTTGACAGGGTCAGGTGTCAAGCCTGGCGCAATCTTTTATTTGTTGATGATATAACGGGATTTAGACACAGTTTATCATATTTTCATAAGCCAACACTGCTAAAGAGTATGGCGTGTCAGCCTGGGAAGGGCTTCGTTAAAATCATTACATGGAAATAAAAAAACAATCACGTTTGAAACTTATCGGGCTGATTGGCATCGCTGCATTAGCGCTGGCTGCCTTAAGTCAAATGCTGCGGCAATCGTCGATTACGCGGCTTCAGCAGGAACCTTTGGATCTACAGGTGGAGGCTATTCAGCAATCCAAAAGTACCTCGTGCGGCGAAGCCGTCATTGTGATGGCCTATAACCATGCTCACTCACAGACTCCGATCTATGAGCAGGAAGTCATTGAATATGCAACCGCACAAGGATATTTCACCGAGGAAACCCCGCCTTTTACCAGCCCCACAAACATGCTGAAAATTGCGCGGAAATATACTGATAAGATTTCCACGGGAACCGTGGTAGGTTCCAATCAGGGGTTGTTATTGTTAGTTCAGCGATTGCATGCGGGGGAACCGGTGATCATCGATGTCCTATCCAATTTTAGTGACCCGGGCTCCGAAGCTCATTTTATTTTGGTGACCGGAATATCAACCAACCCAACCCGGAAAAATACAATTGTGATCCATTACAACGATCCGCTCACCGGCATGAAAGAAATTGATGACTGGTCGGGCGGGGAAGGGGTTTGGCATGCCTGGCAAAACAATGGAGACCCCGGCGGGCCGGGTTGGTGGATGGTCATTTCTCGTGGATAAAAAGAAAAGTAATTAATCTTTCAAAACTGCAATGTCCATAAGCCTAGATCGCTTGTAATCGATCTAAAAATCAGTACAATGAAATTGCTCCATCTAGGGTGCCCCCCTCACCCTGGCTGGAGTATTTTTTATTTTTTCTCCACCCATTCGCCACGCCACGCGGGAGGCTCAAACGGATCCGGCCAGAACTCGATCTGATGAATGATCTTTCCATTGCGCACTGTAGAAAATGTAATCGCACGCCCTGTGACCACGCCATCAGTCACTCCTACATCGGAGACAACCTCATCATCTTCTGCCAGGATTTGGTGGACCGTGAATTCCCAACGTCCATGCGCAGGGTAATTCTCATTGATGGCAACAAAATTTACGCGCCCACGTATCTGCTCACCGGATTGCGGCCACTCGAGAATGTAGTCATCATGCAGGAATTCTCCAGCAGACTTAAAGTCATTCGTCTGCATGGCGGCCCAGAATTCCTCAACTACTTGTTTGTTATTTGATGCAATGTTCGTCATCGATTCCTATTATACGTCCAGCCGGAAAAATTCTCTGCTCCTCGTCGACGACCTGCTCATTTTCAAAGGAAAATGAGCAGGTCCTGGTTATTACCCTCTGATCTGTTCCATCAAACCTGCCTTATCCCACCAGGTATGATGCTCGATAATTTTATCTCCGTCAATACGCGCCAGCGTCATGCCTGTATATTGGACAGACTTTCCTGTGGGTGCAAAATCTATCCATTGACCTGAGTGAGTCCCTCGTGAGGAGAAATGTACAGCAACCTGGTCTCCTTCCGCGATCATCCCTTCAACGGTATGTTGCAAATCAGGGAAGGAACTAAGGAACTGCCTTACGAATCGTTGCACGCCTTCAGGTTGAGCGAAGATTTGCACCGCCAGAGACGGGTTGCCTCCATTCCACATCTCTTCGTAGATGTGGCGCATCAAGGCTTTGTTCTTACTCGTTAAGTCAGACATCTTTCATACTCCTTTAGGATAAAAATTGAGAGCCCGAATCATGTGGGCCGGTCAACACACGTTGACTTAAACAAATCCTCCGACGGTATGCGCGCCTATTCGCAGTCGGAACAGATGGATATTCAATTGAGAGGCTGGGGAATAAAAAAACTCTGCACAGTTCGGTGCAGAGCGACGAGATAGTACACCCGAGAGAGAAAGGTTGTCAAGGGTAAGAGCACATAGTGGTTGCCTTATGTTATTTCAACAACCAATTTTTGCATCTTTTCATAATGCGAACCTTTCCAATAAATTTGCTGGCAGGCGGGACAGATCTGGAATTCATCGAAATACAATTTGGTCAGTGGTTCGAGACGGTCGATTACGGCTTCCTTCGCGACTGGCTCCAAAGGATGGTTACAGCGCAGGCAACGATGAAAAGGCGTGATTCGGGATGCGAGGTCGAAGCGTTGGATCACTTCAGTCAATTGCTCCAAAGAATCAAGGGAACGGGGACAATATCCGTAGGTGACAGACGTTCGCATGAGTAGGCGCCGGTCGCGGCTGAGTAAGATTCGTCCTTCGCTTTGGGAAATTTCAGCCAGCTCTTCATCGTCATAATCATTGCGATAGAGACAATCAAATCCCAGCATTCGCAAATAGGCGGTCAGCCGCCCGAGATGATTATCGAGCACGAAACGCGGCTCCCTCGGGTATCCATTTGGGATTGGATGCACTTCGACCTGGTCGCCGTCCTGCGTGATTGTGCTGAGCGTTCCCTCCTGACCATTGACCTGTACCTGTCCAATTTCCGGGTGCGGCACTCCAAGCGACTCAGCCAAATGCTTGATCGATTGACGTCCGCGAAAATCTACAGTGATCACTCGATCCTGCTGATCTTTGAGCAGAAAATCCTTTAATCTGCCGAAGAATAAGAAATAAGCTGTACTCATAAGGGAATTATATTCACTGTTTGGACTCTAGTGCTTGAGAACGAACCTACTGGCGTAACAACAAAAAGCTCCTACCGTTAAACCAGTTGTGGAACACCTTAATTTGTAATTAGCAAATGATATTGAGATTTACACAAGCAATGTAATTTATTTGGAAGGCTGGTAACTTAAGTTTGCCCAGAAAAGAAGGAGATAAAATGAAAAACTATGATTTTGAACCGATGGAAGCAACAAACGCAGCCAAGCACGTTTTGACTGGGGTGTTGGTCGGTGGTTTGATCGGAGCCACAACCATGTGGCTTTTTGCGCCTCGTTCGGGTGAAGAGACACGTACTGACCTCCTCGACAAAGCCTCGGAACTACGTGATCGCACGACAGATACTGTCAAAGATACTGTAGATACCGTGAAGGATACGGTAAAGGATACAGTATCTCAGGCTAAGTCCAAAGCCGGTCACCTGAGAGGCGATGTAAAGGGAAAGGCTGGGGACTTGAAAAGCATAGGGCAGGATTTGCTGGTTGAACAACTGGATCGGGCTGCTGAAGCTCTGGAAGCTGCAAAGAAAGCGGTCAAGGAATATTAAGCTTGCCTGGCGGTCTTTTGTACAAAAGATGCTGATCCTCTCCGAAGAGAGGATCAATGTTTTAACTTTATGCTGGATTCAGATTCTCTAATCTGAGATTTATCGAATGACATAGTATTCACTATTCTTTATCGTTATAAATTGTAAATAATCAAAATTGGCTTTCCCGGTATTTGGGGAATGGCACTAATTGATTGCCTGTTCTGTAAATATCTGGACTGATCAGAAAGGAGACTGGTATGTCAAGTTTTAGGAGACATATGGTCAGGGCCGTCTTCACGTTTTTGTCTGCAATTTCAGCCAGCCTGACTCCGGCTCGTGTTTCTTTGCGGCGAGTTCCTGTAGAAACAAATCCGTTTCGTAGAAGAGGGAGGTAGATTCCTGCGAAAGGATTGTTACGCTGGATTGACAATTAAATGAAATAATAAAGACCTCGGAATTTCCGAGGTCTTTACATAGTGAGTTCTCTATTCTGCTATGGTTGCATACTGCTTTACAGAACTGATTTCTGTACATTCCATGTTTTCACATTTCTTGGTTTGTTTGCTATAGCTCGGATAGTCCCAAACCTTTGCCTGGATAAATGCGATGCCCAGTGCGCGTGCCACAGAGACGCGATGATGACCATCTTCAACATAATAATGATCTCCAACTTTATGCACCAGGATCGGTGACCAGCCTTCACTCTGATGACTAAGACATACATTCACCCAACGATCTCGTAAATTCTTCTTAAGCGGACGAAACTGGTCGTCGAAATCAGTGTGTCTATAAAGGGTTCCAATAATCTCTTCCACCGGGATATCCATTATGGTAATCAATTTTCGGTTTAGGCCTTTTTGGAATACACCGTCGGGGAATCTCGCCAGGTTTGTATTTCTTCCGATCAACTTTGCCCAGAGAGCATCACGCAATGCCCGCGTTCGCAATGCGGAAAACTCATAAGCCGTAGAACTGCGAATATCAATAAAAGAGGGATGCATATTCATATTCATTTTCTTTTCCTTTCGTTTGAGGTTTCTAATTAGTAATTTATGCAATCGGTTGCATTCATACCTAAAAAAAAGAGTGAAACTCAGGCAGATTTTCTGACAATCAACTCCACTGGAATGGATACATTCGTCACCATACCTGTCTGCAGATATTCAATCAAATTCTGTGCGAGCAGTTTTCCTGCCAACGGGATATTTTGTCGGATCGTTGTCAGCGGGGGATTGCTGTGTTCCGCGATGGATAGATCGTCATAGCCAACGACTGCCACATCTTCTGGAACGCGCCGTCCCACTTCGCGGATCGCATCCATTGCCGCAATCGCCATCAGATCACTGTTGACAAAGACCGCGTCGAGCTCAGGGACCTTCTTGAGAAGACGCCTGACCGCCTCCGCACCTGAAGTATTCGAGAAGTCTCCATAATCGACGAGTTTTGAATCGACCTCTTTACCGCCTTCCAGCAGGGCACTTTCGTAACCATTCTGACGATGTTGCACTTCTAATTCATAGGATGGACCGCCAATAAAGCCAATTTTTTGACTTCCCAACCCAATCAGATGTTCAGTAGCCAGTTTGCCGCCCGTGAAATTATCGCCGGTAACCGAGCAATATGTTTGTTTTGGCTGAGGAATTCCCCAGACGATGAAAGGGGCGCCCAATTCCAGCAGGGCTTTGACATGGCTCTGCTTGCGAGTGGAAGTCATCAGGATAAACCCATCCACGCGGCCGGTGTCGAAGTATTGATGTGCCCATTTTGTGTCGTTTGGATCCACATGAATGACCAGCAGATCATATTCCTGGCGGGCCAGGCCATTGGAGATCCCACCCATGATCTCGAGCCCAAACAAGTCTGCTACCGAAAAATCCTTATGATAGGCATGGGTAACAAAAGCAATGGTTCGGCTTTGCTGCATGCTGAGGCGGCGGGCAGGCGCGTTGATCTGAAAATTGTGCTGCCGGGCAATGGAACGGATTTGGGCCTTCGTTTCCTCACCAATCAGCGGGCTGTCGTTCAATGCCCTGGAAACGGTGGATTTTGAAACTCCAGCCAGTTTGGCGATATCGGCGATCGTGCGGACGGTTTTAGAACTCATGATTTTGATCTATGCAACCGATTGCATTATATAGCGGCAAAAACATCTTGTCAAGAGGAAATATCCTTATGCTACAATCTAGCTGGTTTTCTCTACCCACCTAGCAAAAGGATTAGAAATGACGAAACTTATCCCTGCGGTTGAACGGATTGTCCGCGCTCGCAAGTTGATCCAGCAGGCGCGCGAATTTCCTGTTCCGTCCGAATTAGGCAAGAATGATCTATCCTATATCGCCGGGGTCAAGGATCTGTTACGGCAGGCGCGGGATATGGTCAAATTTATCCCTCAGACGGCCGGGGTTTCTGCGGAGATGAAAGAAGAGGTCAGGAAAATATATGAACAGGCTGACCAGGCAAATCGGGAAATACTCTATTAATTCCAATTGAGAATATGGAAATAAAAAGGTCGGCAATCCATTGCCGACCTTTTCTGATTCGAGCCAGTCACGAGGACAAGACAAAATATTTTATTCCTAATTGATCAGCGCGCGGCCAGACCAACGACTCCCACCGGTACGCTGACGGAGCCTTGTAATGCCAGGCTTCCATTTGCATTCATTCCGAAGATGCTGATGGTATGAGCACCATTTGCCAGAGCATAAAGAGTTTGGCCATTGTTACTGAAGGCCATATCCACCGGACTACTGCCTGCACCGATCACTGCCGCGGTCGGGTTGAGAAGGGTGAGAGTTCCATCCTCTGCAATTCGATAACTGGAGATCGTGCCACTGCCTGCATTAGTGGTGTACGTATATTTGCCATTGTTGGAAATCGCGATCCAGCATGCCGCAACCTGGGTATTTACTACGGCAGGACTGATTACATTGAATTCGCCGTTATCGATTTGATAGGAGGAAACGGAGCCTGAGGCTTCCGATACAATCGCGTGTTGATGACGATCAAAGGCAAATCCGAAGGGCGTCGCGCCTGCAGAAGGATTCGAAGTTGGAGCGCCTGCTAAACCGTTTTCAACTACATACGTATCAATCAGATTGGTTGACTTTTCGGTAACGACGAGGGTGCTGCCATCGGAACTGAAGGCGACCTGCGCCAGTGCCGGTGCGGCTCCCACACCGCCATTGCTCACCGGTTGAGTGGAACCAGCCAGTGGCGATAATGATCCTTCTTGTCCAACCGCAAAACCACTGATATTCCCACTGCCACCTGCATTCAACACATACAACCAGTCTTTATAGCTCGTGAGACTGACTGGCAAACTGCCTCCCGAATTAACGACATCGACCAGTTCCAATCCATTTTCTGTTACTGCAAAGGAAGATATTTGATTGCTGCCTGCATTGACCGCAAAAAGCCAATGGTTATTATGACTGAGGGTCACGGCACTTTGCGAGCCAAGGCCTGCGCCACTACCCAGACCATCTGTTGCATAGGATCCCTGAAAGGCAAGCGATCCGTCTGAGGAGCGGTTATAGACCAGCACTTCATTCCCGCTGGCTGCATTGGTCATTGTATACACCGCGCCAAATGCTGACTGCGACGCGGCTGCGGCAGGGCTGGTGATCCCTGCGACGAGAGCAAGTAAAAACACCGCTGTCAAAAATAAGCGGGCACCAAAATGGGTAAATAACTTTAGATCTTTCATTTCAAATCTCCTTGGTAAGACATTTTGTCCGGCTCGATGTCTGCATCTTAGTGGGAACATCTTACAAATGGCTTACGTGGAGATTGCCTCATTCTTACAAAATAAAAGCTCCTGTCAGGGAGCTTTTATTTTTTTTGCAGACGGGTAAAGAGATAAAACTATCCGAATCCTCATCACAGGCAAGGACTTGGAAGAAAATTGGCATCCGCCGATCGGACAGTTGACGATGGATCCACTTCTCGGAATTTTTCCCCCTCCTGAGCGCGAGATTGACTACAATCTGCGAGTTCCGCGCAGGATCAACAGCAGAAGGGCAGCACCAATCAAGGCTTTGATAATCTCGCCAACGATTCCGGCACCGATGCTAATTCCAAGGACACCAAACAGCCATCCACCGATAATTGCGCCTAGAATCCCAACAAGGATTGCGCCGATTAGCCCAGACCGAAGACCGCCGACCATTGCTTCGGCCAAAATGCCTGCGATACCACCAATGACGATCCAAACTAAAATAGTTTCAGCTGACATGGCTCTGCTCCTTTTTGATTAAAAACACTTTATTTCCAATAGGATACTCTAACTGTAATGCAAGTTGTCAAAAAGTAAAGGTAGGGAAATCCATTAGATGAACGCTCAGACACTACCTGCCTGAATCGTTGTAAAATAGAAGGAGAGATTGTCATTCAGTTCTATTATGGGAAGGAGGTATTTCCATGACTGACCAAAATAGGGAGCAAAACCTCCGTGAACTTCTCGAACGGCTTCATAGTGAACTTGAGCAAGCGGACGCTATGGATGAAAAAGGGAATGAGATGTTGCGCCATCTCGACAGAGATATTCGCACGCTGCTCAAGCGCTCCGGTACGAAAGTGCAAGCTGATGAGCCTATGCTCGAGCGCTTACAGGACACCATTGATCACTTTGAAACCTCATACCCTAACCTCACTATGATGTTGTCTGAAATGATGACCATTCTGAGTAATGCGGGCGTATAGCGAAAGCCAATCCGTGTAGGAAGGAGCGGACGATCGCACAGCGACTCGTCCGCTTTTGTTTGTGTAAAATCGTGTAGAATCGCCATATCCCACGTTTAGGGAAGTAAATGCACAGTACTTTAGTGAACGCAATCGAAGTCTCACATCTTCGTCGGACATTTAAGTCGCATATTGGCGTGATCAAGCGCACCACTAAAGAAATCGTCGCAGTCGATGACGTTTCTTTTGAGATTCAGGAGGGTGAACTGTTTGGGCTGCTGGGACCCAATGGAGCAGGCAAGACAACCACGGTCAAGATGCTGACCACGCTCCTCATTCCCACGTCCGGCGCTGCTTCCGTTAAAGGATTCGATGTCGTTGCCCAGGCGGAGGAAGTCCGCAGGCGCATCGGTTTCATTTTTGGCGGCGAACGCGGCTTATATTGGCGGCTCTCCGGCGTTGACAATTTGCGTTACTTTGCCAGTCTCTACAGTATCGATCCGGATGTTACTAAAAAGCGGATTCCCTACCTGCTGGAAATGGTTGGCTTGAACGGGCGCGGCGATGAAAAAGTGCAGGGCTATTCGCGCGGCATGAAACAACGCTTGCATGTGGCGCGCACACTTCTGCACGACCCGGCTGTCCTTTTCCTGGATGAACCAACGCTTGGGCTTGACCCCGTCGGGGCGCGCGAGTTTCGCCAGGTAATCCTCAATTTGCAATCCGAGAAAAAGTCGATCCTGCTTACCACTCATTACATGTTCGAAGCCGATGCACTCTGTGATCGGATCGCAGTCATCAACCATGGACACATTATCGCACTCGATACGCCCGGCGGACTAAAGACTCACGTACGTGACCTAAATGTTGTGGAAGTGGAAACATTTGGCGCGCCCGAAAGCGCCCTGGAAAAACTGCGCGCCCTTCCGTTTGCCGATTCGCTTTCCATTGAAGAGCAGGGACAGAAACAGATTTTGCTCATCCAGACCGGTCGCGGGGCAGAGGCCGTTCCAGATGTTATGTCGGCGCTGGATGGGTTGAAGGTAGGTCGAGTCATTGTGCGTGAACCCACATTGGAAGATGCCTATGTGCGTTTGGTGGGAGGCAGTGCATGAACGTTGGGATGCTCGCGAAATACTGGCGTACAATTTTAGTTGTCGCTGAGATGAATATCCGCCAGCAAATGACAGATGGTTTTATTCTTTTCACGGTGCTTTTCCAGCCCATCATCATTGCCCTGCTTGGACTATGGATGCTTAAAGATAAGGGTGCGGACTCAGCAATGTTTGTCGTGGTGGGGAGTGGGTTGACGGGCTTATGGTCGAGCCTGCTGTTTATCTCGGGGAACAGTATCAACTTCGAACGCTGGACCGGAACGCTTGAGTCCCTGGTGGCGCTCCCCACTCCATTCGAGGTCATTGTCTTTGGAAAGAACCTCGCGAACGTCATTCAGTCCCTCCTCTCCATGGTGCTCGGATACTTCATCGCGGCATTTGCCTTCGGGTATTCGCTTAATGTTCAACACCCTTTGCTGTTTGTGATCTCAATCATCCTGGCAGTGATCGCCTTTATAAGCTTTGGTTTGATCATCGCACCGATCTTTGTCATGAATCCCGGTGTGAGAGCCTGGCAAAATGCCATGGAATTTCCCGTGTATGTTTTGTGCGGCTTTCTCTTCCCGATCGCGCTGCTGCCTGGCTGGACGACTCCGGTTTCCTATCTGCTCCCACCTTACTGGGCAGCGGTCGCTTTGCATGGAACTTCGACAGGTGGCGCGGCTCTTAATGAGACTTTTTTTGCCTGGGGTATGCTGCTGCTATTCTCGCTGATTGATCTGTTGATCGCATCACGCCTGTTCAAACTGATGCTCTATAAAGCCCGCGCCGATGCAACACTTGGCATGGAATAAAAATAACCTCGCTGGTGGAGTAGAGCGGAGTTTTCCCGCTCATACACTGGTATCGCACGCAAGTGCAAATGTCGAAACCAGCATTTAACAAGAAAATAAGAACTTGGATTCAAATTGTTGGTCTCGATATGGGCGAAAAAAGCATTCGCCCTACTCGACCAACGATAAGCTGATCTATATGAAAACCCTCTCCAACAACCTCCGTCTCTTCTGGCAGGGCGCACTCCTTTCTTACATTGCCCTCTTTCATTGGATGCGCCCGATCCAATATATGGCTTCCAAGATCATCATGCCGCTGGCGCAGATGTTCTTCTTCGTTTATCTGGGCACATTCGCAACGGGCGAAAGCAACGCCGCGTTTTATATCGTTGGGAACGCGCTTCAGATCGCGGCAGTCAGTGGGATTTATGGCATGACTATGAGCATCGGTGGTGATCGCGACAGTGGAACGCTTGGCTACATTCTTGGTACGCCTGCCAATCGTTTTGTAGTGTTCATGGGGCGCGCTTTCATGAATATTCTGGATGGCGCGCTGGGTGTTGTCATTGCGTTTGCGTGGGGAGTTGTATTAATGGGGCTTGACCTCTCCCATACAAATATTTTTGCGCTGGCTCTGACCATTATCATTACCACCATCAGCACCTGCGGGCTAGGACTGCTGATGGGCTGCCTCAGTCTCATCACGGTCAATGTGATGTTTGTAAATAACTTTGTTTACTTTCTCTTGCTCATCTTCTCCGGTGCAAATGTACGACTGGATCAGGTGCCTGCCTGGGTACAAGTCACCTCCTCAGTCTTGCCACTGACCCGGGGTATCTCTGCCGCGCGCTTGCTCGTTCAGGGCGCCAGCCTGACGGAAGTAATGCCTCTATTGTTGGGGGAACTCGCTGTTGGGCTGGTATATGCGCTCTTGGGCTATCTGCTCTTTGCAGTCTTTGAAGTCGAGGCCAAAAAACGCGGAACTCTTGAGGTGTTTTAGCCAGCTGAACGATAAAAAATCCCTTCTCGCTCGAGAAGGGATTTTTCGTAGATTACTGGGCCGTTGCGGTCGTTGCAGTTGACGTTGATGGGGCGGTGGTTGAGGTTGATGAAGTTGCGGGGCCGCTCGTGCTGGTTGCAGCCGCGCCTCCGCCGATGACGACCTGAACATACACTTCATCGCCAAAGAATTGTCCGCTGGCAGTGGACATTCGCCAGTTTCCGCGGATGGTACCGGTTTTGTTTGGAGCAGTCATCGCGACCGAGATGTCAGTCACGGCGCCTGCGGCAACAGTGGAGGGTACAGTATAGGTTGTTCCCCCCATGGCATCGCCGCCTGTAAATGCAAATTTAAATCCAGCATCCCAGGCGCATGAACCTGCGTTCTTTACTTTCCATGTCTTTGTAAAACTTTGACCGGCCGTTACAGGTGTGTTATCTGGAATGCTGACATCGCTTACAAACGAAAGTCCATAGCAGGAGGCTGTCGCGGCTGGAGCAGGCGAGCCTAATGCGATACCACCGGTGCTCGTAGCAGGAACTGCAAGGGTGGGTGCGGGTGTCAGTGTAGGAACAGGGGTATTGGTCGGCGCGGCAAACGCGGTCGCGGTCAGATCGCTGGAAAATGTTCCGACAGCTTGAGTCCGGATCTCATCCGCACTGAAAGCCAGGGTGGGCGTGAGTTCTGGCTCTGCCGCACCACATGCGCTAAGCAATAAAGCTCCTATGATCAGAAATATCTGTGTGCTAAGTATTAATCGAAATTTAAGCATTCATACTCCTTTCAACAAGAGGCGCTATTTTACTTGGATTTTAGTTTTTGTCCACTCTAATCGGATAAAGACCCTACGATTTTCCTATTGGTTGGCGTGCTATAATGCCCGCTATGATTTATCTGGATTACTCTGCGACCACCCCAGTGGATTCACGTGTGGTCGATGCAATGAGGCCTTACTTCTCCGATTCATTCGGGAACCCATCCTCGGTTCACCGTTATGGACAGGTTGCCGAAGCTGCGATCGATTCCGCGCGTGAGACGGTGGCATCTATCTTGAACTGCAGACCTGACGAGATCGTCTTCACCTCGTGCGGCTCTGAATCGGATAATCTTGCGATCCGCGGTGCCGCTTATGCCATGCGCGAAAAGACCGGGGCAAAATGGATCCTTGCTTCGCGCGCCGAGCATCCCGCGGTCACCAAGACTTTATCCCATCTCGAAAAATACGAAGGGTTTCTCATCGAGTGGCTGGATGTAGATGCATCTGGCATGATCACACCGGAGATTGTTTCCAAGGCAATTTGTGAAAACACTGCGATTGTTTCGGTGATGTATGCCAACAATGAGATCGGAACCATAAATCCGATCAAAGAGATTGCCCAAATTTGTAAAGCAAATCATATTCTCCTTCACACGGATGCCGTCCAGGCTGCGGCGTATCTGCCTCTTGAGGTTGAGGCGCTTGGGGTAGATATGATGTCACTCGGTGCGCACAAGTTCTATGGGCCTAAAGGCGTCGGGGCGTTATATGTTCGTAAGGGTACACCACTCATTTCGCATCTGACCGGCGGCGGGCAGGAATTCAGCCTGCGGGCTGGGACTCAGAATGTGCCGTATATTGTTGGTTTTGCAGAGGCGTTAAGATTGACAAACGAAGAACATGAGGGACGTGTTACGCATGTGCAGCCGCTCCGAGATCAGATCATTGGAACCGTGCTCGAAACGATTCCCGATGCCCGGCTGACGGGTCATCTCGAATCCCGTTTACCCCATCACGCCTCCTTTGCCTTCAAAGACGTCGATGGAAATTTATTGTTGACTCTTCTGGATGCCGCTGGTTTTGCCTGTTCCTCCGGGTCCGCCTGTAAAACAGGCAACCCCGAGCCGAGCGAAGTGATGAATGTCATTGGATTGTCACGAGATTGGGGATTAGGCTCTTTACGTGTAACTTTGGGAGTTCATACAAGTCATGTGGACGTCAATTTATTCTTGAACGCTTTGCCTAATTTAGTTCAAAAAGCGCGTAAATTAAAATAATCTGCTGTGACAAATTTATAGTCACGCAGCCAGATCATCCTACATCACTACCTCGATAGCAATCTTGTTAAGATTGCATTCTACCGGGGAAAAGCATTGGAGCCAAAAGATGGTAAGCAAATCTCGTCGAATCTTTGTATTCCACCCCTTTCTTTTTGCTGTTTATTCTATCTTGAGTGTATATTCTCAAAACGCATCACAAGTTCCAATAGGTTGGATCTCTCGTCCTATAGTATTGATCTTGCTCATGACGCTACTTGTGTACTTTTATTTCCTAAAGACTTCGAGAGACCAAGAGTATGCTGGTTTTGTAAGTACTCTTTTTGTAAATTGGTTGTTTATGGGAAATCTATATCGGTTTCTATTGGATAGGTCTACATTTTGGCGTACACCCCTGGGAGGAGTGGGCGCTTTTCTCCTAATTACCATACCNCTTGCTTTTCTTGCTAGTAGATGGGCTTGGAATAAGTTGTCCAACACTAGAATGATAACAACTTTTTTGAATGTTGCATCAATTTCAGTTATCGTAATTCCGTTGTGGACCACGCTAACTGTCTTTTATAGCGGAAATATGCAACTCCAGGCGGTAAAGGAGCAGCAGCAGCTCAAGGCAACACTGGCAAAGCCATCTACGCCTGTCCCTGATATTTATTTGATCATTGTTGATGGTTACGGCCGCGCGGATATGCTGCAGGATGTGTATGGTTATGATAACAGCCAATTTGTGACGTTTTTGAAAGAAAAGGGCTTCTATGTTGCTGATCAAACAACGTCGAATTACCCCCAGACCCAACTATCCGTCTCCTCGATGTTGAATTTGGATTATTTGAACGAGCATGTTGAGAAATTGGGTAACACGAACGATCGGACGGCTCTTTATGAACTGGTACAGCATCCAGTCTTAAGACAGTTGTTGAGAGACCAGGGCTATAAATTTGTGGCTTTGCCCAGTACAACTCTTGTAACGCAGATTAGAGATGCAGATATTTATTTCAATGTGATCGCTGGTGATATTAATGAATTTGAAACATTCCTGTTGTCGTCCTCGGTAATGGGGATAGCAAATGAAGCTTGGGGAATTGAACTTCCGGTCATGGGTTATGAATTACATCGTGAGTCGATTCTTTTTTCTCTTCAGAAATTGCGGGAGATTCCTAAACTACCTGGACCAAAGTTTGTATTTGCTCATATTATGTTACCTCACCCTCCATTTATTTTTGATTCTAATGGAAATTCTATTCTTCCCAACCGGCCCTATGTTATGTGGGATGCTTCATTATTTCCCGGAACAAAAGAAGAGTATCAAAAGGGTTATACTGAACAAGTTACCTTTTTGAATCAGAAACTGGTTGGAATTATTTCCGATATACTTGCTCAGTCTTCAAATCCGCCTATCATCATCCTGCAGGGAGATCATGGGCCGGGCGCGTTTTTTGATATGCTCGAACGAAAAAACAATTCATGTTTCGCCGAACGATTTTCTATCTTGAACGCTTATTATTTTCCTGACGGTGATTATCGATCCTTGTATCCCTCAATTACGCCGGTTAACTCGTTTAGAGTTATTCTAAACCAGTTTTTTGGTGCTCGACTAGGACTGCTTGAGGACAAAAATTATTATGCTACTTGGGCCTCACCTTATGTGTATAATAACGTGACTGATCAGACCCATTTGCCTTGCAACACCTCCATCGAAGATGTGAATTAAAATACCTGCCGTAGTCAAAATGACTAAAGTTGTCGTTGCCATGTCTGGAGGAGTGGATTCTTCCGTTGCCGCGGCCTTGCTCAAAGAGCAGGGTTATGATGTCATTGGTATGATGCTGCGTTTGTGGAGTGAGCCCGGCAAGGAGGAGTCCAACCGCTGCTGCACGCCAGATTCCATGACCCAGGCTCGTCGGGTCACCGCAAAACTGGATATTCCTTTTTACGTTATTGATGCAAAGGAAGTATTTCAAAAAACGGTTGTGCAGTATTTTCTGGATGGATATGCGCGCGGCGAGACGCCGAATCCATGCCTGATCTGCAACCGGCAGATCCGCTGGACATTTTTGCTCGAGCATGCGCTGGCCTTTGGTGCAGATTTCATGGCAACAGGGCATTATGTCCGAATCCGGAGAGCAGAGGCTGGCCATCAATTACTGCGCGCAGTGGATAAAAATAAGGATCAGTCTTATGTGCTGCACGTGTTGAATCAGGAAAAGCTTGCCAGAGCCTTGTTCCCAATTGGCGATTACCCCAAAGTAGAAATCCGTGCGATTGCGGAAAGATATGGCTTGTCAACGGCTTCGCGCAAAGACTCACAGGATCTGTGCTTCCTGGCCGGAGAGGATTATCGCAATTTCCTGCAGCGCAACGCGTCGGAAATGCTACAGTCCGGCGATATCCTGACCCGCGACGGAAAATCGATTGGCGAACATAATGGACTCGCAAACTACACCATCGGTCAGCGCAAGGGATTAGGCGTTGCGTCGCGGGTGCCGTTATATGTGCTTGGAAAGAATTCAACGGCCAACACCCTGATCGTCGGAACTCAGGAAGAACTGGGCTCGCGCGAATTGACCGCACGGGACGTCAATTGGATGTCTGGTAAAACGCCGGATGAACCATTCCGCGCGGAAGTGAAGATCCGCTACACTGCGAAAGAGGCGGAAGCGCTGGTTACGCCGATGAGTGGGGATCAGGCCCACGTCCAGTTTGATGAGCCACAGAGAGATATTACCGCAGGGCAGGCCGCGGTCTTCTTCCAGGGCGATCTGATGATCGGCGGTGGGATCATCCTCTAGATCTGCGTATAGGCAGGCAAATAATTTTGTCTGCTTGGCATCATTCATTAGTAATTTCTAATGGAAAAAGATCAGAGGGACTGTACCCTATTGCTCGGAATCTAGTCTAGTAAACAATCATTTATATGCCACTTCCAACACTGCTATTTGCAATTCTCATTGCGTTGTTTTACGGTGCCGTATATCATCTGATTCGCGGCGGAGGTTTCTGGCGATTGATTTTGTTTTTTAGCCTCAGTGTTTTTGGTTTCGCCATGGGCCATCTCATTGGTCTGTGGCGCGGTTGGACTTTCATACCACTTGGTTCGTTAAATTTCGGTCTCTCTTCCCTTGGAAGTGTGATGGTTTTAATACTTGGTGATTGGCTCAGCCATGTGGAGGCCAGTTAAAAAAGCAAGGTATAATCTGCGCCTACTTACGAAATGCTGCATGATTATCTAAACTAAAATTTGAAAACCGATCTCATATTTTGCTTCAAAATTTAGTTATTGAAAAGGCAAGCAGCAAATTTGGCCGTCTTCAATATCCAGGCAATTGGCTTTATTTGTCATTCTTCAAAAAAAGTTTGGAATTAATTCAAGAAGCGGTGAGCTGGGAGTAATTCATGGAACAACTTAAATTTCTTATTGATCTTTTCTTGCATCTTAATGAATATTTGTCAAACATCATCACTCAGTATGGTGCATGGACGTATGCCATCCTCTTCGTTGTTATCTTTATGGAAACAGGTTTTGTCGTGACACCCTTCCTGCCAGGTGATTCGCTTATTTTTGCAGCCGGTACGTTTGCGGCGCTCGGTTCTCTGAACATTTGGGCATTGATTGGTTTGTTGATGGTTGCGGCCATCGGTGGTGACACGGTCAATTACTGGATTGGTCATTACCTGGGCGACCGCGCCTATAACATCAAATGGATCAAGAAGGAATATCTGGACCGCACGCATGCCTTCTTCCAAAAACATGGCGGCAAAACGATATTCCTGGCACGTTTCGTTCCGATTGTTCGCACGTTTGCGCCGTTCGTCGCGGGCATGGGTCGCATGTCCTACGGCTATTTCTTTTCCTACAACGTCTTCGGCGGAATTGTATGGGTTTTGTTATTCACCCTGCTAGGATTTTTCTTTGGCAATATCCCCTTCGTCCAGAAGAATTTTGAATTTGTCATCATCGCCATCATTCTCATTTCGGTCCTCCCGGCAGTTTGGGAAGCGCTGAAAGCACGGCGTGAAATAAAAGCAGAAAAAGCTGGTAAGGTAGAAATGTCCTGATCCTTGGGGCGGGCGACAACCCGCCCCAACCTTTTAAGCTATGAAGTGGCTCACAATTCTCTTTGCGGTCTTCATCATTCTCATTATTGTCCTGGCCGATCTGGGTAAACTCGGCATTCTCCAAATGGTCAATCAGATTCCTCTTGGAGACAAAGCTGGGCACTTCATCCTCTACGGGATTCTGACTCTCCTCATCAACTTGACGCTCTTCCGTTCCTTCCCTTTTCAAAGTCGAGAGCGGGTGGCCATTATCAGTGACTTGGGTCTCGCCCTCTTGATCGGACTCGAGGAATTTTCTCAGCGATATTTTTCCAGCCGCACTTTCAGCTTGGGTGATCTGACAGCGAGCTACCTCGGCCTGATGTTCTTTTCATGGCTGGCGCTGCGAACAAAAAGGGTTATGGAGTCCAAAGTCTCCTGACTTTGGGTGCTGAAAACAACGACTGGAGTCGTTGGACTCCAATCGTTTGTTACTTTATTCGCTGGGGCTTAACACCAAATGTCCTTCAGCTTGCGGACTGACTGCCTTTTGATCCCAAAGCATTGAATAATATTGAATATTTGCCCACATCGGCGCCATATCAATATAATGGGGATGATAGGCATGACCAGATTGCCCGGTCGTATGAACCGTGATGGAATTATTCCAGTTCGACAGATCATAGATCGCCCGCATGGATGGAAGATTGGTGACCTGATAACCTTCTGTGGCATCCCATGAGGTTGCATTGAGAATGGAAGGGCCGCCGCTGACCGGGAAGCCATTACGATTGAACAAATCCTCAATCGGCCCCACCCCTGACTCGCCTAATGAGCCATTGTGAAAATTGGCGGTGTGCAAGTCGCCCCATTTCCACTTTGACGGATCTTTTCCAAGCAGATCTTCCAATTCAGCCACTCCATCGCTGAATGATTTCTTGAATATATCCTCCCGCGTCTCAATTACATCTGTAGTGGACTTGTCGTCCCACCATGCACTATCTGCGCTGAGATTGCGCATCACCTCGAACCAGCGGTCGCCTCCACCGGGCCAGTAGCGTTCGGGCAAATCATCGTCAAAGGTGTTTTTCAAAAGATGGCCCCAGAAGGCCTCATAAACCGCTGCAGCGGAAGAATCTGCCTGGGCCTGATAATCCCAGGTTTTCAAAAGGTCAAAAGCAACCGCTTCATTGGGCTTTGCAAATTTCGAGTTCATTTGCAATAACAAGGGAACATACGTCGCTGCGCTGGCATCATAATCATCACCCTGCATGGTTTGGAAATAGGGAATGTCAATCTTTCCTCGTGCATTTTGAATCATGTCAAGAATTCTCTGGGCGCGGAAACCGTAATCCCAATCAGTACTGAGAAAATGCGAATAATCGTTCGGTGGGATTTTTTGGTTCGCAGATACGATGTAACCTTCCGTTGGGTTAAGTGTATAAGGCAGTTCATCGAATGGAATATAACCTGTCCAGTCATATTCACCTGTCCAGCCCGGGACCGGCAACGTGCCATCACCTTTCTTGCGAATCGGGACATCCCCTGATGTTTGATAGCCAATATTTCCTTGCGTATCCGCATACAATAGATTTTGACCCGGCGTGTGAAACAGCCTTGCTGCTTCCCGGAATTGCTCCCAGTTTTGGGCTTTGTTGAAGCCCCAGACTGCTTCAAATGGATCGCCCGTTCGGAGTGCAGCCCAACTGAGGGTGATCACATAGTGTTCAGGTAGCTTGACGCCTGCGCGCTCCTTAAAAGGGACAAATTCTTTATCCCGTGGGTCACCTTGATCCTTGAGAGGACCAAACACATCCGAGATGACCGGCCCATGCCGCGTGGATCGAACCGTGAGTTCCACCGGATCGCCGCCAATAACTTTGATGATCTCTTTAGAAGTTTCGAAATCCACCCATTGACCATTGACCTCGTACTGATTCAGATTATCAGGATTCACTTTTTCAATGAACAGATCCATCACATCTTCATAAGAAACGGTAAATCCCCAGGCAATGTGATCGTTGTGACCGAGGATGATGCCGGGCGCGCCTGCCAGAGAAAAACCTGCAAATTCAAATGGGCAATCATCGGTCTTCGGCATGCAGTGCATGTCAACCTGATACCAGATGGAAGGCATGGCAATGCCAAGGTGCGGATCGTTCGCCAGGAGGGGCATGCCTGTCGCTGTTAGTTTTCCGGAAACTGCCCATGAGTTGGATCCAACNCCATCGCTTAAAGGACCCAACACATTGTCCAGAAGAGAGANANTATGCTGGAGCGCGGCCAGCGTTTCATCCGGTATGTCAAAGGCAATGGTCTGACTGGGGGTCTTGGTGGAAGTCCCTTCACCGATTTGATTCACGATCACAGGATGATCGTCCGGATAAGGAGGATAAACCTCCGCTACCTGTTCGGACGTGAGGGTTTTGAGAAGGATGGCGCGCTGAATATCATCATCCATGTTGGCGCGCAAATCCCAGGCCAGCGCCTTTGCCCAGGCGAGCGTGTTGAGAGGAGTCCATTGTTCGATTTTGTAATCAGGGCTCAATAATTTGAGAATGGCATATTCGAGGCTAACTGCCTGGCCATCGTGGTTCTTAAGATAAGCGTTTACCCCATCCGCGTAAGCAGTCAGTATCGCCTTTGATTCATCCGTAAATGTCTGATATTCCTGTTCGGATCTTTTACGCCAGCCAAGAGTGGTCAGAAACTTGTCTGTATCCACTGAGCTTTTGCCAAACATCTCAGCGGTTCGGCCTTCTCCAACGTGACGGTAAAAGTCCATTTGCCAGAAGCGCTCCTGGGCATGGACATAGCCTTGCGCGAAGAACAAGTCATGGGAAGTCGTTGCGTAAATGTGGGGGATTCCCATTTTGTCGCGATAAATATCTACGGGTCCATTCAAGCCATCCAGTTGAATCTCCCCGTCAGTTTGTGGGAAGGATTTCGGAGCAACAGTTTTGGGTAGATAACTCTTGAAATAAAAGGCTCCGCCTGCAAACAGAATAAGAACGAGAATGACGATCACGCTCAACCCCCGTAATAGAAATTTACCGATTTTTTTCATTATTCCTCCGGTAAAAGAGTCAAACACACTCAGGAAGCAATCTTCTCATAAGTTTGAGATTGCTTCCTGAAGGCTCGCGACGACACCTTATTTGATATTTCCGAGCAGACGCGGGAACCAATACCATATCAAATCCGCGGCAGGCTTACCATAAATGGATGCTGACTTATCCTGCAATGCGACCGGCGCAAAATAACCGCGGCTGATCAAGCCATTCACCCAGGTGCGCGTATTGATGGCATTGAACATGGCATCGTAAATATCCACTTGTTGCTGCAAATCCAGGTTGACCGTAGTCAAGTCTGCATTGGGACGACTCAACGCTGTCCAATATAGACAGCTTCCACTTCCGTTTGGAATACAACCCGTTGCAGAGTAGTTGGAGGAAGGATAAGAAAGACCAATGATGAAGGGTTTGTTCACTTGAATCTGGGTGGGCGCCATATTGGTATCGAGCAGGCGTCCGGCTTCCGCGAACATATCCGCTTTATTAGGGTTGGGCTGGTCGCTTAATTTTACGAACCACAGCCAATACACAGCATCTGTATTTTTTAGGATATTGATCGGCGCAAAGATGACACTGTTATCGTAGGGGAGCGCAAAGATCACACTGCCGCGGAAGTGCTGTCGGATCTCAGTAATAATATTTAACCAGCGCGTTTCCGCGTCCGCCGGGACTCCGCTGGCGTTGCCATTCACAAGTGTCCCCGCCGGAAGAGCCGGGGCGATCCAATCTCCACCGATGATGAGGGCCTGGGCGCCGGAGAGAGTCGCCAGATCCGCATATTGGATGACAAAAGCCCGGTAGTGATTGAACCAGTTATCCCACCAGCCAGAGTCGCGCGGGGCATTGTTCCAGAAATCGTTTGCGTTGGTCTGAAAGCGCGGCTGAGGGAATAAGGCCACATTCAAATTGAGCGTCCGCGCCTGTGTCACTATATTAACTGTATCCGACCAGAACTCGTCAGCCCCAGGCTGCTCGGAGAAGATCAATGGATTGCTGCGGGCGTAGGTCCAGGAGGGTGTGAGAAATACCCAGTTGGAGCCGATCGCCTGAATATTTTTCAACGCATTCTGAATAAAAGTCGGCGTATTCGGATCATAGTAGGATTGGAATTCAACGCCAGCCATAAAACCCGTGCCACGCGAGGGGATATTCGTCGCGACCAGAGACGGGCTGCCTGATTTTTGCGGCCATGCCCATTCATTCACCTTATCGAGAATTTCCTGCGGCGCAATGCTGGGAGTGACGGTGTGACCTCGTGAACTTGGTCCCACGGTTTGTGAGTCGTCGGCTGAGTCACACTGCGCATTACGGCAGTAACGATAGCCGAATGATCCGACGATATTGAGGGGACCATAAAGTTTATAAGACCATTGATTGGTTCCGGTTGGCCACATGGGGAGGGGCGGTGTCCATCCGTATGGATTGAACTGGATATAAATGAGGTCACCAGTGGGCGTGTTTTGGGGAACTGTCACTTGGAACACGATCGGCGCATTCGGTCCCGCCTGCCAGGATTGCACAACGTCCGTCACGGTCATGTTTTGGGGTGGGACGATCAGATGCCGAGTCATATATTGACCGGTGGCCGTGAATTCGGAGTTCCAGAAACCATCTCCAAGCGTGTATTTGTATTGGATGTCTGCACCCGCTGGCAAAAATAGCGAGACTGAATATCTTCCATCCGGCAAAGGTGTGAGGATTGGCATACGATCTGCCACTGTGCTCAAGCCGCCGCGTAAATCGGAGAATGTATCGCCAAGTTGAAGCAGATTTCCTGCGATCCGTAATGGCACATTTTGCTGCGTTCCGGCCGGAACGGAAACTGTGAAGATGATATTCACCAGTTGGGCCGGCTTCAGGCGCACATCCACAGGCGTGCTTTGATTTTCAGCAACGGTCGCGCCCTGTTGAAAGGTCTGATAGGCTCCGTCCAGTGCGTAAGCCACAAAGTTATGCGTCCCACCGCGTAAACCAATCAATTGAAAACGGCCGGCTGAATCGGTCTGGGTTTGAACGCCACCGGCCGCTACCAAAATATCAGGGATGGGCACGCCATTATCAGAGTTAATCACCGCGCCAAAGATATTGCCGGAGAGCGTGCTTACCGCTTTATCTGCCCAACTGTTCACCGTATCCGCAACTTGGGTGGGACCACTCACATGCAATAACCGATAGCGAATACCTGCATCTAGATTCGTATCTTCATTGACGCGGGTCGCGCCGTGCCGCACATAGCGATATTTGAGCAATGCCTGGTCTGGGATGGCGAGCGTGGCTGTATAGGTAATTGTGTCCACGGCGGTCATCGGATAATCAACCGGGTTCAATGCCAGCCCGGTCACTTCATCCAGGATGCTGAGTTCAAGGGATTCATTCGCCGCTAGTGGATCAGGCAGGCGCACGGTGAAGGTGACTTGGGCGCGCGGCAGATCAGTAGGGGTAGGGCCTGTTGGAAGATTCGTATTGGATGGGCTGGCTGTTGGGAATGTTGGCCATTTGATAAGTGAAATGGCGCAGGCCTGACTACCTAGAGCAAGAACAAGGATGAATAATAGAATGCGACGTGAAAAAGCAGAACGTGATTTCATGGTCTCTCCTCAACGCTTTACACGACAATGTTCGCTCAGATTAAGCCTGAGCCCGGCTCCGTCAAACAGATGTTTCCATCTCTGCGATGTTTCGTTTTCGCCCGGCGTAGGCGATATAACTCAACCCAATACTGACAAAGTATAACAAGGACATTGGCAGCATCACAAGTCCCATGTTCACGGGGTCAATGGTCGGCGTGATGACTGCAGCAACGATCGAAATAATGACAATGGCCAGTCTCCATTGCTGGAGAAGAACCTGTGGTTTAACCAACCCGATCGAAGTTAGAATATAAATAACCAGCGGGAATTCAAAGAATAGGCCAATCCAGAGCATGAGATTGGTGACAAATCCGAAATAATTGTTTGCAGTCCAGGCTTGAGGGATTTTTGTAAAGTTTGCCAGCCATGGCAGGGCGGGTGGCAAGAGCAAATAGTAGGTGCAGGCCAGGCCCATTAAAAAGAGAAGGGTCGCGAGTGGGATCCCCAGCAGACCCATTTTGCGGTCCCTTGGTTTTAAACCTGGCGCGGCAAAAAGCCATAATTCAAAAGCGATATAAGGCAGCATAATCGTAACCCCACTTAGTAAAGCCACGCGCATATAAACCCCAATCCCCTCGGTGACTTGAATGGCTTGTAATTTTCCCAGCCCGCCGACTGGTCCCGCCAAATATTCCATGAGCGGGATGGTGAAGTAGAAGGAAAAGCCCACGCCGAGTGCCAGCCCAATAATGATGCGCAGGAGATGCATTCGTAAGGCATCCACGTGTTCCCAGAGACTGGCGCGCGTCTCGGCCTCGGTGGCCAGACTTGAAAATGTATCAATCAATGGGCGGTCTTCGGGAGGTTCCTCGTTGAGAAACTGACCAATCCGACGCAAGCCGCGAAACGGAAAAGCGATAATGTTGAAGAGGAGAACAAATGGAAATGTGATGACCCGCCAGATCGTTTTGAAGAATTTACGCATTTTCGTCCGAGTTGTTTTCGGTGGGTTTACCAGAATCTACTGGAGGAATGTTTTCCGTTTCATTTGACTGAGGCTGCTGCCGGCTTTGAGAAGAAGGGGATGGATTGGGGCGTGGGTCGATCACGCGGCGCAGATCTTTCTCCGCTTCCATCATTTCCATGTTCGCTTCTCTCATTAAGTTGCGCGGCAAATTACGAAGTTCATTGGATGTCTTTTGAAAGACCTTCCAGCCATCGGATCTCATCAATTGGTTTAAGAATCGACCGATCGTTCTGCCAGCTTTCTGCATGTCCTTGGGGCCAAGCACAATAATGGCAATCAGTATGATAAAAATTAGTTCAGAAGCGCCAATACCAAAAATGTCCATTTTAATCCTGCGGAAACTTATCCTCGGTTACAACTTTTGGAATGCCTGTTGAATTTCATGTTGATGTTCTGCCAGCGCTCCCAGCACGCCATTGATAAAACGCGGTGCAGAATCAGAACCGTATTGTTTCGCCAGTTCTACAGCTTCGTTGATGGCGACTTTGATGGGGGTGTCGTGATAGACCGCGAATTCCCAGAGTGCCATGCGCAGGATATTACGGTCGATCGCGGCGATCTGATCCAGCGGCCATTCAGGTGCATATTTTGCAATATATTCGTCGAGTGTATGAGTAAGAGGCAGAACCCCGAAGATGATCTGACGAGCAAAATCGGATAGGTCATCAGAAAGCGGCATTTCCTCCAATCGTAATTTATATATATCGGCAGGGGCATGCTTTGCAACGTCTACTTCATAAAGGACTTGCAGGGCAAGCGAACGTGCCCTGGTGCGGGGTTTCATGCAGGCCTGGCCTCTATATCCTCTTCCATATCTATATCTTCGATGTGGATCTCAATCCCGCCGATATCCATGCCAACCATTTCTTGGAGGGCACGCGCAACTTGATGCTGGACATTTCGGCTCACTTCACGGATGTTGATGTTTTGCTTGAGAATGAGATAGAGGTTCGCCGCGATGACGTTATCTTCAACTGCAATGCGGACTCCATCACCGATCCCGCGTTTGAAAAGACGGTTCACTCCACCCGGGACCTGTGCCATGCGGCTGACGCCCGGCACACTCAATGCTGACAACCGCGTGATGGTGATCAGCACATCGGGGGAGACGGTCGTTTTTCCTTGTGAATAAGAATCTGGCATATTTTCTCCGTAAAACGGTGGTCTCGACACCTGCATGCTTTGCTGCGCAAAGTACGTGCGGTGCCAGTGTACGCCCAACAAACACGGGCTACTCGACCAGCGAACTATTTTTTTACATCATGGCCATTCCGCCATCCACGCCGAGCACTTGACCGGTGATAAACGCGGCTTGGTCTGAGGCGAGGAAGGCAACGGCGTAAGCCACTTCTTCGGGTTTTGCTTTGCGAGCTAGTGGAACCATTTTGAGCGCGGCTTCCAGGACTTCGGGTGACATGGCATCCAGGATTTCGGTATCGACAAATCCGGGCGCAATCGCATTAACTGTTATATTGCGCGCCGCCACCTCGCGCGCTAATGATTTTGTAAAAGCGATCTGTCCGCCTTTCGAGGCGGAATAATTCGTCTGCCCGGGATTTCCCATTTGCCCGGCAACCGAAGACATATTGATCACACGTCCATAGCGCTTGCGCATCATGTGTTTGACGGCAGCCTTCGAGCAATTGAACGTGGACTTGAGATTGGTGGTGATGACCGAGTCCCAATCTGATTCGGACATCATCATGATGAGCGTGTCTTTTGTGATACCGGCGTTATTGATGAGAATACTCAGATCGCCAAAGGTCTCGACGGCAAACTTTACCAATGCTTCCGCCTGTTTGAGATCTGATACATCCGCTTGAAAGGCAGCCGCTTTCCCGCCCGCTTCCTGGATCTTTTTCACCACTTCGTTGGCGGCGTCAGAGGACTTGTTGTAATTCACAACCACTGCTGCGCCGCGGGCTGCAAGTTCCAGAGCAACGGCGCGTCCGATGCCGCGCGATCCACCGGTCACCAGGGCAACCCTGTTTTCAAGCGATAATGTCTCTGGCATATTCCGTTCTCCTCGTGCGGGATTATACATCATGTGTTGTTTGTGAGCCTTGCGAAGGATTGCCTTATCTATACAGTGTTTTCCAAATAAACCTTCGGAAGGCTGGGAGTGTGGAAATCATCACTTTCCTCTCATTCCCAAACCCAGAGCCGTGCCGCCTCCGAGCGCGATGAGCGCGGCAAATAAAAACGCATCCTGCCAGAAACGGATCGGGAACAGGCGTATGAGCGTATCAGAAAAAAGAAATAGCCAGGAATTGCCCTTGAAGAACAAACTGTGAAAACCAGCAAAGAATGTGAAAAAGATATCCGGGTCAACCGAAATGCCGATCACTGCAATTAATCCAATCGTGATTGCCAGGATCACCATCAACCATCCACCGCGCATCAAACCGATACGATAAGCCTGTCCCCAACCGCCGAACCATGCCAATATTCCAAGTAAGGCTAACAGCACCAGCGATGTATACCAGGCCTTCAATGCACCCTGTGTCACCCGCTTGACATCGTTCATGTGACTCAACTCACGCTCGTTGTAAAGTGGTTTCCCACCCTCAAATTTCAAATCACTGAGATAGGAAATGTCTGAGCTATTGGTAAGGTAATTCAGCGCGTAGGGCGCCCACTTCAAACGGTCTGCTTTGGTAAAGCCATAATCATCAGGAGGAAAATAGGGCATGTTGTATTCAACTTGTAGGAACAGCGGCGTAAGCAACACACGTAAGCCCAGCCCGATGAGGGCAATAGGGACAAGCAGAGTAACAGGGAAGGAGAGGATGGAAAATTTCATTATTTATTGTAGATATTGGGTTCCACCGCCAACGATAAACCGAATCACCATATCGTTTACGATCCATTCGATGGGTGCGTGGTCGTCGGTAAAAACGGTGGTGGTCTCGTAACCATTCTTTAGATTTGCAAATGCTACCTGCATCGCGGCAATAAGCAAGGGGTTAACACTCGGATCTTGCGAAAGTGTCACCAGATTCACGGCAAGATTTTCGGGAATGGTTTTCTGTTTGGTGGCAAAGATCATCGTATTAAGCGATCCGGGAATATCCACCGTGTAAATGGAGGGGAAGATCGTTCGCATTGTTGTTGCGAGGCCATTGATGAGTCGGCGGTCGCCGGGGACGCTGGCGCTGTTGAGGGTCAGGACGCCGTTATCGGTCAGGTGTGACGCGGCGATCTGAAAGAATTCCTGAGTCGTCATTTGCGGAGGAATATAGGGCGGACGATACGCGTCTACGGCGATAATGTCATATTTATAAGGGCTTTGTTCAAGATTCAGTCTTCCGTCGCCGATCACGATGTTTAGATTTGGCATATTCATGTCAAAATATTTTTGTCCTACTTCCACGATCTTCGGGTCGATCTCGAATCCATCAATCGGGATATCCCCATATACCGCGGTCATCTGTCGCGCCGTCGTGCCTGCCGCAAGCCCCACGATCGCAACCCTCTTTATGTCCGATGGTTTGCGATCCGCATAGAAATAGGGACTGACGAGAAATTGATCCCAGGGACCATTGTATTGCAACGTATTCGGATTGTAGATCGAGTGAACACCTTGCCCCTCATTGAGTCGCAGCAAGGTATAGCCGTTTTGTTGCTGCACTTGAATATAGTTATAGGCCGACTCGGTTTCATAAATTTGGCCGGTGTTGTTCTTCAGTGCCTGTCCTCTTGAAAGTGCCGCTACAATTGCAATGACCACTGGCATCCACATGTGCATGAGCATGTTACGTCGACTGGCGAATTTTCCAAGTCCAGCTAGCGCGACAAACAACAAAAGCAGGCTAAATACAAGGAATGTGTTCTTTGTGCCAATGGCTGGGATGGTGACCAATGTTGGAAGGAATGTCCCGATGAAAGAGCCGAGCGTGGAGATGGCATAAATTTGCCCGGAGGTCTGACCCGCATGAGCTGTATCTTCCACGCTTAAGCGGATCGCGAACGGAGAGATCGTTCCCAGTAACGTGATGGGTACGCTGAAAAGGATCAGCACAGCAATGAACGACGCGCCCAAGATGCCCACTTGCAGAAACTCGAAAGCGGTCGCCGCGGACTTGAGGACCGGCCCGGCAATATAAGGGACGAGTCCCAGCGTGAACGCGCCCCACGCCAGGACTCGATATAACGCGGCCGGAGTCGGGTTGGCATCTGCCCACCTGCCGCCGAGGAAATATCCGAGCGTGAGATAAATGAGGATGAGGCCAATAATGCTTGCCCAGACGATATTACTCGTGCCAAATACATTTCCGATCAAACGCGAGGCTGCTAATTCCGCGGCGAGAGTTGTCATGCCCGAGATGAAAACCGTGAAGAGTAAATAACGGCGCATTTGTTTTCCTGATATAAGATGAAAGGATTATACCGTTTCATTCGTGACGTTGACTCTCTAATTGCACTTCGTCTCACCTGCACTTGCATGCAGGCGCAAGTGTCGCTGCGCTGCGCTGAGCGCGAAGTAATTATGTGGTAAAATCCCAGCCGTTGTTCTCTCCGTCCCGCGCAGCGCGGGACGGATTTCATGCCAAAATATGAGAGTGTAAGTTATCATGCTTGAACCCCAAAAATCAGAAGAATCGCAAGTGACCAATATTTCGCAAACGGATATGCAGATTATCCACGCGGACAAGGTGCAGATGCATCAAGCCAGCGCTGAAACGATCAATGCCAATGCAATGGAACTGGAACAAAGCGCGGCAGTCCACATACAGGCAGGCAGTGTCAATACCCATCAGTCCGCGTTGGTGGCAGTGGAAGCGGAAGAACTTCTCTCGCAGAACAGTGCGATAGGATTTGTTGAGGCCCAGAAAGCTTCTTTGCGGGGATACTTAGGCGCGGTCGCCGCGCAGAATGCACAAGTCCAGTATTCGCTGGCAGGCGTTGTTATCGGAAATGACGTCCATGTGGAAAGTACCCGGACAGTTCTCCTGGTCGGACGTAATGTCACTGGGAATGTGACGACTCTCATGGATTCTCGCTCTGCGCTGATCGCAGGGTTAGTGGGTGGCCTCTTTTCCGGCCTGATGCTTTTGCTCGGACGAATGTTATTCGGGCGAAAATAAATTTGAATGTATAGCGATGCCCGTTGGGGTAGATCGCTTTGCAGAAATTCTATTCATAGAGCGAAGGTAACCCGTAGTTCCGATATCAATTGTTTATGGGTGAGAGGCGCTCGAGGAGTTAAGATGGAGAAAGTAGTACTAAAGGCTGAAAAACGAGACGTAATTGGCAAACAGGTGAAAGCCATGCGCCGCGCCGGCAAATTGCCTGCAGTCATCTATGGGCGTCACACGGAGCCAATGAATGTTACACTGGATTTTCATACGGCGTCATTGGTATTGGGAAAACTCACTTCTTCCAGCTTGGTGACGATTGACCTGGATGGCAATGAATATCCGGCCCTGGTCCGCGAAAAACAACGCGATTACATCAAGAACCGCTTGTTGCATGTAGATTTCCTGGCTGTTTCGCTGAATGAGAGTCTGCGTGCCAGCGTGGCTGTTAACTTCGTGGGTCTGTCCGCGGCTGTGAAGGATTTCAATGCTGTTTTGGTGAAAAACCTTGAATCTCTGGATGTGGAATGTCTACCCACTGATTTGCCAGAACGGATCGACGTGGATATTACTGCGCTTGCCCGCCCCGGCGATGGTTTGCGTGTAAGAGATGTACAGGTCTCGGACAAAGTCCGATTGCTTAATGATCCCGATACAATGGTGGTCGTGGCAACCTTTGCAAAGGTGGAAGAGGAAGTTGCAGCTGTGCCGGGTGCAGAAGGTGTTACCCCTGTAGAGGGCGAGCCCGAAATGGCTGTGGAACGTGGCAAGAAGGAAGAAGAAGAGTAATTCTTTCATTAGTAAAAAACTCCCCGATTTGATTCGGGGAGTTTTTTGTTTTAGAAATGTCACTAGGAGTGACGAGTCTCAATTTTCTCAAAGCGTAAAATCGTTTTACAAACCTAACACCTTCAAAAAATCTACGGTCATACGGGCTGTTGCCCCCCAGAGCAATTCGCCATCATAGGGATGAAACGCGATCAGTGATCGCGATCTTCCGGGCATTTCAAATTGCCAGCGGTTCGATGGATTGGACAACCATGCGAGTGGGATCGTGAAGATGCGCGCGACTTCATGTTCGCCGACCCGAAAGACAGTCGGCCACTTCACCACTCCGATCACCGGCGTGACACGGAAATATGTGATCGTGATGAGATTTGTCAATCGTCCCAGTACTCTTACATCGTTTGGATTAAGGCCGATCTCTTCGTCAGCTTCGCGTAAGGCTGTTTCTTCGGGCGTGGTCTCATCCTCATCACACGCGCCGCCGGGGAAGGAGACCTGCCCTTTATGTGATTCAACCGTGTCTGTGCGGCGCGTGTAAAGCAGGTGCCATTCCTCATCGTGCCATACTAATGGGACAAGCACCGCCGCGCATTTGAGATGCGTTTCTTCATTGAGATCAATTTCTGAAAAGCCATCAGAAGATGGATCATCTGGGACAGCATCCTGTAAGCGCTGTGAAATATAGTCTTCGGTCAGTGTGATTGGCATAGTTGAATGATGAATTGTGAACAGATAATGAATTCGAACCACAAAGGAAAGAAAAAACAGGAAAGATTTTCTGCGGTCAACTTTCTGCACGGACCGGACTTCCACAATAGTCGCACTCAGCGGTGACTTCATCCAGCCATTCAACTTCATCCGGTTGCACTGCCGCACCACAGGATGGACAATGTGTGGGGAGAACAGGCCGTTTTACCTGAGCCTTCGGCGATTCAGTTTCAGACGCGGTAGCCTCAGGAATGGTCATCCAAGCTTCGATCTCCACCGCTTCCTCCGCCAGTCCGCGCTCACGAAGTTCGTTAATGAGACGTCTCCTTGCGCGGTGAAGACGCAGGAATAATCTCTGCTGTGAGAGCAATTCAAGGCCCTGCTTGAGGGACGGCATTCCGAGTGCGGTCTGACCTGCAAAAACGCGAGCGCGTCCGGCCTGGAGATAATAGAGGGGAGCACGCGGTCCGCCCCGCGCCGAGGCCGTTTCTGCAATTTTCTCGAAGAGTTCCGCGGCGCGCCCGTATTCGCCTTTATCGAAGGCAAAGTTTGCCTCCTGCAGAATTGGCGGAACTTCCTGTGCCAGGGTTTTACGAATCTGGCGACGGAACATGCGGCGCATTAAATTCTCTCCTCAGCATGACCTGTGCCTACTACTTCTTCAGATAACGCTTTGCCACGTGGGTCATCACTCGGTTCAATTTTCCTGGCGAAGACCAAAAAACCGGTGTGCGCAACCATCCGATCCGTGGGGCGGATGCGCGCCGGTTCAGGTTTGTAATATCGAAGCAGAAGTTCGCACACCTCCACGAACGCAAACTTGTTTTGTCGTAAGGCCTGTAATGTTTTCTCCACCTGGTTGAAGGTGGGGATCAGGCAACACAGGAATCCACCCGGCTTGAGCGCGGCGCGTACCTGGCCTGTGAAATCATACGGATTGGGAACATCCAGGAAGAACGAGTCTGCCTCCGTTTCGTCGAAGCCCTGTTGGATGTCGCGCAGCTTGAAATCCACGCGTGAATCGAGACCGAAGCGAGTCAGGTTTTTGCGGGCCAGATTCTGCACATCCGGTTTGATCTCATACGAGATCACGTGTCCTTCCGGTCCCACCGCGTGAGCCAAGGCTGTCGTCATCGAACCGGAGCCGGTGCCCGCCTCCATCACTGTTTGACCAGGACCAATGCCCATTGTCACGAGGATGAATCCGATATCTTTTGGATAAAGGATTTGTGTGGTGCGCGGCAATTCTGTAATCAGGTCAGCCAGCGAAGGCTGTAATAGAAAGAAAGGCGAACCCATGTGACTGAAAACCTGTGTACCCCAGGGTTTTCCGATTAAATCATCGTGTTGAAGAATACCACGGTGGGTTTCAAACTTCGCGCCGGCCTGGAGCGCGAGAATAAAATTCTTATGACGCAAGCCCACAAGCTGGGCAAGATCGCCGTCGCGTGCAATGGCAGAAGGATGAGTGACAAGCATGATGTTATCTTACCATGAGAGTTTTTAGGACAGTGATTAATCTGTGTCGCTGGATGGAATCACTGGCTTAATGAACGGAGGTGTAAGCGTCTTTCCCATTTGACGATTGGCTAACAGTAAAATCACAAACAATCCAACTGCAAGGACACTCATGGCAATAATCGTGATTGGCTGGATTGTACTTAAACGATCCGTCTGACCAAGAGTTTTTGCAAGACTTGAAAATGTATATAGGATTGCAGAGGTGTTCCAGAGTCCATGTAATGTGATGGCGAGAATATAGGTTCCGAGCAGGCGCAGATAGCGTCGCTGGCGTAGGGCGAAGACAATGGCCCCGCCCATCAACGCGGAAGTTGTGATATGAAGCAACCCGGTGCCAATCCGTGTGAACAGCAGGGTTGCCCATTCGCCACCCTGACCACTGACTCCAATGGTCTCAATCAGTGCGTAGCTTGCACCGCTTAATGCGCCGAGCGCAAAACCCTGGGCTGGCGAGTCCAGTTTGCGGGCAAGGAGCCAAACCCCGAGCGGCTTGAATAGCTCTTCGACCGCTGGTACAAAGAGCGCTGTATAAATCAATGCAGTGACAATGACACCCGGTTTTGTAAGTAGCGGAGAGAGCAGATCGAGGGCTGCTTCTGATTGAGGACCGAGCACCAGGATTTGTTGTGAAAGTCCCTGGAGTCGATAAGCTAATTCCGGTTGTGCCATAATGTAGACGATTACCCCGAAAAAGATGATAATCGCAATACCGATCTCAAGGATCAATAACAGGAATGGAATCAGAGTCATTCCCAGCCCGAGAATGCTCCAAGATTGCCAACGGGTTGCCAGGGGAAGGTTGCGCGTCCCCAGCGCCAAAAGCGCTCCCAATGGGAGCACCACGGCCGGGATCGTCAGAATGGGGAGGACCAGCCAATTGACTGTCTTGAGCCCGCTTAGCCAACTCCCGACCAGAAGGGAGAGGCTGGCAGTAATCATGATGAGGATCATCTGCCGGGGAGTCAAAGTAAAGGACGTTTCTCGATCTGCTGATGGCTTTTCAAGCGTTTTCTGAAAGGAAAAAAATGCGGCAAGCACCAGGATGATGGCTTCAAAACCAAACGCGACAAAGAGGATTGTCTGTTGAATCTGGACATCTTTTCCCTGGGCTAACGAAATCAGTGTTGTAAGCCCCATCAACAACCCCGTGCTAAAAACCAGAACTGCGCCCAAAGAAAATAGAAGTGAACTGAGCAAGGAGGGGAGATGAGTCTGGGATGTCTTCAATTTACTTTTCCTCAATGGTGATGTTGATCAATTTATCCCCGGGCGGTATATCTATTCCCGGTTGGGCATCGCGCGGCGTGAGTTCTTTCAGCACGTCCATGCCGCTGAGCACCTGTCCGAATATTGTATATTGTCCATTGTATTGTGTGGTTGGCCCATAAGTAATAAAGAACTGACTTCCGCTTGTATCCGGTCCTGAATTGACCATCGCAACCATGCCAGGCTTATCGAAGATCAACGATGGATTTATCTCAGTAATAATGTAATATCCGGGATTGCCTTTGCCTGTCCCGCTGGGATCGCCAGTTTGCGCGAACAGGTCCGGGATCACGCGATGGAATGTGATGTTATCGTACCAGCCGTTTCGTACCAGGAAGAGAAAGGAATTGACCGTCATCGGTGCTTTGTCGGCAAACAATTGAAGGACAATCTCACCTTTCCCCGTATGCAGCGTGGCAATATATTGTTTGTTCTGTTGCACGGTCACTGCCGGGCAGGAGGCGTATTGCCGCGTCCCAAGGACCATCAACTGGATAATATCGTTAAGGCTGCTGTGATCACGTGGTCCGCCATAGATCTGTCCATTGATGAGGATCAGGGGCGTGCCGGGCAACCCAATCTTTTGACCGCCCTCCCAGGCCTGCTGGACTTTGGCGACAATATCTTCGCGTTTCAAGTCTGTCTGGAATTGATCCAGGTTCATTCCCAACGCCGACGCCTGTGCGCCGAGCCATTGTTCGAAATCCTCCGCTGACAGGTTGATCCAGTTTGCCTGCTGCGCATATAGCAAATGATGCATCTTCCAGAATTTACCCTGTTCTCCAGCGGCTTCGGCAGCTTGTGCCGCGAGGGCGGCCTTATCGTTAATGCTCATCAAGGGGAAGGTGCGACTCACCACACGCAATTCATTCGGATGCTCTTCCAGTAATTGATCGATCACCTTGGCCAGCAGGCCACTCCGAATGTCCTGGTAATCGCTGTATTCTGTAATGGTGGCGATCGGTTTTTCTGCGCCGCGTACGTGATCCGTTTTACTTTCGGGTGCGAAGAGGGAAGGTGTTTCCGAACCCGGCGTCGGCGCAACTTGAATCGCTGTGCAGACCGGTGGGGTTGGAATAATAAGGCTTGGAATGGCAGGAGATGTGCTGACAGGCGGTGCCGACGATGGAGAACAGGCGGAAAGGAGGACGGAGAGAAAGAGCAAAGAAAAGAGTTTGTGCATCTGAAATTTGAAAAGGCGCAGTTATATTTGTGGAATAAGGAAAGTCAAGAAGTTATCCCCGTTTCCTTATTTAATCGCTTGTTGGAGTTGCTGGAAGGATGTCATCCACGCAATGGTATTGATGAAATCCGCAAGTGAGCTGCTTTGGGAGCGCAAGGCACGGACTGCAGGACCAACTGGATCTTCACCTGCCGCCCCGCCCGGCACATCTGCATAGGCGCCGTAAAATGCAAAATACGCCTGGTTCAGTTTGCGAATCAAGGATCCATGGTCCCAGAAGACCTGTCTGCGTTTCTCCATATAGGATTCTGCTTCGTCGATTTTTCCTTCGGCGAGCAATTTGTCGACAGTGACGCGGGTCTCATGCATCTCTGCCCGGAAGTCGAACGGTGGAGGATCATCGAGTTTATTCGAGGGGGGAGTCGCCTGATTAATCGAGATCAGGTATCGGCTGGATGAGGATTGGAGTAACTCTGGATAATATTTTTCCAATACAAGATGCCCTACCTCCTCTCCAGATATATTTGCAGTGGTTTCATTCATGGTACGCAGTTCAGGTGTTGTACTGTAATTGAGTCCTAACGGACGCAGGTTCAGATAGTTATGAGTCCATTCATGAGAAATTGTGCTAAGCAGCCAGCGCAGATCAGTGGTTTCCGTAATCAGCGTTGGGTAAACGCCGACCCCACCAATCGGCACGACCAGTGTTGAAACATCCAGCGATTTGGTAACCTGATCTTCCAGTTTGATCTGGTCATCAAGTGTCAATGTAGGCAGAACGGAGATATTGGCGGTCTGTTGAATCACGTTCCGCGGAGAGACAATGAGCGCAAGTGGCGTGGAAGACATGTGATAAAGAACGGGAGGGATCGGCTGACCACTGGTCGTGAGACCCAGCTCTGCAAGCGCGTTACTGATCTGGCTTTGGAGGGTTGCCTCCGCCAGAGGTGCAAGTGAGTTTTGGCGGGCTATCAATTCATCCCGTTGGGCGCGCACATAGTCACTGGCTGATTCTTTATCAGTAATGGTGGGGTCTGCAAAAATCTTTTCGACTTGCTGTTCAGCCTGCATCAAGCCTTGCGTGGTGTGCAAATATTCGAAGACGATCTCTTTGTTTGTGCCGCGGTCAAACAAATAGGGGAGTCCAACCGCTCCCTGTTCGAATTTGATCCAGGCCGCGTTCCACACCCAGTTGGGATAATCAAATTCGATCTCACGCGTGAATGAACGGACGCGATCGGCTGTGCCTGTCAGTTGGGGAGCATCGGCGGTTGCAGCGATGATCACCGCCAGGGTAAGGGCAAGAAAGTCTAAGATACGCAAAATACGATCAAGCATGGGATGATTATAATCATAAACAAGGACTGACAGTTTTCCGCACTGTCAGTCCTTATTATTTTCTAAATATAGTGTAGAAGTACAAAGATTAGGTTTTGTAGGGCGACTCTCGAATTTTTGTGATCGTGGCGTAATGCAATGGAGTTTTGGAGACTTTATGAAGGTTGGCTCCAGATAAGTGGCGCTAAGGATTATTTTTTAAATACTCATCAATTGCCCGGGCGGCTCTACGCCCTGCAGCCATCGCCGTCACAACCAGATCCGGACCCGTGACACAATCTCCGCCGGAGAATACACCCTCACGCGAAGTAGCGCCTGTCCTTGAACAGGCAGTGATCAAGCCCCAATCATGGATATCAAGATTGGATGTTGTCTTTCCGATGATTGGATCGGGCCAATAGCCAAGCGCGAGCACGGCCGTGTCGCATTCAACAATGAAGTTTGATCCTTCCACAGGAACGGGCTTGCGCCTGCCTTTTGCATCTGGTTCGCCGAGTTTCATTTCAATACATTCGACCGCTGCCAGATTTCCACCTTCGCCCGCGATGAATTGAATAGGCTGGGTGAGGAAGCGATAATTTGCTCTTTCCTCTCTGGCCATTCTTCGGTCTTTGAAGCCACCTGGCATTTCATTTTCTGTGCGCCGGTAAAGACAGGTTACCTCTTCTGCACCCAATCGCAGCGCAGTTCGCAGACAATCGGAGGCGGTATCGCCGCCACCGATCACAGCCGCGCGTTTACCAACTTTTAGAGGCTGCTTCATTTCGGGTGGGAGCAAGTTGGGGTCCACGTTGCCACGGATCAGGAAGTCTGTCGCTTCGTAGACTCCGGGGAGATCTGTACCTGGGGTTTGTTCCATCTTGGCATCGATGAGGGCTCCGACTCCAATAAAGACCGCGTCGAAGCCTTCGTTGAACAAATCGTCAATGGTCTTATCTTTTCCAATATAGGTATTTGGAATGAATTTAACGCCGGCCCGTTCGAATTGTTCCCAAGTTTGGAACCAGACCTCTTTTGGCAGTTTGAAGTTAGGGATGCCGTAGACCAGCAGGCCGCCGGGGGCAGGCTTTGATTCAAAGATCGTCACCTCATGTCCATGTTGGAGGAGTTGGTCAGCGCAGCCCAAACCGGCCGGCCCTGATCCGATCACAGCGATGCGCTTTCCTGTTGGCGGCGCCAGGGGAATGTTGAGGCCCTCATGACGTCGGTGATATTCCACGGCAAAGGTTTCCAGTTCTCCAGTAAGGACCGGTGTATGGTATTTATTAAGTACACAGGATCCCTGGCATAACTGCTCATGCGGACAAACGCGCCCACAGATTTGGGGCAGGGAGCTGGTTTGATGGTAGAGCTGCGCGGCCTCTGAGAAACTTCCCTGCTCAATGAGCCACATTGCAGAAGGAATGTCATTATGCGTGGGGCAGGCTACCATACAGGGAGCAGGG
>Ga0065705_10104199_pt1 | contig 38028 bp, 63 predicted proteins | sample SwibulcommuniRL2_FD_59092 | JGI IMG/M metagenome (GOLD analysis project Ga0065705, IMG submission 59092) | Bulk soil microbial communities from switchgrass field near Rose Lake, East Lansing, Michigan, USA - RL2 Bulk Soil v2 (version 2) | ecosystem: Environmental > Terrestrial > Soil >...
TGCAAGATCCAAATGGGATCATAAGAAAGATTCCTAAAAATCAAGCTATACAAGCGCAACAAGCTGGTGGAAAATTAGTTCAATGACATCTCAATTCGATTGGTCTCAATTTCAAGAAGAAGCCCCAAATTCACCAACGAAATCTTTTGATTGGTCTAAATTTGAAGAAGAAGATCAAGGGCCTTCTCGAACTCGATCATTAATTTCAGCTCCTATTAAGGGAATAGTTAAGGGTGCGGCCGATTTAGCAGCAATGCGAGATCCTGTAGCAGCTTTATTAGGCCTTAATCAAGTCACCCCGCATCAAACTCAAGCAATTGAATCAATTCTTCCTACACAAGAAAACCCAATTGAAAAAGGTCTTGAGAGGGCTGGTAAATTGGGAGTAGCTGCAGTTGGAGGGCCTGAGGCCATTTTAGCTAAATTAGCAAGAGTTGGGGTTGGTGCAGGATTAGGTCAATTAGCAGAAGAAATGGGAGCCCCAGAATTAGTACAAAATTTAGCAGAACTTTCAGCTTTCATATCTCCAACCGGAAAATTTCTTCCAAAAAAATCCCAGAAAGAAGCTGTTGAATTTCTTAGGGCAAAAGGGTTTAGCGATAAAGAAATAACCCCATTGCTTCAATCAGAAAAGAAAATTCGAATGCTTTCGAAAGTAGCAGATAAGGGCAAGAAATCTGAAAAGTTAATATCTAATATTTCAGATAAACTGGGTGAGGGATATGACTTATTAAAAACTCAAGGTTCTGAGAAGTTTTTAAGAGGTTCTGAAGCAGTTGCTTTCGATGATAAATTATCTGATGTCATCAATAAAATCCCTCCTAGATTTTCTAGATTAATTGAAAAAGATGTAGAAGATCTTAGGAATAGAGGGATATCTCAAAAGAATCTAATTGATTTCTACCAAGACATAAATGCCGTTGTCAAAGGACAAGAAGGTGGTAAAGCTGTTTTGGGAATATTGAAAAAACCCATTATGGAAGGTCTAGAACAAATTGATCCTAAATCAGCAAAAGATTTCGTAAAATTAAACGAATTCTATAGTAAAAAAGCAAAATTATCCAAAGGTTTATCTAAAGATCAGTTAGATAACTTTATGACTAAAGGGAAAATCTACGCCGCTATTGGATCTTTAGCCAGTGGTAATTTTGCATTACCGATTTTAAAAGGACTTGGAATTCAAAAAGCTATAGGTGTTGTTGCCAGGGAATTGCTAATCAATCCGAAGTTACAAAACTTATCAGATCAGATGCTAAAATCTATAAAATCAAATGATGTTGCATCTGCATTAAAAACATATCAAACATTTAAATCTTTACTTGCAAAAGAAAGCGATAAATCTGCTGAAGCTTTAGATGAAATAGAAGATTAATCTGACATCACTGCCCAAATGGCAATAATAGCCCAAACCCAATACATTATTTCCTTACCTTAGATTTCTTAATCTCTTTAGCAGTTTCTTTGAAGGAACTCACAATTAATTGTAAAAAGACATCTGATTTTTTTAAAACATCTTTAATCTTTATTTTGAATGGGATTATTTCATCTTTTTTATCCCATATATCATAGGTATTTTCTTCTTCTTCTTCATCTTTTTCATTTTTTGAGTTAGCAACAATTGATCCACCCACAGCTCCAGCAAAAAGACAAATTAAAAATAAAGATATCCAAATCATGATTTCATTCCTCTTTTCATTTTCGCCTTCGAATCACAATATGTCGTCAGCGCAATTATTCCCATTCCAACAGCCGTTGTTTCTGCTGGCAATAGCATGAAATACCCTATAGTCGCAGCAAGAGGCGTTAAAATTGCTCCTAATGCTGTCGATGCTATCGTTAAAGCAGGCTCTAAAATTAATTCGAAATTCATGTCTTCTTTCCTTCTAGAATTTCAACTTTAACTTCTAAAGCCCTTGTTCTTTCTTTATGTAAACATTCTTCATTTTTTAATTGATATAGGAAGGTCATAAGCGTCAAAAATAAAATTGTTAAAGAGATGTATAAACCAATTTTTTCATAATTGACTTCAGCTGTCATTTCTTTATCTTGCATGTGGAAGACTCCAATAAATTCCCCAACACATTATCAAAACACTAATTGTAGCAATTGACCAGATCATAAATACTCTCCTATTTATCCCAAAATCATACCATATCAGAGCGAATTTCCCAAGACATAGAAATTTCTTTTTTTGTTAAATAATATTTTGACAACCCTATCAATCCATGCTAATGTAAAGTAAATTCTTTAACCACCTTTAGAGGTCAATTTATGACAGAGAGTCAACAAGCTTACGGTTACCCACAACCTTCACAAGCTATATTCCCATCCCCGATTGTAACTACAAGAGATCCTACTACAGCTGATGGACGCTCTAAGGGCTTTGTAATAGGACAGATTTGGATTAATAACACTAATGACACAGTTTTCGTTTTAACATCTGATGCTGCAAATTCTGCTACTTGGTCATTATCTTCCTCAGGAACTTCTCAAGTTGATACTTTGACTGGAGATAGCGGAGGAGCGATTACTCCAGCTGGTGGTAACCTTGATCTATTTGGAACTGCTAATCAAATTACAACAACAGGCACACCCAATACTATTACGTTCTCAATTCCTTCAGCCTTTATTGCTCCAGGAAGCATTGCATCAACTACCACATTAACTTCCGGAACCTCTCTTGCTGTAACAACTTCTGCAACTGTTGGAACAACTTTAGGAGTAACTGGAACTACAACATTAGCTGCTTTGACTCAAGTAGGAACAGCTAATATCAATGCTAGTGGTGCTGCTGTCACAACAATCGGAAGCACAGCAAGTGGTGCTACCAATTTAAAATCTGGTGGAACATTAACAATTGATACAGCTGCTGCTCAAAATATTACTATTGGGCCTAGCCAAACGTCCGGAACGATGAATATCGGCGGTACTGGAGCTGATGTAGGAACTGCAACTCTTTTTGGTGGTACTGGCGCTCAAACGATTAACCTAGCTAATTCAACTGGTGGAAAAACAGTTAATATTGCAACAGGTGCTGGCGCAAACATTGTAACAGTAGGATCAACAAATTCAACATCTTCTTTAGCCCTTCAATCAGGTTCTGGTGGAATTAGTTATTCTACAGGTAACGGCGCGATCACAATCAATAGCGGTACAGGAACAATCGGCATTTCTACAGATGCTGCTGCAACAACAGTTAACGTTGGTACTGGAGCTGGTGTTAAGACTGTCACAGTTGGATCAACTAACACAACTTCTCCAACAACAATTCAGTCTGGTTCAGGAATACTTGCGATTACATCAACCAATGGTGCGATTACTGTCGCTTCTGGTACAGGAACAGTTGGCATTTCAGCCGATGCTACAGCAAACACAGTCAATATCGGAACTGGCGCTGGCGTAAAAACAGTGACACTTGGATCTACAAATACTACATCCCCAACGACTGTACAATCTGGATCTGGAGCTCTTAATATCACATCTACAAACGGTGCGATGACACTTGCCTCTGGAACAGGAACAATCGGTATCTCTGCTGATGCAACTGCAACAACAGTCAATATCGGAACTGGCGCAGGAGTTAAAGCGGTCACATTAGGATCTACTAATACGACATCTTCAACAACTGTTCGATCAGGTTCTGGTGCCTTAGCAATCACATCTACAAACGGAACAATCACAGCTAACTCTGGAACAGGTACAATTGGTGTATCTAGTGATGCGACAGCGACTACCGTTAATTTGGGAACAGGTGCTGGTGCAAAAGCTGTAACGCTCGGATCAACTAACACCACATCTGCCACAACGATCAACTCTGGATCTGGAAATATCACAATGGTGGGTAATGTTCTTAAAACAACAAGCCCAGCCTTCTTGGCTTACCTTGCTGTAACAGCTGGTAATAAAACAGGTTCTGGAACAAGTTACACCCTTGGTACAGATGCTTTGACAGAAGTCTTTGATCGCGGATCAAACTTCAACACAAACGGAACTTTCACAGCTCCTGTAACTGGAATTTATGATCTTCACGCGCAAGTGACTATCACTGGTGCAACGATTGCTACAACTTTCATCATCTCTATTGTCGCAACATCAAGAACAGCCACTTATACATTTATTAAAGCTGCGGGATCACAAGATGAAAGCATCCAAATCAGATCTCTATTTGATATGACAGCCACAGATACAGCTCACGTAACCATAGCTGTAAACGGTGAAGCTGGTGATACAGATGATATTTTAGGTGCTGCTTCATTACAAACATTCTTCTGTGGATCTCTAATCGCCTAAAGGAGGCATTATGGCTTTTGGTACAAGAGCAGAATTCGATGCCGTCCGAGAGGTAGCTTTCGGCGGTATATCAGGAACATATGCTGCAATAGGCACACCACTAACAGATCATGCTAGAATTGTGATCTTCACAAATAGTACAAATGTTGAAGTCTATATTACTGATGACCTTACTAAGAATGAACTAAGAATGGCTGCAAACAGCTTTAAACTAATTGACTTCTCAACTAATAAAATCCGTGATGATGGTCTTTTTGTAGCTATTGGAACCCAATTCTATGTAAAGCAAGTCTCTGGAGCTCCTGCATCTGGCGGGGTATGGATTGAGGTGATCTCCGCTGTCGGAGGCGTCTAATGTCCCAACAAGGTGCTTTAACAACTGGTGGATCTGGTGGTGCTGTTGTAGAGACCCTTACAGGGAATGTAGGCGGAGCTGTTGGTCCAGACGGTTCATTTAATATCAATATTATAGGCAATAACGCTACTGGCATAAATGTTATTGGAATGCCAGGAACTAATACTTTAACTATTACTAGCACTGGAATTACAATAGCTGGTGATACAGGGTCTATTTCAGGAACTAATCTTACAATTTTTGCTAATCAAGCAATAAAGAATTGTGGTCAAAGCGTTAGTTTTGACAATTTAGTAACGACATCGACTATGAGTGTAACGGATTCCTCATTAAATACGATCATTGGGAAAAGCTCTGGAGCCGCGCCAGGAGCGGGCGTTCAAAATACAGCATTAGGATTTAGCAATCTTGTTAATCAAGCAGGTAATGATAACACTGCCATTGGAATCGGGATAATGAATGGTAATCCGATCATAGGGAGCAGGAATATTGGAATCGGTTCATCCCCACTTAGTTCTTTAGCGTCAGGAAATGATAATATTGCATTAGGTTTCCAAACAGGTCAAAATTTAACATCAGGAAGTAATAACGTACTTATAGGGCCATCTACTGCGACTTTAATGACTACTGGATCAACCAATATTATAATAAGTGCTGATGGGACATTTGCCTATACTGGAGCAGAAAGTAATAATGTTTTGTTAGGAAATGATGGAATAACTGGAGATGCCAATAAAATTCGAATTGGCACTCAAGGTGCTGGCAGCGGACAGCAAAACGAATGTTATATTGCTGGTATAGCCTCTGTTTCAGTAGCCAACACCGAAATGGTGACGATCAATACTTCCACTGGACAAATGGGCTCACAAACTCTTCCTATATCTATAGTTTGGTCAGATAACAGTGGATCATTCAATGCCGCCTCAAATAATGGTTATTTTATAACCACCACTTCCACACCAACTCTTCCTGCCGCTCCTAGTGAAGGAGATGTCGTTGCTTTCATTGTAGACACAACAAATATTTGTACTATCACAGCCAATACAGGGCAAAAAATCAGAGTCGGGATTACTCTTTCAGCTTCTGCTGGAACTTGCGCAAGTAACTTTAGAGGAGATTCGATAAATCTTGTTTATAGATCAACAGGAGCTACATGGTTTGCTAGTTCATCTCCTCAAGGAACATGGAGTGTAACTTAAAATATGCCAACAGCAGTAAATGCATTAAATTTATCAACAGCGGGGTTTGTTCAATTCGATGGGATTAACACATTTTCAACAGTCATGAATCAATCTTTAGTTACAACATTTGATTCTTCAACTACTTGGTCAAAAAATGCTTCAACAGTTGCAGTCACACTTATTATTTATTCTGGTGGTGGCGGTGGCGGATCTGGGAGACAAGGATCTTCTACAGCAGCAGGAGGTGGTGGCGGTGGCGGTGCTGGAACAGTAAGGGTTATTCATCGAATTCCTGCTTCATCTTTTACAAGTCCAGAAACCGTGACTATCGCAGCTGGTGGTAATGGTGGTGGAACACAGGCCGGAGCCAACACAAATGGAATCAATGGTTCTGGTGGAGGAACTTCTTCTTTAGGAGGAATTGCCTCACTTGCACAAGGAAATAACGGGGTAGGCGGAACAACAACATCAGCAAACGGTGGTGCTGCTATTACTACCAATTATGTTTATACATGGGGAAATGCCGTTGTTCCTATCACTACAACAGCCCTTGGCGGAGGTAATGGTGGTAACGCAGCAGGAAGTAATGCGAACGGTTTAGCAGTAGGATCTATTGCTGTAGCTGGGCCACAATCAATTGGTAACTTTCCAAGTGGTGGTGGTGGTGGATCTGGAGCAGATACTGGTACACCGAGACAAGCCGGAAACGGAGGCACACTTCAAGACGGCCTTGGAACTCCAAACAATATTGTCGTTGGAGGATCTGGTGGCATAGAAACCGGAACTATCAACGGAACCACAGGTAATCCAGGTGTTAGCCAAGGTGGTTACATATATGGTGGATCTGGAGCAGGCGGTGGTGGCGGTCAGAGCGCAGGTGGTGTAGCTGGAACTGGCAATACTGGAGGTTCACCAGGTGGTGGCGGTGGTGGCGGCGGAGGTTCGATTAACGGAACAACTTCTGGAGCTGGCGGTCATGGTGGAACTGGACGAATAATCGTTATAGAATGGTACTCATAGGAGCATATATGGATAGATGTGCAGTTGTAAATGCTGAGACTCATGAAGTTGTCAATGTCATCATCATCGAAGGCGAGTTAGAAGGCCACAAATGGCAACCTCCAAAAGGTCATTATGCCATAAAAGATCCTCATTGCGATATTGGTGATAAATACCATCCTCAATCAAAGAAACTGATTAAAAACATAGTGATTGCAAAAGATTCTTAAAATGTTAGGCAAATAAAATATGGCATATATTAATCGTTCAACACTCACTTATCCTGCCACAAATGCTTTTCCTAATGGAATTTGGGAAGATACTCGGGATCCTGTTTCTGGTGTTGGCGGAGATTATAAAAACTTTGCCGTAGGTGTTATTTGGATCAATTTCCTTGGTGCTAGATCTTGGATTATGGTTGATAGAACGGCTACTTTTGGGACTTGGATTCAAATGGCCTCACAAGGAACTGGAATTCTAACTATCACAGGAGATTCTGGCGGAGCTGTTGGCGCTGATGCTTTTGATAATATCAATCTTTTGGGAACTTCTGGTGAAATCGTAGTAACCGGAAATATGGGAACTAACACCCAAACGCTTTCATTAGATACTCAAGTCCCCCTTCAATTTGATGAAGATGCAGGTTCTGCCATTCCTGCTGCTAACATTCTCAGGATTGTTGGAACAGGAGGAATCAATACTACTGGCGCTGGAAATACAGTTACAATAGACACAACAGGAATTATAGCTACAACATATACAGAGGATGCAGGTTCAGCTGCTCCTGCTGCGAATAATCTAAACATCCTAGGTGGAACTGGTATATCTACAGCCGGAGCTGGTTCGACTGTAACGATTAATGCTTCTGGCGATGTTGCAATACTTTATACAGAAGACACAGGTTCTGCCGCTCCTTCATTGAATAATTTAAATATCGTAGGTGCTGATGGAATAGAAACATCAGGAGCTGGTTCGACCGTTACAATTGGAACTGACGGAACACTTGCTAATCTTTATACAGAAAATGCTGGCTCAGCGACACCTGCCGCAGGCAATTTAAATATCTTAGGGGCTAGTGGTATCTTAACTTCAGGAGCTGGTTCGACCGTTACCATAACTCCTGGCGGATCAATTGCTACCACCTACACTGAAGATGCTGGTTCTGCTATACCAGTAGCAAACAATCTTAATATTCTTGGAGCTGCTGGCATTACAACTTCAGGCGCAGGATCTACTGTTACAATTACAGCTGGCGGAACAATCCCAACTAGCTTTGTTGAAGATGCAGGAAGCGCTGTTCCCGCTGCTAACATATTAAATGTTATTGGGGGAGCAGGTATCAGCACATCTGGCGCAGGAAATACTATTACCATAACAAATACTTCGGCTTCTTCTATTACATTTAATGAAGACGCAGGAAGTGCTACGCCAGCCGCTGGAATTATAAATATTTTTGGAGCAGGTGGTGTTTCGACTACTGGAGCTGGTAATACGATCACAGTTCATGGCCCGAATCCAAATATTGTTCGCCAGGTTTTTACTTCTAATGGAACCTATACCCCAACAACCAATATGTATATGTGTGATGTAGAAATTGTTGGTGGCGGCGGAGGCGGTGGTGGCGGTTCAGATTGCTTAGCAAACCAAGGCTCTGCTGGTGGCGGTGGATCAGCGGGAGGCTATTGTAGAAAACTATTTACAGCTGCACAAATTGGAGCCTCTAAAGCTGTAACAGTTGGAGCAGGTGGAGCAGGTGGTATTGCAACAGGTGCAGGAAATGGATCTGATGGAACAGCATCTACCTTTGGAGCCTTTTTAACGGCTAATGGTGGCCAGGGAGCTGGTAGCACTGGAGGTGGTCAAAGTGGTCAATACGCATCAATAACATTAAATCCAGTTGGAGGTTCGGCTAGCGGAGGTGATTTTAATATTTCCGGAGGCGTGGGAGCTTACGGTTGGACTAATCCTACTACAGGGTTCATTCTTGCTTTAGGCGGTGCTGGAGGAAACAGCTATTTTGGAGGTGGCGGAGCGCCTTCTGTTGGGATTAATGGTTCTACTATGGCAGGCGGAACAGGGGGAGCATATGGGGCTGGAGGTGGAGGCGGAGCCACAACAGGTCCTACAACTGGCTCTGTGGGCGGTAATGGAGCTGATGGTGTCGTCATTGTCACAGAGTATATTAGCGGGTAAGCTCTGTTTTCATTTATAATAAACTGAAAATTCCCAAGCACATTCTTCGTTTTTCATAGTCATTTCTTTGATTCTGTCTAAGTCTTTTTTTCTTTCATAGTAATCGACCAAAAACATTGATCTACTGATTAAAAAATGAAACCTATCAAGATCTGAAACAGATTCGTCATCGATAACTTTTGAGCAAAGATCTATTCCTTGTTGGATTTCTTTCATATTGAAGAGTTCCCAAGCCTGCTTGTAAATAACTTCATTTTCTGGAGAAAGCCATCCCCAGCAAAGTGAAGGAAAAATTAAACAAATAGTTAAAAGTAGCTTTTTCATAAATTTGCCTTTTTGCCAAGAATATGATAAATGGATATTTATGACCTATATAAACCTGATAGCCATCGGATTCATCGTCTCATTTTTGACTCATCTTGGATATTGGGTAGCTAACAACTCGGATTAGATCCTGGGTCAGCCTTCTTCTCTCGATACTTCCTAATGAATCCTAAAAGGATATTACCTGTTTCATCTCGTCCAACATCTATAGAAATCCTAGGTGCTATCTGCTTATGAATCTCTATGAGAAATTCAATGGCCAACGATCTTGATACTTCGTCAGACATTTCGGGAGCAAATGTTTTACACCACAGAGCCCAAATGAAGATGCTATTCTCAATCTTCTCATATGCGAACTCAAGCATATCCGCTTCATCTTCGAAACATGTATGCGAAAATTCTTCAAGATCGGAGTTTTCGGACATTCTGGCCTCTTGTACATTTGCATACCTTATAATTCGTCTATTAGCAAGTTCATTTTTCTAAGTCTACTATTCACTTTATCTCTAAATCCAAAATCTTTGAATTCAATCAATTCATATATACGACCATAACAAAATAATAAACCCATTTCTTGCATTTGAATTTCATTGAGATCCACTTGCTTTGGAAATTTTAACATGACTTTCTTAGCTATTTCTCTGTTGTTATCTTCTATGACAGGATCTGCCCTATTTTTGAATTTTTCCTTATCTTCTCTGATCCATTTTCTTATGACCGTAGCATGACAAGCATATTGTTTAAATCTTTTAGGATTGATTTTTGAGTATTCGTTTACTCGATCAAGCATTTCATCAACTTTCGGGCGCCCAAAATCCTTCACTAAAGCATTTAAATCTTCCCAAGACATCTTTACTTTATGATATTGAAAATCTGGTTGGGGTGGGGGCGCTTGCGCCTCCTCTCTTTTCTTCTTTTCTTTTGTAGTAGTTTCTTTTGTGGGTGTGAGATTCACACTGGGGGGGGTGTGAGATTCACACTGGTAGGAATTATTTGAATCTTCATGAACTACCAATTCATAATAGGTCTCTTGATCTCCATTTTTTCCAATGACTTCTTTAGTCACCAGCCCTAATTCTTCAAGTTTCTTTGCTGCTTTTAGAATGTCGCTACGTTGACTACCAGTAAGTTTTTCTAGTTGGGTTAGACTTATACGATCACGAATTTTATGCCATCCGAAAGTTTTTCTGAGGATCACCATTAAAACGCGAAGCTCAACCAATTTTAGTTTTGGAAGCCATTCATCGAAGAGAGCATTTGGTGTTTGAGTATAATTAGGTGCGGGTACTTTGAACATAAAGTCTCCTATTTTTTTAGGAGGCCCCGGACTATAACTTTTTCTTTTAAGAAATTTCCCTTTTGGGATATCTTGAAGTTATGTAAGATCAATGTCATTCACGAACACTGCATCTTTTGGGGGTCTCCTGCCGGGGCCCCTTTTTCATTTATAGCGTTCATCCTATCTAACCAATCCCAAACCTGTCCATCAAAACTTTCACATAAACATTTCACTTGATCATACACTTCTTTTTGTCATAAGATATTAAGCGCGAATTAAAACGAGGCGCAATATGCAAGATAATCTTGAAACCAAAATTAAAACGTATAACGAAAAATCTTTCCAACACGCACAAAATTGGAAGAAAATTCGTGCTCTGGTTAACTATTCCAAGACAATCGATGATTTCAAGGAGTGGGAAGCCCTAGAATTCATTATCAGGTACTTTGAGAAGGATTATCTTGATGAGCCTCAAGAATCGTTTTTAGACTATGTTCTGTCGAAATATGGAATTGACTACGACAAGTGGTGCTATAGAACTTACTGGGTCAAGAAGCAATTCAAGAAATCTGAAAACGAATCCCAGTTAGAATTTTTGTTTCCGGATCTAGAGCAAGCCCAAATTGAAGCTAGAATGAAAATGCCACTTTTCTCTAAACTCGTCGCCTTCAAACTTTATAAAACTGAGGCCATATGACAATGGAGGAGTTAGACTTCCATTATTTTGATGGCTGGGACATCATACAACCGAGGGACTTTGTGCACATTCTACTTTTAACTATTGGAACTATTATCCTTATCCAGATCGTCAATGGGATCATGAACATTTTAACAGCCAGACACTTTAAGAAAATGGCTAGGCTTGAACAGCAGGCTAGAGAAGATGAATCTAGATTAATGGCTGAACAATGGGAATCAGTCATCACAAAATTCAGCGATATCATAGAAATGAGCATCGATATGAATGAAAAGCTTGATTTCTTGATTGAGAATATAGAATTTCCTGAACCTCCAGAAGTGATCATTCCGAAGAAAAGAGGCAAGTATAAACCTAGAAAGCCTAAAGTTCTTGAGCATCAAAAAACCCCATCGGAGTAAACCAATGGGGCCCAAGAAGGTATCGCTTATGGAAAAAAAAGAAGCGTTTTAAGCTCCGTCTTCATTAATAACAGTTATTCGCCATTTTTCGCAAGGTGGCTTTCGGTAAGGTTCTAAGTCTACACCCATCAATTCTGGTACTAATTTAATGTCGACTTGGCCTTTGCTAAAGGATCTAGTCATCTGACCTTTTGAGCACTTAGCGTTTTTGCCTTTTGCTAAAGCAATCAACTTTTCTCTGATCACTTGCTCACAGTCCTTTAAAATGTCTAACTCATGCTTCACGTCTTTGTATTCCAACATGAGTTCAACAAATTCCTTGTCTTCGATAACCACATAGTCTTTATCAGAAAGAGCAGGAGCCTCTTTTTTAATCAGGCATTCGTAGAACTTTTCGTTTTTTTCTCTGATTTCTTTGATCAATTTCTTATCAGGAAATACCTCAACATAGACATCTTCTTTGCCATCAGAAACCAGGTAGTAGCATTTTGCTGCCCCTGTCGTATCCAACGCATGTTGAATCTGGATGTTGTAGTAATCGGGAAGATTCCCAGCTTTAGCAAGTTCAAACACTTCTTTATTGGCATGCTTGATCTCTAAAATGGATGTGCCATCAAAAGATATCCCATCAAGGCTAGCCATTTGCCATTCAAGTTTGTCGCTTAAGACAACTTTAGGCATCATCATGATTCCCATTTTGTCTTGGAATCTTTCTCTAGCTGATTCTTCTAAAGCAACACCTCTAGCCATTGAAGGCGTTTGTTCTTGTGTTGCTCCTTTGATTTTCTCAACCCAGAGCTCATAAGGAGTCTTCCAGGGGGAAACCCCCATAATGACAGGGCTATCGCTAGCCCCGATTTTAGTTCTTCTCAAGTCATGCCACTCTTGTGAGCCTTGTTCCATTATTCAGACTCCTTTGCAAGATGAATCTCAATTGCCTTCATTGATGCATTATATTTAGAAGCTGGAAGTTCAGCGACAGATTTAATCTGCGCCCAATCAAAGAGCTTCTTCTCAAGTTCAGAGCGGCCTTCAAGTAGGCTTTCAATTTCTTCAACTTGATTTGCATTGATGTATTCAACAGCCTTAACTTCGGGTTCTGAAGAATGCGATTGTGCCATCTCTTCTTGAGTATATAGTCCGCTAAGCTCTGCTGGAAATGCCTTTCTCAAAGCTAAAGACTCTGCACATTTGGCAAGCATCACGTGAGGCATTCTGTCCCAAAACTGAGTAGGTTTGCCATCTTTAGTAAGCTGGACATATTCTTCATAGAAAGCAGTGACAGCCACTTCGTGCCATGTCCCATCTTGAGTGCATTTCTTAACGTAGGCAGTAGCAGAGATCACTTCGTTTTTATCATTATAAGCATAGTCAGCTTGCTTTCCTGGAGCATAACGGCCCGTACGTTCAGCGATTAACCTAAAGCCATCAATAGATGTCTGAAAGCTAAACACATTCTTGCCAAGCTTAGAATCCCATCTTGGAACAGGATAGATCTGCTTCATTTCAGGGCTAAGGCCAGTGCGCTTGCAGACATTAGCAAACAAGGACAGCTCATCTGGAGTTGCACCTTTCATATAGGTATTTGTCCAAGTGACTAATTGCTTTGAAAAATCTTCAGTCTCTTCATATTTTTGCAGTGTACTCATCGTATTGCTCCTCTTCTTGTTTACAAGCGTTAAAGTATGCGTCCTCGCCGTCATCTATTTCCTCTTTTGTTTCATCAATCCACTCTTCGTATTCCCAACCATAAGCATTCATAAGGACATCCTTGTTTTGTAATAACACGGCTGCCAATAAATTCAAATTTTGTGTTGATTCGAAACTTCTGCTATCGAGAAATTCCCAAAGATTGATATCTTGTTGTGCAGACATGTGTACCTCACGTGTTTGGTAGTTTCAGATTGCTACCCGCCCCCTATTGCTTTAGGGGGCTTTTTTTTACGATCATGAGTTTACGCTATTGTCAGATTAATCGTCAAGTGTTACAATGAAAAATGTGTAAAAAGGAGAGATATGAAGTTAAAAGAGTACTTTACAGTCCATTGCGTTAACAAGAGCAAATGGTGTAAAAAGCATGGAATTAGCCGTCAGACCATTAATATTATAGAAAGGGGAGCCGTCCCAACTCTTGAAATGGCTATCAAGGTTTACAAGGCGACTAATAGAGAAGTTTCACCTAAAGAGATGGGGCTTCTTCCTTAAAAGATTAGACATAAAAATCGGTTCGGTCTAAATAAAGATTTATGATCGAACTCCGTCTTGATTGTGATCCAGTCCCATGGTCAGCTCCTATCAAAGGTAAACATGGGTTCTACGATAAAAAATCTAAAGAAAAAGAATTCGCATATTGGCAGATCAAAAGCCAGTATAAAGGGCCAGTCCTCAACGAACCCGTCTCCATAGAATTTGTTTTTCTGATCCCTATTCCTAAAAGCACTACAAAAAAGAAAATCAAGAAAATACTTGACGGCGAGATTCTTCCCACTTCACCCGATACTACCAATATGCAGAAGCTCTATGAAGATTGTCTTCAAGGAACCGTAATCGAAAATGATAGGTTGTCAAATAAAATTACATCAGTTAGATACTACTCAAATAAGCCAGGTGTTCTTGTAAAAGTTCGCACATGGCAAGAAGAACTTAACCAAAAAAAGGAGGCTACATGAACCCAGATCAACTTAAGCAATGCATTAACTATGACTATCAGCTCATGACATTTGCTATTGGCTTGCATCAATATTTTTTACCTATCAATGAAAAAGGTGCGAAGCTTTCAGCAGAACTTATCGACCTTGCTCAAAAGTTCGGTGACTTTGTTGCACAAGCTAGAAAAGAGGGTTTTTCAGTAACTCCAACAGAAGCGGTGAACTAATGGCTAAAAAAATGACGAAAGGTAAAGCAAAAATTGAGAAGGTCATGAAGGAATTTAAACATGGCGCTTTGCATTCAGGTTCTAAAAAGGGCCCTGTAGTTGAAAACCCAAAGCAGGCGATTGCGATTGCTTTAAGTGAAGCGCGTAAAAAAGGCGCTAAGATTCCAAAAAAGAAATAACATCTTTCAAGGCCAGGTTAAGGTTATGTCAGAAAATAAGAGATATTTGAGGAATTTAGTGATAATTAGACTTTTAAAATTTCTCTTACCTTAATTTGGCCAACGTAATGGATATTATCGGACTATATGGAAAAAAAGAAACCTAAACCTGAAGACGCTCTTGCGTTAGCAAACTTCCTTTTACTATGGCTAGACGAAAAGGAATTAGATCCAGTCTTAGCTTATGCAGCTTTAGGAAGTGCATTTATTCAGCTTCATAAAGCGTTAGGACACTCCAAACAAAACTTTATAGATTGGGCTAAAGAAATGGCAGAACTTGCATGGGACAAAAAATGAAGCTTAATCCAATTGGTGAACGCGTAATCGTTCAATACAAAAAGCCTGAGCAGAAAAAAGGCACTTTGATTTTGCCTAATGAAGAGCAACCTCAATTCGCCACAGTCATTGATATAGGACATAACGATATCATAGGATTAGAAATTGGTGATTTGGTTTTGCTCAACAAATATGCTGGCATTCCTGCAAAGATAGACAATGAAACATATTTGGTTGTCGAAATGAAAGATATTATTGCATTCATATCGGAGCAAGAAAATGAGTAGTCCCGTTACTTTTGAAAAAGGAATTGTAGGGCCACTTACTCGAACAAAGGATGAATATTGCGGGAGTCTAAAAGAACCTCAACAAATTCAAGATGTTGTTAGACCAAGGTTTCTTCACGCAATAGGTAATACTGCTATTTTAGCTTTTCATGAAAATCAGGAATTATTTGACCGATTCATTGAATGGTTAAAAACAACAAGAAAAGAAATTCAAAAATTATTGGAGAGTGAAAATGAGACTTAAATTCCCTGATTTGACACAAGTTCATGCACAATTCGAAAACCCAAATATGCTTAAATTGAGAGCATCTGAGATTTCAAAAATGGCTTCGCAAGTCATTAAAAAGGTTGAAGATCCCAAATTGTTTAGACGATTAAAAGAGCGGATATTGCAGGTTTGGTCGGCTTAAATGATAAAAGATGAGCCTGAGCTTGAAAAAATAAGAAAAGTTTATAAGCTTATTCTTGAGTGTATTCGAGTAAACGATATATCAGAAGCGGATGCAATAAATGCTATGGCTTATTATTTTATTGTTTCGGCAGCTTCGTTTAAAATCTCAATCGAACGTGTAGATGAACTTATGGATTTTATTAAAAATTTTCATAGGACATCAGGAGATAAATTATAAAATATTGTAGGTTTGGTCGGCCTAAACCACTAGACATAAAAATTATTTTAGTGTTACACCTTAACCAATAGGAGCATCTATGCAAAAAAGAGATAAAAAGGGTCGTTTTATAAAGAAAGCTGTTACAAAAAAACATGCAAAGAAAGCGAAAGTCAAAGTATTAAAAGCAGCTTCCAAAAAGCGCATTATGGATCTATCAGATCTCACATTCTATGACTTGAAAGACATGATATCTGCTGAAGTTGCACTCCAAATGAGGTATTAACCATGAGCTCCAATTTACCAAAAGAATTTCAAGATGCATTAGATGCTAAAATTCGTGAATGCATGACCTTCATTCATGAGAAGTTTCAAGAAATGGAATTCAAATTGAAAAATGAAATGAGAAGCGAAATCAATAAGAAGAAAAGCTTATTTCCGAAATGGTGGAAATAATGGCTGGCGCTCCAAAAGGCAATAAGAATGGTCTGAAATTAAAAGATCCTGATGTTCGTCAGGAAGCTTATCGTCAATATTGTCATCATATTGCCTCTGGAGAGTCTAAAGAAGCCTTTGTTTTTCAACATCCCGAGCTTACTTGTACTCATAAAACCATGGAAAAATATATCCATGACAACCCAATTGAGTTTCCCCCTATACACAAGGAAATCGCTGAATCTCTTTCTTTCTTGCATTGGACAGATCTTGGCAAGAAAATGATGCTCGGCCAAATTGAGAAATGTCAGCCTGCTATATTTCAAATGTTTATGCGAAATAAATTCGGATGGGATAAAGAAGACATCAACGAAGTCGCAGAATGTGCAGCCGATAAGATATTGGATATGATTCGAAAGGGTGATAAATGAGCTATTTCGAATTGGCTTTGAAATTGATTAAACAGCAATTTGAAGAAATTCAAAAGAAGGCCAAAAATGAAATGGAATTCCTACAAAGATAAGCCTATACCTGATGGGTTTGATTCTTTCAGAGGAATGCGATTTTATGTAATTCAATTTAAAAAACCTGACGAAGATCCAAGATGTCCAGGAGATTACGATATTGAATTAGCCATTGCAGCTTATTATTTTGATGGGAATTGGATGTGTTCAGAAATTAAAAATGAAAATCAGATTATCAATTACGCTGAAATTCAAGATATTCCTAAGAAGCCTTATGAGGAAGTCGAGGAATTTAGGAAAAAGATTTATAAACAATGAAATATGACTACGTGTGCGAGGAATGCCAAATAGCTCTTTTCGACACCGAAGAAGTGTTATATTCGAGATGTTGGAAACAGAAATGTTTCGACAAAATGGCAATTCAAGTCCCTCGTCAATATTTAAATGATCCTGTCAAATTGGCTGAATTTAAAAAACTAGCTCTATTGAAAAAATGAGCACACTCAATGATTACTTCTCTCAAAAGCAACTCTACTCAATACGAAATTCAAATTCGTCTATCAATATTTGGGAAGGATCAATAAGATCAGGAAAAACACATGCATCATTATGGAGATTCGTCGATGAAGCTAACCGCGGTCCTGCTGGTGACTTCGCTATTATTACTCGTACTTATGACAGCTTTGAGCGCAATATTCTCCCTGAGCTTCAGAAGATCCTTGGAAACCACGTTAGGTATTTCAGAGGTAAACGCCAGCTCTACATTAAGAATAGAAAATGTCATGTAATCACAGCCGATGATGCTAGCGCAGAAGCTAAGATTCGCGGTTGTACTCTGTCTGGCGCATATGTCGACGAAGTAACAATCATCCCTGAAAACGTCTTCATCATGCTGCTCGGCCGTCTATCAATAGAGGGTGCTAAGCTATTTGGAACGACTAACCCAGATTCTCCTTATCATTGGTTTAAGATATGGATGGAAGGAAACCAAGATCTAGTCTCTTTCCAATTTGTCATGGATGATAATCCATCTTTAAGCGATAAAGTCAAAGAGATGTTTAAGAGGCAGTTCAAAGGCCTCTGGTATCAAAGATTTATTTTAGGTAAATGGGTTCAGGCCGAAGGAGCTATTTATGACTTTTTCGATGAAAAAATTCATGTTATTGATTTTCCTTTATCTACTGCTACCAATTACATTGTGGGTGTGGATTACGGTACAACTAATCCGTGTGCTTTCGTTCTTCTAGGGATAAACAAACATAGGTATCCAAATGTCTGGGTCGAAGATGAGTATTACTATAACTCGAGAGTTACGCAGCGTCAAAAGACTGATTCAGAATATGCGGAAGACTTGCGAAACTTTATCGAAGGACGAAATGTTACAGCCATTTATCTTGACCCATCTGCTGCATCTTTTAGAGCAGAGATTATCAGAAGCGGAATCAGCAATTTGCATGACGCCGAAAACGAAGTTATTGATGGAATCAGATTCGTAGCCAAATTACTCAATCAAGGGACGTTTAAAATCTGTCGAAAGTGTCGGAATCTCATCGCTGAATTTCAATCCTATGTTTGGGATGAAAAGTCAATTAAATCAGGCGTTGATAAACCTAAAAAAGAAAATGATCACGCAGTTGACAGTTTACGCTATGCCCTATATTCGCACTTCTTTGTCTCTGAACAGGGAGCATTAACTGCAAAAGAGCTCGATCGAAACTATAATGAGGCTATGGGCGCGGGTCTAGAACTTCCACCTTTTTTCCAGCAACCGAACGCGGGGTATTCAAATCCCTCGATGCGGTTCTGATTCTATCTTGCTGCCAAGTAATCACTGTGATCAGCATTCCGCAAGCGAGGTTAATCCTATCTATGCTAGAGTCCTCATCGAAGATCACTTTGACTGCATTTTCTGCGACAGTTTTGGCATAAGGCAGTAATTCATCAGACATGATTTAATTATCTAAATCCTTTTCATAACCATCTGTTAAGTTCTTTATAATCACTAAAAAGTCTTTATAAGGCATCTTCATAGCTAAACACATAGATCTTATATAACAACCAGCACCATGACACATCGCTGCTTGAGGAATCTTGTTTTTTTCAGCAGTTTCGAATATGAGTTTAGCAGCTGTGAGAGCAAACTCCTTAAACTCTTCGGTTATCCGTTCAATTTCTTTATCTTGTTTCTTAGACATTCTTATCCTATCATTTTGACCTATCATTTTGATAGGCATTCAAACCGCCAAGACTTGCACTTGGAAAGCAGATTCTCATAACCCAAGAAATTTATGAAACAAATTCTTATGGATTTCTGCTGTTTTAACTCTCATTACTCACCCATTGAAAGTAACGATTAAACTACGGCTTGTTTTTATAACCTTTGTGTCTTTTGTAACCTTACAAGCTCATTAATGATCTGTGCCAAATGCTCTTCTTTTAGCTTTCTGCAAGGACAGCTTGGATCATGTTTGATTTGCATTTCAGCTCCTTCCCTTTGCTCTAGAAAGACGATGTAAATATGTTCAAATGCAAGCAGCTTGCTAAACGAAATGTTTTTAGGAGCTCCTGGATTCGGGATCTGAGTGGGGAGTGCTATCTCTTCGGCAGATATCAATGAGGATAATAAAATGAAAAAAAATGATAAATATTTCATTAGGTTGCCTTTTCTGTTTTTTTGAATACATCAGATGCTATATCAGCCTCTTTTTTTGCCTTAGCATCTACCGCCTGACCGATCATCTGATTTACATCTGTTGGTCTATAGGAATGAAATCTTTCTTGCCTGTGTATGTGATGATGCCTTGGTGTAGGACTTTCAGACTCTTCTTCTTTTGATCCGAAGCAAGAACAACAGGAAGACTTAGATGTTGGTTTTACGCTCATAAAGTTATTCTTTGTTTTTTTGGCCTACTTTTGTATTCCTTAATCGCTGATTTCAATATAGCTTCAAAGAGCTTAGGTTTCATATCAGCTTTCGCAGCCAACGTCATAACAACCGAAAAGAAACCAAAGAATATTGATGGAGGGGTGATCTTTTCCTCTTGCATTTCATGAAATATTTCCATGAGTTTTCCTTCGATATAGAGCAATTCCTCTTCTATTACTTTCAAGATAAAGTCCTCGCTTTATATTTTGCTGCTTTCTTCTTTTCAGCTTTAGAAGGCTTTGGAGGCTTAGCAGTCTTTGGCTTCTTACTTTTGGTCTTAGACTTTGAGGCCTTCTCTTTCTTAGGAGCCTTTTTCTTGTCTTGTTTGTATTTCTTATAGGTATCGACTTTTTGGGATGCCTTTTGGTTGTTGGAGTTCTCAACCGATGTTCGATGCGTATCTATCTTAACATCTAAGGCTATGTCTGGAGCATGGGGAGCGATTGCAGAGGCCTTAATCGTTGCAAAGACTGTAATAATGGCAAGCAAAACAAAGGCGATAATCCTAACAAATCCAAAGACTTGAACTGATTTCTCATGAATGTTTTTCATAATCTTCCTATATATGTTTCTTCTTTAATACGAGCGTCTTCCCAGCCCATATACTGATCAAATTTGATAGCACCGTAGGCTAATATCGTGATAGCAATGAATAGATAAAACAAAGGTTTCATATTTTCCCCTCATCTTGAAGATGTTTGTAAAAGGCTTTTACTATAAAGATAAACTTCTTTTCCCAATCTCCCTCACAGTCCCAATCGGTCTCTGGCACGTAATTCATTTTGACATCTTCAGCAGATGTAATTTTGTTTGTAAGTATTGAAGATATCAATCTTCTCAAGCAGAGATATTGGATTAGTGAATATTTTGCTTTACTGCTTATTTGATGGGGTTCAAAGGCTTCATTAATATCTTCTACTAAAGCTTGGCAACAGGTTAATGCTGTAAAAACAATAGACCACTTCTGTTCACTTTCAGGAAAGAATTTGTCCAATAGTGCATCAGTTGTTGAATGATCTCTAGTTGGTTTTTTTAAGGCTTTCACAATTTCTCCAATATTTCAATTTGTGAGTCCTGGATTGTACGAATCCGACACCATAAGTCAAAGAGGAAAACGAGAGTGATGGCAAATAGAAGGATGAGAATTGCGTATTTCATGTTTGTTCCCTGCTTAAATCTACATTAGCAAGTTCTGTTGCTGTCACTTTTATTGCGAGTGCAATTCTGTCTGCGATTTCTGGAACTTTTTCTTTTGGGAAAAACTGAGCAATAAGCAAGCTTAAGGCTTTTTGCATAGACGCCAAAGATAAATTAGTATCAATACGAGCTTCGTTTTCTTTATCCCAGAGTGCTGCTTGCAGGATTTTAGAAGTAAGATGGTTTATGTTTTCTAAGATATGATCAGGGACGTCATTTATCTTCTTTTTAAAGGCATCATTAAAAGGTGTTTCAAATTGTTTTTTCATTTGTGTGGCTCCATAATATCTTTAGGATGAGGAACATTCGAAAATCGCATGAACGAGCTTTTTGTTGGAAAAGGAGAGTAATTCTTATTATATCCTATGAATTTCCAACCGCGGGCCGTTTTGATCCAATATTGATATCCATATTTACACTTTTCCACATTATGCCAAATCGTTCCGATTTGTACCGATTTCATTTCGGTGGCTCCGGTAGTGGCATCCAATGGGTTGGAATAAAAATCATTGAATCTGTGACCCAAAACTTTTCTATTTCACCTTCCCATCTTTTTTCCAATGCACAGACATGCATTTCATTAAAACGATTTATCGCTAAAACTTTTTCTTCCAAACCTGGTGGTTTATCTTTCACACTTATCCACCCATTTTGCATTTTAAAAGGTTTAGAAAAGAAGATATCTCCGCAATCTTGACATGTCGTGAAAAGCTTTGGATGGTCACATTTCTCGGATTCACTCATTCTTCTTTTCCTTCAACCCATGAATCCTACTAAAGACCACTTCAACAGTTTGCACCTCTTCTTCAGAAATAGATTCTTCTGCATTTTGTTGCTCCAGCTTCTCATCAAGTTCATCAACTTTAACCAGGGCAGCAAAATCAACGATGTCTTTTTGAGTTAAACTAGCATCAGATCTTGTCATTGGGTATGGAGTTTTTAAGGCTAACGGATTTGCCTTTTCATGTTTTTCTCTTCTTTGTCCAAAACATCCGCAGCAAGTTGTATGATGATGTTTTTGTGTTGTCGATCCTGTAGCTGATGCCATTGTTAGTCTCCGAATTTAAAGTTTATAATATAGTGCACTGACTCTTTGTTGATGGATCGTATTTCCACTCGATAACGCTAACGCTCCAGTTTTCATCTATTTTAGAGCCTTTACTGTCTACCCATCCTCTTTCACTGAAAAACCCTTTTATAACATTAGGCTCATCCTTTTCTATTTGAACCTTGATTAGACAGGCATATCTCTTTTCTGGCATTGCTTGGTTGGGTGATGTCCAGTCTTTTCCGACCTGATAATAATAATTATAAAGGCTCTTGAAAGAATCAAAAATTATGGCGCTCATCTGAATACATCCTTCTCTTTGAAAAGAAATTCTATATCGTTTAATGTAAAGTAAATTCTTTAATCCATAGGTTTAGGTCAAAATGACACTCTTTCCCCAACTTTCGGATACCTATTATACAAATCAAGATCACGATATCCTGAAGTTAATGGACTACACGTATGCCAAAAACATCACAATTAATCAATCTTTTTGGTCGGAAGCTGAATTAGATCAGCGATTTAGGGCAGGCGATCAATCGATGTGGAATGATATTTATGGCAATCTTCCTGCCTTTCGTCGTCGCCAATTCAATTTCAATCGAATTCGTCGAATTACGAATATGATCACGGGCTATCAAAGGCAGCATCGAAAGTCTACAATTTGTACTCCAATTGAAAATTCAGATCAACAAACAGCAGATCAATTTAGCAAAATCCTGCTTTGGGATGACCAAAAGAATCACGTTTTGGAAACCATTTCAGATGCATTTGATGGCGCTATTGTCACAGGCATGAATTTGCTTTCAGTTTGGATGGATTATCGAAATGATCCAGTCAATGGTGATATTGCTGTTGATAATGTAGCATTCAATGGCTACTTGATTGATCCCTATTTCAAGAAGATGGATCTATCTGATTGCAATAATATTTGGACACGCAAATACTTATCGCGAAGTCAGGTAAAATCACTTCTTCCTGGTAGAGAATCTGAAATCTTAGACATGAAAGGATGGGGAAATAGAGATGGTAAATTCCAATTCATGCCAGAGTCCTATAATTATGGAATGCAAGACCTCTTAACTTATGATGAATTTTGGTATCTAGATTCTAGAAAACAGAAGCTTATTTGTGATGTGCAGACAGGCGAAACCATGGAATGGAGAGGACAAGATGAAGACTTACAAGATTTCATGGGCGCGTACCCACAAATTCACACCCTTGAACAAGAAATCCAAACCGTCAAGCTTGCCATTGTGGTACAGGGCAAAGTTATGTATAATGGCCCTAATCCTCTTGGTATCGATCGCTATCCTTTTGTTCCGGTTTGGGCTTATTACGAGCCCCAAATGGCTGACTTTCCTTGGAGAATTCAGGGAGTTGTCAGAGGTCTGCGAGACGCCCAATATCTTTATAACCGTCGTCGAATAATTGAATTAGATATCTTAGAATCTCAAATGACATCTGGCTTTATGTATAAGGAGAACGCTTTAGTTAACCCTAAAGATGTCTTCTTACAAGGACAGGGTAGAGGCTTAGCGCTTAAAGCTAATGCTCAGCCTGGCGTTGATGTTGTTAAGATCGAAGCTCCTCAAATCCCTCCATCTATGATCCAACTATCTGAGCTTCTTGGTAAGGAAGTACAAGAGATATCTGGTGTTAGCGAAGAACTACTAGGTATGGCTAATGATGACAAGGCAGGCATACTTTCAATGCTTCGACAAGGCGCAAATTTAACCACTCTTCAAGGATTATTTGACAATTTAGACTATGCTCAAAAAATGCTGGGTGATATCAGAATATCCCTTGTTCAATCTAATTGGACACCAGGGAAAGTTCAGCGTGTTATTGGTGAAGAGCCGTCTCAACAATTCTATAATCGGGCTTTCGGAAAGTATAAAGCAATCGTCGAAGATGGACTAAATACTTCAACTCAAAGGCAGATGCAATTTGCTCAGCTCTTGCAGCTTCGTGAAATGGGAATTCCTGTTCCTGCTGAGATCTTGGTTGAGTCTTCAACATTGCAAAACAAGGAGAAACTCACAGATGCACTTACAGCACAAGAGCAGCAAGCATCACAAGCAGCGCAAATGCAACAACAAACCCAAATTGAACTTCTTAAGGCACAAATCGAAGACCTCCATGCTAGAGCCGTCGCAAATCAGGGCCTTGGCCACGAACGTGCAAGCCGTATTCAAGAAAACCAAGCTCTGGCAGTGGAGCGAAGAGCAGCAGCCCATAAAGATATGGAAGAGGCTGAACTTAGTAAAGTTAAAGCAGTCAAAGAACTCACTACAATTGATTTGGAACAACTTCATAAAGCAGTTGAGATTCTGAAATTGATCACGGAAAAGCAAGAAGAGAAAGAAGCGACCGCCTCCCAAGGGAGAACAGCAGAAACGGCCGCAAAGAAACCGCGTTTAAAATCGGAAGCCAAAAGAAAGGCGAGAGCCAAGTAAATGCAATCTCTTACCATTTGGGATTTGCATATAATAGGGCTCTAGTAAAATTTCCCAGTTCTTTGTCTCTCCAACATGCCAAATGAATGGAACGCTCACTTCCATCATCCATTTTGCGCATTCATGTGAAGCGCTTTTAACAATTAGTTTTTCTGTAGCTATCTCTGGAATGGGTATTTTCTTTACTTCAGGCGCAGGGCTAGCAATAGGTGGAGTAGGTACTACATCCTTCTCTAATTTCAGTTTTCCTTCTACTACTACAAGTTTATTTCCTTGATTATCTTGTATTTTAGTCAAAGTGTCTTTTAGTTTTTCGTTGTTGTTATTAATTATAATTGCCACCGGTTGTTTTGTCTTTTTTGGCTTCGCTACAGACGTTATTTTTTCCTGAATGCTTCGATAAGCTTTAATATTTATCCCCATTTCAAATATTTCTCCAAATTGATGGAGATATTTGAACCCTGCTGTTGCATAATTCCAATCTCGAATCTTTCCTTCCTTTTTCTCAAACTTAAATACCGAAAACCCAATTCCAGCATAAGGAATTAAGGTATCTTTTGAGGTGAAAGCGTTGTTATAACCCATTCTTAATTCACCATTAATGAAATAATTTAGAGTGTCTTTTTCACCAGAATCGAAATTATAAAAAGGTGTCAGCTTAACATCTGCTCCAACATAAGTTGAATTTGGCATAATTCTTTCATAGCCTAAATTCATGAGTCCGAAATTCAAACGATGCTCGAAATGCTCTTTAGCTTCTGGTTGAAGATCGCCATAACAAATAGAAGGTTGATCTTTAATTTTAGCGTATGAAGCTGCTGGTGTTGGCCTTCCATCAGGCATCTTTTGAGGTGGTTGACAAGCACCATTATCAGCTAACAAAATCAGGGGTAGCAAAAGAACAATATTGGACAAAATTAGCTTATTCATATGTCTCCTTTCTTGGTTAGAATTCAAAAATAACATCGTAACTTATTCTTATTTCCAAAAAAAGACTAAAAATATTTTTATATATCCTGTATAGTGAGCTTAAAACCACCTATACACAGGAGATTGTCATATGGGTAAAGCTAAAATGCACGGAATGTCAGAAAAAGAAGAAAAGCCTTGGGGTCAAGGTAAGTTTGCCAATATGCCTACAGAAGTTGAAATGGACGAATATCCTTCAGCTATTCAATATGGCCCGACAGTTCAAAACGATACAATGACACGTATAGACGAAGAAAACAGACGTTCTGATGGACGCGCTCGTAGTCATGTTTCTAACCAACACTAGGAGTCCTTGTGGCTAAACATCGTAATGGTTTTGTTAAGCGCTACAACGTGCAAAAAGATCATAAAGAGTTTGGTGAGACAAAGAACTATGATTTTAAAACGCAAAATGAACCTGTTGTCCGAATGGGCAACGAGGATTTTGCTAATATGCCATCTGAGCCCATGATCAAAAATTTCTCACGCTCTCATAATAAGAGAAGCGGAGTGATCAATGATTTTTCTTGTGGTTTGGAAGATGAATCGGGCATTCATGAGAACAAATGGTATAAAAACGAACAAGAGTACCCTTAATATATGGCTATGATCAGGCCAAAAGGAAAAGCTGGAAAGATCGCAGCCACAGTTCTTAAAAATAAGGGTGTTGAGGTTCCTGGTTCTAAAGGCAAGAAAGAAAAAGTAAAAAACCAAATTCCCTTTTTACAACATTAGGTTCACATGGACAAAGTCATCAGAAAGATCGAGAAAAAGGTAAAAGGCACTGAAAAGAGCCTGAAATCTTTAGAAAAGATGGATAAGAAGCGCGACAAGTTTGTCGAAGCTGGAAAAAAGAAAATGAAGAGATGCTAACTTGACTACTTCTTGGGAAGGCGTCAAACAATCTCTTCTTCTTCATCCTGAGTTTAGAGAATATGAATCAGTCGCTAGAGAAGTAAGAGAAAAAAGAGCCAGTCAACTTGGGATGTCTCTAGAAGAATATGATGATAAGCTTCACTGGGGCTTTTCAGAGTTTTACGACTAATATAGGAACATCATGAAAAAAACACTCGCTATCGGAATCTTAAGTCTAGTTTCGCTTTCTGCTAACTACCATGAGCCTTCTGTTGGATTTAACGTTGATGCCAGGTATCCATTTTCTACGCCTAAGTTTAGCCTGAGCCTTGAACATCAATCTACTTTAGAGCTTGACGATGATAATATAATTATTTTACATGGTTTAACTCATCCCTATTCGCATAAAGTGTTCCATCATGAGGTAGGAGTCGGTTATCGTAGATTCTTCGATAATTTTGGCTTTGGAAGCAATTTTGTCTATGGCAATCACAATTCTTGGGGATTTTATAATCATCAGTTGATTCCTGGTGTTGAGATCTTTTTTGACCACTTCACCTTAGTATATAATCGATACATCCCAGTTAAAACTAGCGTAGAATTCAAGGATAATAAATACTTGTTTCATGATGTATCTGAAATCACCTTATCTTATAGGCCTACAAAGAAATACGAATTTAGTCTTACTACGAATTTCAACCACCAAACAAAGCGAGTCGGGTACGGTGGAACAATTAGCGCATTTCTTTTTGACAACATCCAGCTTTCTGTAACCCCTTATTGTGAGCCTAGTGTTCGTAAAGGAATTGCTTTTTCAATTGGTTACCATTTTGGTGGAGCGACTACATTGATCAATCAGAAGCTGAAAAAATCTCATCGCTTTTACTACACTTCAGAGAAAAAAGAAGTTGAGAAGTTCGTCGATAGATCTGTTGGATACCTTATGCCAACACCTGCACCTGTTGTTTTAACCCCTGTTCAATTCGATCCTGCTAATTTCGTCATAGAGAATCCACCTGCACCTGTTGTTGAAGAGGAAAAACCAAAAGAGAAACCTAAAGATCCTCCTAAAAGCTGGTGGGAATGGGTAGTAACACCTCAAACGAAACCTAACGTTGATAAAAAATAATTTCATTTGATAGGGTGGGATTATGGTCATAAAAAAACTGCAATCCCAGTTAATAACTCCTCGCGAAAAAATCAAAAAAAATCCCGCAAAACTCGGGCAAGCTGTCTATGATATCTTGTCAAAAGATAATCAACCTATACAGACGGTAGAAGAGACAATTGAAGCAATGACTCCTATGTATTTTGAGGAGCTCATGAAAGCTGTAGATAAGGGCTGTAAAGACTACGAAGCCCCTTTTTATATTGTCGTTCAAAGGAAAAAAGAGACGATTGCAGGAACTGTTTCAAATGTCCTTCATCATAAATATATCGCACGTCAGACGAAACCGTTTGCCAGTTTCTTAAGAAATGAATGGCCTCATGCAGACCATGACCTATATGAAGTAGATAGCGATAAAGGGACAATGACCCTTGTCTATACGCTTCCTAATGCACAAGACGCAAAGACCATTCTAAAGAATGCTGATTGCTATGATCCGAAACTCGTCGAATGGATCGTGGCGTATAATCGTGGCGTTCTTGATCATAAACCAGTTGACCCTGATAATTAGCCCATCCAATAACCTCATAATCTCGATCTCCTAATCCAAAGGAATCGTTTTGATATAGTCTAACTATAGGTGTTTCATTACGTAATTTAACCCAAACTAAAGATCCATTTTCTGGTAATTCATCAAGTGTTTTCCAATTCATATTAACCTCTGAGCGATCTTAACAATCCTACCCTATTAACTTATATATGTAAAAATAATTTGACATGATTATGCCCATTGTATCAAATTAAAATTTGAGGTTGATAGTTCCTGGGACTACCCAGTTTCGCGCTAAGCCTGCGTAAGGTTATCAGCTTCTCTTATAGGCAGAAAAGAGACTCGCCATCTCAAAGGAATGCACATGCCAGATGAAACAAATGAGGGTGTAGAGCCAGAAGTGGCCGTGGTTGCCCCCACAACCGAATCGACAGAAAGTGCAGAAGAAATGCAGAAGGCCGAAACCTTTGCGAAGAAGTCGGAAGACCAAGATCGCAACTGGAAAGAGACCCGACGCAAAATGCAAGAACTTGAACGAAGAGCTAAAGAACAAGAAGAGCTTATAACTCAGTTGAAAAGCCCTATGAGGGCTCCTCAGGATGATGAACTAGACAAACTCGGCGACGAAGATATCGTCACTAAAGGCCAAGCAAAAAAGCTGGCCGCAAAAATGGCCGAAGAAATTGCCTCAAGAGTCATCAAAGAGCGTGAAAACGCAACTGTAGAAGATAGGCTTTCTTCGAAATTCCAAGACTTCAATCAAGTGGTTACAAGAGAAAATATTGAATTATTAAAAGAAACCGAACCAGAACTTGCAATGTCCTTAGCGCAAAATACTGACCAATACAGTCAGGGTGTTGCGGCCTATAAGTTACTAAAACGTCTAGGAATTGGAGAAGAAGTGGCTAAAGAACCTGTCAAAGAAAAGCAGAAAGCTGTAGCTAATTCACAAAAACCTCTGTCTGTTAACGCAGTAACTAAATCTAGTGCCATCGGCAACGCTCATATGTTTGAAAATGGTCTTACTCCTGAGCTCAAAAAGAGTCTCTATGAGGAAATGCAGAAGGCGCGAAAAGGATATTAAAGTTTGGTTCCTAACAAAGGAACATGACTTATGTCAGTAACGACAACAAGTACTCTTCCTGCGCCAGTACAACAATCGTTCAGCTTTAAATTGCTGAGCGTACCAGTTCCTTACATGATCCATAAAATCCCTGCGGATTTGAAGGCCATGCCAAGAAACGGTGGTACTACGCTGAGAATGAGACGCTATAATCCTCTGGCAACTGCGCCAGTACCGCTTGGGAACAGTGGAATTACACCACCTCCCCAACAATTAACTGCTGTAAACATAGATGCCCAAATGGATTTCTATGGAACTTACATTCTCCTTAACGAACAAGTTACTCTTCAGAACCAAGACCCAGTCTTGAATGAAGCTACTCAACGTTTAGGCGTTTCACTTCGGCAAACAGAAGACCAATTGATGAGCTCTATGCTTGCATCAACTGCGTCCTTTATTAACGCTGTTGGCGGAACAAACGGAGATAACCCAACTGAAATTACACGTTCTGATATCGATGTAGTTGTTAGAACACTCCGTGGAAACAATGCCTATTCATTTATGACAGGTGTTGAAGGCGAAAACAAATTTGGTACAGCACCAGTACGTGATGCGTACTTTGGTCTTGGCCATACAGACCTTATTGGTCAATTGGATAACGTTAATGGATTCATCCAAAAATGGAACTATCCAAACCAATCTTCAACTCTGGATTCAGAGTGGGGAACTGTAGCCAATATCCGCTTCCTTTTGTCTTCAATTGGTAGCACAACTCCAAATGCCTCATTATTAGGTGCAACAGTCTATAACGTTTTCTGCGTCGGTCGCGAAGCTTTTGCTGCTATCGAACAAGACGGATATAGCGCTTCTTTCATCTATCGTCCGCCTATTTATGATTCACCATTAGCACTCAATGCTTCTGTTGGATACAAATTCGCTGAAGTACCAAGAATCTTAAACGATACGTGGGTATTTAACCTACGTGTGACGCTGGCATAAGGAGAAAAAACATGAGTTCACCAGTCAACGCACAAGTAACAGGCAGTTTTGAATCTGACGGAAATCCGCTGATGATCAGCATTCCTTCAGGATACTCTGATTTTAGAATGATTAACCTCAGTAGTATCGGTTCAGCTGCTGCAGCTACACCAGTAATGAGAGCAGAAGGGTCATCCTTAATGGCTGCTGGTTCTGCTTATTACAATACAAAAACAAACGGCGCTGCAACATTAGACCTTGAAACTACAACTACTACAGGTGGTTTTACTTTCATTGCTGATAGCGCGCTATTAAACATTGGACCATCCACAGCCCTCAACGGAACTGAAGTTAACAGAGCTAATCCTGCTGTTGCAGATACTGCGACAACAACGAATTTAGTTGCTGGATCTACAGTCGTTAGAATGTTTGGTACAACCGGAATGCTCCAAATTGCAGGATGGGATTTTACAGTCGGTACAATCGTAGCAAGTACAAGTTTCCAATTAAAATATTTGGATAACACTGGCTTTGCTGCTGATGCTACTGCAGGTACTTTCCGTATTATCAATGCAACTGATCGTTATTATCCAAGAGTTAGATTGATCACTGCAATTACACAAGCTTCACAAGCCGTAATTACAATGTCAGTCACTCACGGATATACAGTCGGACAAGAAGTTCGTATCGTCGTACCTGATGCTTTTGGCATGGTCGAGATTGACGGGCTACTTGGAGTCATTGTTGCTGTAACAACAGGTTCAACCAATACCATCACAGTTGATATTGATAGCTCAAGCTTCTCAGCTTTTGCTTTCCCAACATCTGCTGTTGCTGCTGCTGGCGTATCATTCCCTCAAGTCGTTCCAGTTGGCGAAGCTGCTATCAATAGCATCTCACAGCCATATGGTAACTTGCTCGATGATAGAACAAGAAACGTTTCTATTACTGGCGTCTTGATCGGCTCTACCGTCCAAACGGAAGGCGAGACTTATCAATGGTTTGCTAATAAAGCGACGTCGATTTAATTAAACTTTGCCCCTCTTCGGAGGGGCTTTACTTAAAGGAAAGAAATGGCAAAAAATTTAAATATTGCTGCATCTGTCGGAACACCAAATGGCACTCATGTTTCTAAAGAAGCACGAGAATTAACTAAAGACAAAATTAAAGAATTGATTGCTGAAGAGACAAAGATTGTGCGTGGAACTTTTATTTGTTTTGAAACACCAGGTGCATCTACGACTGTAACAGTTAGGAAATATCCTGGAGTCCCTGTCTTTACAAAGACTATGAAAGATGGAGAAATGTATGAAATCCCTCTTTACGTTGCTAGATTTTTAAATGGAACTGATGTTTCAGCAGCAGTTTTAGATACGAAACCCAGGGAAAACCAAATCATCGGAACATGCCAATATGGCGTTCATGGTTGGAAAATGGAAGGATCTGATGATCTAAAACAAGGAATAGATACTGGCGCAGAAGTGCTTCCAAAATCCGGAATTACAAAACGTGTCAAACGATATGGTTTTAATTTCGAATATATGGGTGGAGCTATTTAAGTGGCCACTCCGATTTGGAAGTCAGTCCGCAATTCTATAACTGCGATTACAAACGCAAATCCTGGGGTAGTCACGACCGCATCGGCTCATGGCTACTATTCAGGTTTAATTGTCCGATTTGAATTTTACATCGATTTCGGAATGCAACAGCTTATTGGAAATATTTACACTATCACAGTGCTATCTCCTACAACTTTTAGTATCGATGCAGATACCACAACTTATGATCCTTTTTTCATTTCATCTACTGTTCAAGTCCCTCAAGTGACTGCCGTTGGCGAAATTGCAAGTACTCTTAGAAATTCAGAACAAAATTTATTAACTCCAATTGGAGGACCTTAATATGCCAAATGGCTTACCAAATACACTACGCGATATCATCGCAAAAGTTAGAAAAATCACAGGGCGCCCATCTAATGCCCAAATTTCCGATGCTGAAATTGTCAATTACATAAACACATTCTATGTCTACGACATGCCAGAGCATTTGAAATTGATTTCACTTCGATACAATTACGAATTTGTTTGCACTGCGAATATTCCAGCCTATGATTTTCCAACTGACACTTATTTGACTGAAATGCCCCCTGTTTATATTGGCGGCTATCAATCCTATATGACGCAAAGTCGTCAAAACTTTTTCAGAATTAATCCCCAATTGAACTTCCTTCAACAACAAGTATATACAGGTGATGGAACTGATGGAAGTGGTGGTACATATACAGGTCAATTTTTAACTCAAACTCCCATTTTACCAGGATTTAAAACCAATCCACCTGGAGCTTATTCAAATTCTGCTGTCACAGACATTGAAGCAAAATTTATTAATTGGAATGTTTTGGTTTCTGCTTTAGGGGCTCCTGATGCAACATCTGGAATTTCACCATCGATTTCGCTAATTGATGATGGACAAGGAAATTTATTTGATCCGACCGATAATTCAACTGACCCTTCTGTCAATCGAGGAACAATAAATTATATTACCGGTGCCATTACAATCACGCAATTTGCCGCCGCAATTCCAACAGGTAATGCGATCAATGTTCAATACGTCCCTTATGTAGCATCTCGTCCTACCACATGTGTATTTTTCCAAGATCAGATCCTCCTTTATCCAATTCCTGATCAAGGTTACACAGTTTCATTTGAAGCCTATCGATATCCAATTAGCTTCAATGTCGATAATGCTGGAAATTTCGATGGCACTTTGAATCCACAGCTCAATGAGTGGTGGCAATTACTAGCCTATGGAGCAGCCGATAAGATCTTTGCTGATAATGCTGATTTTGAAAATATGACGAAATTCAGACCCCTTTTAGATGAACAGATGAATTTGGTGCTTAGAAGAACCATTGTTCAGCAAACAAGCGAAAGGACTGCAACCATTTATACAGAGCAACAAGGTCCTGGACAATTTCCATTTGGTAATCTTTCGAATAGTTTCTAGTTAAAATAATTATTTGATACGATGAGGTAAATATCAACCTTTTCGAGGATCCATGACGTTTAATCCAAATATTCCGCAGCCCAATGATCTAATTTCAGCTTCACAGGCTCAAATTCAGACCAACTTCTCTCAAGCAGACACTGCTTTTGGAATTGATCATACTCCTTTTAGCACATTGGCCAATCAAGGCCAACATAAGAAGGTCACATTTAGTGGAAATAATGTTCCTGCAGTATTTCCTGTAAATCCTCCTGTTCTATTTACTGATACGATTACAGGAGCAAATAGAGGATTATTTTTCTACTCAGGTTCAGCAGCACAAAGCTCGACTCAATATGTACTTTCAGGCAATGGAAGTGTTCTTTTAATGGGAGGGATAATTATGAAATGGGGAACATTTACTACGAATGCTACATCCATGGTTGTTCCATTTGCTTCTGCTTTTCCTAATAATAAATTTTCTGTAGTTGTAAGCGCAACCAGTGGAAATGCGAATGATGTTATCAGCGTTCAAGTTGATGGAAATTTAAACCAATTCACAGCACTTAGAGCAATCACAACCAATCTTCCTTATTATTATATTGCCATAGGAAATTAATGAGCGGATCATTCGCAATTGTCAATTTAAGAGATGGAATTCGAAAAGACATCGAATCTTTTCTGGTTGAAAATGACTCATTCCCAATTTTAGAAAATGCTTATTTATTTCGTGGTCGAATTGAAAGAAGATCTTGTTTCACAGCTGTTGGAACTGATGGACGGTTGAAATGGTCACTTGGCAATACTGGCGCATCTCCATTTACCACTATTTTATTAGATGGAACTGGTGGATTTGAAATTCCAGAAGGCGTATCAAGTTTTAGAATTGGAGATGTAATTTTAACTGATCCAGGAGGAGCTTCTCCTGTTGCTTTAATAAGTACAGATCCTCTTTATTCAGGAACATTAGATCGAACAACTGGGGCATTAAGTATTGCCCATCCGGTAATTGCCCCAACACCTGTTATTTATGTTCCAGGCCTTCCAGTCATGGGTCTCAAAGTTCGCGAACAAGATGCGTTAAATGATGAGCTTTTGCTAGCTTTCGATACCAGATATTCTTACATGTTCGATGTTGGAACAAATGATTTTATAGATGCTACTTTTTTCAAAACAACTGGCACTCATTTCATTTGGACAGGATCAGATTCAGATCAATTTTGGACTACGAATTATCGAACAGTCCTTTGGGCAACTAATAACGTAGCTGGATATCACGCAGCCGAAGAAGCAAGTCCTGTTGCTGAAAGAGATGGAATTCGTTGGTATGACGGCCCAGGTGTCGGGCTCGGATGGGTCAATTTCAATCCTCAATTAACTATAGCTCCCATCTATTTGACAGGTGGACTTATCATCCTTCCTTATAAAGATCGACTCGTTGTCCTTAATACTTTAGAGGGAGCAAATTTAGCAGGGACAATTCGCTATCCTCAAAGAGCCAGATGGTCACAAAACGGAACTCCTTTTTATAGTATTTCCCCGGCGAATCAAACAGCTCAAATAGATGCTTGGAGAAGTGACGTAGTAGGTAAAGGTGGCTTTATTGATGCCCCAACCGCCGAATCTATAGTCTCTGCTGAATTCATCAAAGACACCTTAATTGTTTATTTCGAAAGATCAACTTGGCAACTTGTTTATACGAATAACGAAACACTCCCTTTCATTTGGCAAAAGATTAATACAGAGCTTGGAACTGAATCTACATTTAGCATTATTCCATTTGATCGAGGTGTTTTCGGAGTTGGAAATTACGGAATCATTTCATGTGATTCTGTGAATGTTATTCGAATTGATCAAAAGATCCCTGATGAAGTTTTCCAAATTCAAAACATAAATGAAGGTGTTAAAAGAGTTTCGGGAATTCGCGATTACAATGCTCAACTTGCTTATTGGGCATATCCCATTCGAATTGATGAAGATGGTGATTCAGTAACCTATGATTTGACATTTCCCAATCAAGTCCTCGTCTATAATTATTTGGATGGTTCATGGTCTGAATTCGATGATTGTTTCACATGTTTTGGATATTGGCAAAAATTCGCAGATATAACTTGGGCCCAACTTCCAGTTTCATGGCAATCTAAACAAGTTGCTTGGAACTCTGCTGTTCTTCAAGGAAGATATCCTGATGTTATAGGAGGTAATCAAAGAGGCTTTGTTTTGGTTTTCTCACAACTACAAAAAAACGGTCAGAATGTTCCTAGCATACCTATTTCGAATATTACAGCGGCGACATATACAATTTTTGCTCCTGATCATAACTTTACTAATAATCAATATGTTATGTTCACAGGAATCGAAGGGATTACTAGCACCAATACAGGTGGCACCCCAAATGATGTTATTTATAAAGTTAGCCAAGCTGCTGTCGATACATTTGTCGCAGTCCCCGTAAATCCTCTTTTGGATGTCTGGTCTGGGACATATACAGGAGGCGGAGTGATTACGCATATTCCAAATATTGCGATTAAAACGAAAGAATTTAACCCATCATTTCAAGATGGAAAATCGATGCGTATCAATTACATCGAAATGTACATGGATCGTACTTCTGATGGTGAAATTACAGCTCAATTTTTCACAGATGACAACACCTCAAATCCAGTTGAAACAGTCACAATTTCAACAGCTCCAGAGCCTATGCCGACTTATCAAACTCCAAGTCCAAGTACCAATTTCGGATTGCAGCAAAATAAGATTTGGCATCGTGTTTATACAAATTCATATGGATCATTTGTACAGAATCTTTTCACTTTAGATGATACCCAAATGAGAGATTTGAGCATTGCAACTTCAGACATTACAATTCATGGTCTGATCTATTACGTTTCCCCAACTGGAAGAATTTCATATGACCTTTGATCCTTCCAATTCGCTAGCTCCTTATTTACAGACAAGTGTTTTTTTTCCTGATGAATTTGATGAATTTAGAGTTAAATTCTTAGCTCTTTATCGAGATATCGCAAGTAATGTGAATGTTCGTCAAATTGGGATATTTGATTTGGAAGAATTTCTTACAGGTGAACTCTGGTTTACAACTGGAGATCCTCAAAAGAAAAGACAGACATTTCGGAAAGTATTTGAAATTGGAGCAATTGCTGCTGGGGCTACATCAACCACTGCTCATGGAATAACTGGAATTGTAGCTTTTACCCATATTTATGGAACGGCAATAACGAATGTTGTAGACTATCGACCAATTCCATATTCGAGTGTAACAGCAGTAAATCAACAAATCGAAATCAAAGTCGATGCGACAAATATCACAATTATTAATGGAGCAGCAGCTCCGAATATCACAAGTGCGATTGTGGTTTTGGAATATTTGCTAAATTAACGCTTGATGAAGGGGTCGAACCTTCGACAAATGCCTTAACAGGGCACTGCTCTGCCACTGAGCTAATCAAGCATTGCTGGTACTAGGAATCGAACCCAGAACCGATGGTTTACAAAACCATTGCTCTACCATTGAGCTACACCAGCGTGTCAATTAATTCTTTTAATGTTAACATAAAGAAAAATAGGTAATCTATGGCCGCTATCCTTGCTACCCTTCTTCCAGCATTAATTTCAGGAGCTTTCGGTGCTGCATCCGCTGCAACTTCTAAAAAACCAGGTCTTAAAAAAATCCCGACAATGTCTAAACCACAAGAAGGATTGCAAAATCAAATCTTGCAAATGCTTCAAGGACAATTAGGACAAGGCGGTTCTTTTGGCCAAGCTCAAAACTACCTTCAAAATCTATTATCCGGAAGTCCTGAATCAATGCAAGCATTTCAAGCTCCAGCAATGCGTCAATTCAATGAGCAAATAGTTCCTGGATTAGCTGAAAGGTTTTCAGGCTTAGGAGCAGGCGCACAGAGCTCTTCTGCATTTCAACAGGCATTAGGTCAAGCAGGAGCAGGTCTTGCTGAGAATCTTCAAGCTTTAAGATCTGGATTACAAGGCGGAGCCGCACAGAGTTTATTAGGACTCCCAGGACAATTTTTAGGTTCAGCTTTCCAAAGTCCATTCGCTTATATGCAAAGACAGGGTGGTGGAAGATTGTCAAATATTTTAGGAGCATTTGGACAAGGAATAGCTCCAGGAGCAGGTCTATTGAGTGGATATGGAGCACAAAAATGGTTATTCCCAGATTCGCAGCCTCAACAACAATCCCCATTTTAGGTTAAATATGGTTCAAATATTTCAGCAATTACCGGATCCAGGCGTTCAATCGGCTCAAGCAATAGCTCAACTTTTTGGTGGAGGATTGAGTCAGGGAATTGGTGCAGGACTTAGTGCTATGCTAGAAGAGAAAAAACAACAACAAAAGACTAAAGCTTTATTTGATGCTTTAGGGTTAGGACAACCCCAAAAGATGAATCAATCTGCTGAAATCACAAATCAAGGTAAACAAATTCAAGGCGGGAAATTACCTCAACTTACTCAAGAACAAATTTTAGCTGCATCTATTCAAAATCCAGGTTTAGCTCCAACTTTAAGTGCAATTTATAAAAATCAGCAAAAAGAATCAGCTGAATCACAGCAAAAAGAAATAGGTCAATATTCATTAGACCGAATGGCAAAAATTGTTGATGAAGGAAAGATTGGACTTGGTTCGAAAATAAAAGCAAAAGCATTTGGTGGGAAAACAGCAGAAGATGTTGGCGAATTTGAATCTTTAAGCGGGGCATTAGAAGCCATGCTCGTTGATAAGGTCAGTAGGGGAACTTTGTCAAATGCTAGATTCAAATATATTACAGAAACTTTGCTTCCTAAGCCAAATGATCGAGATGCAACAATTCGTGGGAAACTTAAAGCATTAGCTAAAGAATTGGATCTAAAAACCCCGGAATTAAAACCATCCACATCGGCAAAAAAAGAATCAAGTCTATCCAAAAAAGATTTTGTTTTGATGCAAGATCCAAATGGGATCATAAGAAAGATTCCTAAAAATCAAGCTATA
>Ga0065705_10001818_pt1 | contig 37869 bp, 23 predicted proteins | sample SwibulcommuniRL2_FD_59092 | JGI IMG/M metagenome (GOLD analysis project Ga0065705, IMG submission 59092) | Bulk soil microbial communities from switchgrass field near Rose Lake, East Lansing, Michigan, USA - RL2 Bulk Soil v2 (version 2) | ecosystem: Environmental > Terrestrial > Soil >...
AGAGAGCCGGTAAAGTTTTTCATAGAAATAAAGAAACTCTTACACTTCTGCAAGCACGATGTCATGACGCCTTACAGATATGACAGTTACAGCGCTGGGGTCGCAAGCAGGTTGCAAGAGCGTAATATGGGGTCGCAGAATCAGCGTTTTCGGTCTCAATACAGAAAAATCCCCCTATTATTTCATTTCAAACAATGGTATACGCTCTGATAAGCAGCGACAGATCACCTATGGGGCGTTTTGAAATGGATTTGTTTCATCTGCGGGGTGGAGGATACATATAATCATGTCAAGGGAACTCAAAAAATGAAACAACCGCCCAACACAAAACAAAACTTTTCTGCGTCTGATAAATCCAAAATCATCGTCGCGTTCATTTTCCTTGGAATATTTCTGATAATTCTAGGCATTCTGGTAGGGCTTCTACTTCGACGAAGCGGATTCAAATTTTCGTTGCCAGCCACACAAACGCAAGCCACGCCAAGTTCTTCGTCATTAGAATCGACGGCTCCAACCGCTGAGTGCGGCACACCAACATTGGCTATTGGTTCAACTACATATCAAATCCAGACGATAAGCCCCGCGCCTGATGGATCTTTAGCAGTGCCACCGGATACTTCTGCGATTGCCTACTGGGTAGAAGGAACAAACAATAATTTTGTTTTTTTGCTGAGTCCTACACCAGAAAATCTGGTTTTACAAACTTCGCTGAAATCAGGTGATGGGATGACTGTATTTTGGCAGGATTGCCGTTTCAAGCAATATACAATCTCAAGTATTCAATCGGGACAGTCCAATGATGCAAGTCTTTTAGATCAATCGACTTCAGGAATGACGATTTTTGTACAGACTAACTCTTCCACTCCTGGTTTCGCAATTCGAAGTACAGAGAGACAGGTCAGTAACACATCGAACCAAAGTGAGATCAGCGCCGATTTATTAATCGTAGACAAAACAATCTCGCCCGATGGAACAACCATTAGAATAGTCGTCTCAATCCTAAATTTTGGTAATTCTCCATTTACAATCTCAACTAGCGATGTTTTCCTCCTTCCAGAGAATGCTGAACCATTAGGGACTATCAGTACCGAGCCTGCATTACCAAAAGAGATCAATTCGGGAGCAACTGAAACAATTTATTTCACCTTCCCACACCCCGACGCTCCAAGTGCAACTTTGAAAATCCTTAGCGTTGAATTGGATATTGAAGGATATTAATTATTCATGTCGCACCTGCACTCACCGCAGATGCGGTGTTGCGAGCCGCATAGTGGCGAAGCAGTCTCCTGTTAAAACTCAATAAAGAGAGTTTGCTAATCAAAGAGGAAATTGGCACGTCGGTCTAGCGCCTTCCTCGCGACTCCGCCAGAGGCAGCTGGGACCATGATATATTGCACATAAAGAAAAGGGACTGCGCTTCTATTCCTGGCGCAGTCCCTTTCTCATTTTGCCCCCTTGCTTCCCCATAGTTTATTTATCAAGTTTGAAGTTGTTGCTAATCACTGAACTATTCAGGTTGTTGCTTTATTATTTCGGTAACTGAACATTCACTGAATACCACTTTCCATCATCCAACAATATCTTCAATGTCCATGTGCCTGTTGAGAATGACACTGTTCCACCACCAGGATTGGTATAGCCAAGCTTCGTTGACAGGTTGAAGATGTATTGTTGTCCGGTAACATCGTAACGGAACAAGTTGCCTGTAGTAGCTGCTGAAGTTGAGACAGCCTCATCGACACCAGGATCGGCGACAGTATCGCCTTTCGCCACATACATGTATGCAACAGCATTCGAAATTGAGACACCATTGCAGGTTAATTGGAATTTGACCGGGATCGTGCTTCCCAATTTGAAGCGGCTAGAACCGTCTGTATTGATGGGTTGCAGATATCCACTGAAGGCTCCGCTATAGGTCACGGTGTAGGTTCGGGTTTCACCAGCAGTATTGCCAGCTAAGTCTGCTGCGTGCGCAATGTAAATGTATGTACCAACTCCCGACGGAGTGCCAGGCGTGGTCCAGCTATCGCCTTGGGTCCCATCCAGGCCGGAGAGACTATCTTTTGGATCAAAGGTTGGCTTGCTCGGCATCGAGCAGAAGCCGTAAGGTCCCGCAGGTGCGCCAACGATGTTAAGGGCTGGTGCGGTAAGGTCAACATTGAGACCGGAGAAGCTGGCCGAAGAAGCGCTTGTGTTGCCTGCAATGTCTATGACAGTTTGAGCCGCGACTGATTGATTTGCGCCTTCACCTAAGGTCACCGGCGCAGGGCAAGCACCCGCTGCAATACCAGAGCCATTAGTGTCTGCACAAAGGTAGCTGACTGTCGGTGCACCAGTTGCAATGTTATACCAACCACTCGCGGCAGGTGATGCGGGGTTGATGCTAGCCACAATCGTGGGTGCGGTAAGGTCTACATTGAGACCGGAGAAGCTAGCCGAGTCAGCGCTGGTATTGCCAGCGATGTCCGTGACAGTCTTAGCCGCGACAGACTGATTCGCACCTTCACCTAAAGTTACCGAATCAGGACAGGCGCCTGATACTACACCGGAGCTACCTGTATCAGCACAAACATAGCTCACCGTGGGTGCGCCCGTAATCATGTTATACCAACCGCTCGCGGCAGGTGATGCGGGATTGATGCTAGCCACAATCGTGGGTGCGGTAAGATCGACATCCACATTAGTAACACCAGCAGTAGTACTGTTACCGGCAACATCATAGATTGTCTGGCTATAGGCTTGATCAGCACCTTCGCCAAAAGAATGATCCGCAGGGCAAGTGCCATCAAGACCAGAGGTAGCATCAGAGCATACGAATTTTACAGTTGGGGCACCAGTCGCACCATTGAACCAGTTGGTCACCGCATCGGGAGACTTATCTAGTGTAGCAGTGACAGTGGGTGCAGTCCCATCATATTTGAAGTTGAAGGTTCCGGAACCTACATTACCTGCTGCATCCGTACAGTGACCTGTTACTGAGGCAGTAGCACTATCTGGTCCGGAGTATGTCACAGCAGCATCACACGTCGCATCTGACGCGCTGAAGGAAACAATTACCGCATGGTTGTACCAGTCGTTACGATCAGCTAAGCGGTCAGGAGTAGCAGTAACGATTGGCGGTATTGTATCAACTGTCCAAGCATACGTAGCAGGTGTTGGGTCTGTGTTGCTGGCTGCGTCTGTCGCCTTCACAGCAAAGGTATGGGGAGCATTACCCAAACTACTAAAATTAGCTGGACTGCTGCAAGCCGCATATAGACCACTATCGAGACTGCATGCAAAGGTACTACCAGCCTCAGTTGCGTGGAAAGTAAAGGTTGCGCTGGTGCTATTAGTTAAAGAGGCCGGCCCGCTGTCAATAACAGTGTCAGGAGGAGTAGTATCAGAGGGCGCAGAGGCAACCGTGAGCCTGAACGTAACAGCAGGGATAGCACCAGTTACATCATTAGGATCAATACCACCACACTGTGCAGAATTATTACTCTGGCAAACTTTATATGTAACAGAGTAGTTATATGTTCCTGAGATTGTCGGGGCAGTAATGGTAACTGTACTATTACCGTTGTCGTTCAAGACGGACAAGCTGGCGTTCGCACAATTGTCGCCACCAGTTGCATCGTCAGCCCAATCTGCTGGGATCGGACCAATGGTCGTATCGGTAGCAGAAAGATTGCCAGATGGGTTCACGCTAAAAAATTGCACGAAGACTGTGTTACCTAGGTCCGCGTGATTACTGCCATTGCATTCCAACTGAAAACTCGTGGCGCTACTGATGACCTGGCCAGGTGTAACATTACCCAAATCAACAAGGGTTTGATTTCCGACAGTTGCCAAAACAACGTCTGAAGTTACTACATCTGCCAGCGCAAACGACGTGAGCAACATCGCCATTATCAACGCCAGCGACATGGCTATTGCGAATTTATTTTTCATGATAAATATTCCTTTCGAAACAGAAATTGATATACGATTTTGGAACATTGAAAATTAGACCCCGCTTTGTTAATAGCCACCTCCTTGGGTTGAATAGCTCCAATTGGAGCAATAAGTCCAAAAGAAAAGCCGCCTACACTGGTTGAGTTTCCTCCCCATGGCTGCTGAGACGGCTCAATAAAACCTCTGGATAAAATTGAGGTCTTATTTTTACAAGTGAGAGTGAGTACGAAAGTTTTCATTTCTGCAAGCACAATGTCATGACGCCTTACAGAGTTGACAGTTACAAATGGGGGGTCGCAAAAAGATTGCAGGAGCATGACATTGGGTCGTAGAATCGGCGTTTTTGGTCACAAAACAGGGCAATAGAAGCGTAATCCCCACATAAAACCATTTTGATGACATTTGTCATAGTATCGAAGTGACAATTGTCATAAAGCAAATGGCAATGAAAGAGCCTCCCTGAGTAGGGAGGCTCTTTCATCATAATTCTCAAGCCCCGTCTTTAAAGTCGGGGCAGGAACATGTTTGTTCAGATTATTCGGCCGCTAATTTATAACCCACCCCAACCACCGTCTGAATGATAAGCGGATTTGCCGGATCCAGCTCGATCTTGCGGCGCAGACGATAGACCACGTTCTTCAGCATGGTGTTATCCACTTCTGCGGTGTAGCCCCAGACGCGCTGGTTCAGTTCCTCGATCGTCACGATCTGGCCCGGTCGATTCATCAGAAAAAACAAAAGGCGCAACTCCAGGTTGGTCAGGCGGATCGCGCTGCCGTTCTTGAGAAAGACCATCCGCTCGGAGGGGAACAGTTGCAGNGTTCCCACCTTCAACGGACTNAGNGTATCNGCCGAAACACTGCCAAAGCGCCTCAACCAGACTTTGACTTTCGCCTGGAACAACGAGGGACTGACCGGCTTCGGAATGCAATCGTCCACGCCGGCTTTGTAGGCTTCGAGCACAAATTCCTCGGTGCGGGCGGGAGCCAGCAGCAAAATGGGAGTCAGCAACTCGGCCCGCAGATCCCGCAGCAATTCGAGGAGCTGAGCTTCCGGCATACTGATATCCAGGATGATGAGATCCGGTGATTCTGCTTCACAACGCGTGAGGGTGTTGGCCGGAACCGATTCCAGCGCGACATTGAGTTTTTGTAGTTGCAAACTAAAAACCCACAGCGGTCCTGTGGTTTGTTGATTGCTGACGATCAGTACCTTTGGAGTGGGCCCCAACTTTTCTGGCATTCTCAACCTTTACTATTCAAGAAGAATCGTCATGGAGGTGATGCTAACGCCCTGGTTGACGAAACGATTATAGCATTTTTTAATTTGTACTATGGATAACGAGAGCATTGCTATTCTGCAACGCCTCTCAGAATCAGGAGCATGATGGAGTGTGATAGAAAATGAAGAAGCCTGCGCAAATAATCGCAAGCTCCTTCGCATAAATGGTGAGAAGCACGATGAGATGCTTCTCCCGTTAACCCCCCTATCTGTTTTAATATATTCTTATAGTGCGTATTCATGACGTAGAAAAACGCAAATAGTTACATACAAAAAAATATCAATTTTGGATCCTGGCTGATTCATTCCAACTCGTTCCGCTCCCCTCCAGTTCATCCAGGATTGTGAAAATTGAGTTCAACCTAATTGACTTTCCCCCAGCCCTATGATATTATGCCGACACAATTCAATAGCCCCACAAGGCGCTCTTATCCAGAGAGGCGGAGGGACCGGCCCGATGATGCCTCGACAACCGGTTTTAGTCAGTTAGTCGTTTGTCAACTCGTCTGCTAGTCAAAGCAAGAGACTACCGCACAAAAGACGAGAAGACCAGCAGACTAAAAAACGGTGCCAATTCCGGCAGACGGATGTTCTGGGAGATGAGAGGGCTGTATGCCTCACGCGTAAGTTGCCCTTTCTGTTCGTCTGAAGGGGCAATTTTATTTTCTAAAGGAGTATCTACAAACAATGAGCAACACTTTCATGACGGCCTCAAAACTGATGTTCACATCTGAATCAGTCAGCGAGGGACATCCCGACAAGCTCTGCGATCAAATCTCAGACGCGGTGCTGGATGCGTGCCTTGAGCAGGATCCACGCTCGCGCGTCGCCTGCGAAACCGCAACGAAGACCGGCTTCGTTGCGCTTCTGGGAGAAATTACCACACAAGCTTTTGTGAACTTCGATGAACTTGTGCGTAAAGTGGTGTTGGAAATCGGCTACGATAGCAGCGAGAAAGGTTTCGACGGTCACACCTGCGCTGTGCTGACCGCGGTTGCCAGCCAGAGCCCCGACATCGCTATGGGCGTGGACCATGCCCTCGAATCCCGCAATGGTCACGAAATCACCGATGCAGAAGTCGAGACGATTGGCGCGGGCGATCAGGGCATGATGTTCGGCTTTGCCTGTAACGAAACCGCGACGCTGATGCCCATGCCGATTTACCTGGCGCACAAGTTGACTCGTCGGCAGAGTGAACTGCGCAAAAACGGGACGATCCCCTGGCTTCGTCCCGATGCGAAGAGTCAGGTCACGATCGAATATTCGCAGGGCAAGCCCAAGCGCGTCGACACCGTCCTCATCTCCACCCAGCACGCACCGGATGTCTCACAGGCAGAGATCACCGAATTGGTCACCGAGCATATCATCATGCCCACACTGCCCGCCGATATGGTGGATAACAACATCAAGGTCTACGTCAACCCGACCGGGCGCTTTGTGGTAGGCGGCCCCATGGGCGACGCCGGCGTGACCGGCCGCAAGATCATTGTAGACACCTATGGCGGCATGGGTCGGCATGGCGGCGGTGCATTCAGCGGAAAGGACCCCACAAAAGTGGACCGCTCCGCAGCGTATGCGGCGCGCTATGTAGCAAAGAACCTGGTTGCCGCGGGCATCGCGGACCGCGTGGAAGTTCAGTTAGCCTATGCNATTGGCGTTGCACATCCNCTTTCCGTGAATGTGGAAACCTTTGGCACTGCGAAGATCGNGGATGAAAAGATNTCGGCGCTCATCAACGAATTCTTTGACCTGCGNCCCGGCGCGATCATCCGTGACCTGGGATTGCGCAAGCCGATCTATCAGAAGACCGCCTCGTACGGTCACTTCGGCCGCGACGATATCGAATTCCCCTGGGAACGCACCGATAAGGCAGAGGCCTTGAAGAGCGCGGCTGGGTTATAGTCTCGATACGGCGGCGATGGTTGAGTAGTCCTGCAAGTACGTATCGAAACCCGCCGCCTACTCGACCACCGTTTTCAAAAAGAAGAAGAGCCGCTGAAAATTCAGCGGCTCTTTTAATTTAAAACCTATTGAGCCTGAACGGTATAAGATCGAAATCAGTCATCTCCTCATTCACTAATTGTGAAACCAATTTTCCCGTGACAGGTCCCAGTGACATGCCCAGCATAGCATGACCCGCCGCGATGAAAAGATTATTGAACGAATCGGAACGACCGATGATTGGCAGTCCATCCGGCGTGCAAGGCCGCAAGCCGCGCCAGATCTCGATAATCTGCGCCTGATCAAGCCCGGGCAGGTATCGTTCAGCTCCTTTTCGGATGGCAGCCACACGCCGCATGTTGACCGAAAAATCCATGCCGGCCAGTTCAAGAGTCCCCGCCAGGCGTAAAGTATCTCCCAATGGATTTACCACTGCACCCGCCTCTCCAAATAACAGTGAAATCTTTGGGGAGATCACCGGCTTCTCAAAGGTGATGCTATAGCCCTTCGCGGCCTGAATTGGAACGCTCAGCTTCAACGTACGCGCGATCTCCGGCGACCAGGACCCCGCGGCGAGAATCACTTTTTGAGGGTGGAACTCTCCGTGCGTTGTTTTTATCCTGAGGATTCTTCCATTGCTAGTTTCAAATGCAAGGACTTCTGTTCCGGTTAAAATTTCGGCTCCAAGTTCCCTCGCCTTTTCTGCCAAACCTGTTACGAAGCGCAGCGGATCGATATGCGCATCACGTGGATAATACACTCCGCCGACCACGCCGGGCAGCAAGGCAGGCTCAAGATTGCAGACCTCCGAGGTGTTCATCAACTGGATGGGGATATCAAATTTTTCCAGGAGACGGGCCTCCTCCACTCCCCCTTTCAAACCGTTCTCTGTTAAGAAGACCTGCAACGATCCATTGCCTTCAAATCCAAAATCAAAACCCATTTGAGAGAGTTCATCAAATAAGGTGCGACTTTCCAGCAACAGATCGCGCATGACAGGGATGGCTCGCATCATCGGCCCGTGCCGACTGGCAAGCGTAAAGCGGATCAGCCAGTTGACCAAGTCCATATCCAGGCGCGGTTTGATATAGAATGGACTCTCCGAATCCAACAGCCAGCGCAACCCATTCCCCAACGTACCGGGTGAAGCCAGCGGCACCGCATGGCTTGGGACGATCAATCCTCCATTGCCAGATGAACAACCCGAAGCTATTTCACCCTTTTCGATTAATAAGACTTTCAAACCCTTTTGCGCGAGATAATACGCGGAGCATACTCCAATCACCCCGCCACCGATGATCGCGACATCATATTGAGAGTTCATAGCTGTATTTCCTTAATAGAGATTATACATTTCTATAATTCTTTGAAACAAGTCACATTACCTTGGAAGACATTTGGAAGAGCCAGAATCATGGAAAATCGCCCCTGAAAAATTCAGAGGCGATTTTGCCTAAGCAACAGCTTGATACTCAACGATTTGGCAATTTATTGCACAGTAATCACCAGCTGAGGTGGGTTGGCTCCCTCCTTGGAAGAATAATCCGCTCCATCACTGGAAGTGGAGGTGACCCGCAAGCTGTACGTTCCATCTCCGCTAATTAAAGATGTAAGATCTATCTCATACCAATTGTTCGCACTGACCGTGCCCAATGAGCCCAGCAGACTGGTCAGAGCCGCAGGCGCATTGTTCCAGGTGAGGGTTTCTTCCTGCCAGGAGTTGTCGTTCACCGCAGAGAAATCGCCGCCTTTACTCGCAGCATCGACGTTATACAAGCGTAGCTTTGCACTACTGACCTGTTTCCCGTTGAGTCCGGAAACATTGAACCTGATCAAGAAATGCTTGATCGGGCTATTATCCACTTGTAATGTGGTTGCCGAGCCATAATTGCTAGTGGGAGAACCGCTGGCGACATAGGCATCCTCAACCGGCGTGAAGGTGAGGGTACTTATCGTTGGTGTCTGCGTAGCTGTGGGCGTCGCTGTCGGTGTTTGGGTAGCAGTTGGTGTAGCGGTATTGGTCGGCGTAGGCGTGGACTGTAATACTGTAAAGTTATTATCCGACGTATCAGATATGGAACCCACACCCGTATCATAACCAATGATGTAGATCTTGAATTGCGTATTGATGGTATTCCCAACGAACACCGTCCAATCGTAAAAACCGGTATTTGGGATATTGTAGGCAATCCAATCCAGACAGCCATCACAGGATTTATATCCAATCGTTACCATATCGATATCGGAGGTCGAATTCCATGTGATGCGATACACCGAGCCCGCATTCAGCACCTCACCGCCATTGGGCTGAACGACCTGAACAAACATGGATGTGGGAGACGTCGATGTCACGGTAGGTGTGGGTGTCTTGGTTGGGGTGTTTGTCGGAGTCCGTGTAAGCGTTGCGGTGGGAGTAGGCGAGGTTGTAACCGTCGGTGTTGGCGTGTTGGGCATAGGGGTAATGGTAGGGGGTGTTGACGGAGGGGTCACAACCAGGAAGTTGAACGCGTCCACGTCATTGGCAGAAAGTCCCCAGGTACTGCCCTCGAAATAAAGTGTCGGCAAGTAGTTACAGGCGGTCGTAGAACCAATTGAGGTGGGCGCACACACGAAGACATCCTCATCTGCGCCTGAGATCCCGTTGACAGCAAAATCACCCAAGGTAGATAAGTAGATGTTGCCATTGGAGGTAACATCCAGCGCATCCACATCTTCGTTGCTACTGTCAGCCAAACCAACGTCTGAGCCATCAAAGTACATCGCCCAAGTGCCGCTCGTAACATCACCAAGAGAAGTAGGTGTAAACACCAGCACATCTTCATCCTTGCCTGTGGTCAGACCGGGGACAGAAGGATTCCCAGTGGTGGAGAGCAGGATCCGTCCATCGGAAAGTAGGGAAAGCGAATCAATATTCTCGGAAGAAGTATCCAGCCCAACGTCGCTGCCATCGAAATAGAGAGACCAGGTCCCACTCGTGGTGCTTCCGAGCGAAGTGGCATCGAAGCGCAGAATGTCTTGTGGAGTTGCGGTAATACCATTTACCGTCACATTGGCAGTGAACGACATCAGAATGGAATCAGAATCCAGGAATGAAAAGGCGAAGAGATCCGGGCTTCCCACGCTAACATCCGAGCCATCGAAGAACAGGCTCCAGTTCGAACCGTCAAAGCGTAGGATGTCTTCATCAGCAGAAGAAATACCAGCGATGGTTTGGCTGCTTGTCAACGAGAGGTAGAGAGGATTATATGAATACGGAGGGGTAACAGTTGGGGTAAACGTGGCCGTATTTGTAGGTGTGAAGGTAGCGGTCTGGGTCGGTGTATTTGTCACCGGTACAGTGTTGGAGTCGATCGGATAGGATTGGCAGCCGTTTGTCTTCAGATTGATGAGAATTTGCTCGCTTCCATCCAAAACATCATAACTCTGGTGAAAACTGAAAAGAATGGTGGAATTTCCGGTCGGGATAAAAAGATCAGTAGAGGGTGTAATCGCAAAACTTGGCCCAGAGCTGTTCCCAGTCCAGAAGGAAACGCCGTTCAAGCTTGCCTGCTGTAAGATCAGTGTCTTATCGACGCCCAGGGAATGTCCCTTATCGTGATTCCAGACGACAAACAGATCTTGTACGGCAAGGGGAACGCCAGTCTGGTTGATGATGCTCATGCTCAGTCCACCATTGAGCGTCAGTGGACCGTGATAGACTGCATTACAGTTCAAGATCGGAGTACTTGTTGCTGTGGGCGTGAACGTCGGTGTGTTCGTAGGGGTAGCGGTTGGCGTAAAGGAGGGTGCATAGGTTGGAGTCGGGCTCGGCGTTGGCGGAATGATCGGATTCCGATAGAGAACAACTAAACCTGTGTAGTCCGAGATAAGCAAATCAGGTAAACCATCGTTATTGACATCGCCAATGCTCAAGTCTTCGGGGTTAAAAGAAGAGTTCGTGTTGGGTAACACATATAAAGATTCATTTCCTAAACTGCCATCTGGCTGTTGTAAGAATGTACCAGCACGTCCCCAGCCGCTATGCAATAAGGCCACATCTAACAATTTGTCTGAATTTAGATCAGCGATCTCCACAGGAGCCGGAATGTCATACGCGGAATAGGATATAGCAGTTTGCAAAGTTCCATTTCCATCCTGTGGAAAGACTGCCAGCTTTGCATAGATGCTGTTTCCGCCATAACTCATCACAACATCCTGACGCCCATCGCCTGTAACATCGCCAATGCCTATGCCTCTTCCTGTGCAAAAAGATGTACAACCAGACAGGGAATAAGGAACATAGGGGTCGATTGTGTTACTGGTATTTTGCAAATACACCATTAAATTGCTGCCTCGTCCCTGTCCGTTCATCTTAACAATATCATTCCGGCCATCATTGTTTACATCACCAATCGCAATGTCGTCAAACCCGGCAATCACGGCAGGATAAGAAACCATAGGATTCAGAGTGCCGCCCGAATTTTGTGTAAATACACCAATCACGCCACCGTTCCCGTGCGAGACAACGACATCCTTTAGCCCATCGCTGTTTACGTCATCTACTACGATGGCATTTGGATTTGTACTCGTTGGGTAAGTGACTGGATAGGCTATTATGCCATCACCTCTTTGAAGATAAACGCTAATTGTATTGGAGTAGAAATCTGCCGCGACAATGTCATCCAGGCCGTCGTGATTCATATCGCCAGCCGTTAAATAATCCGATATCGCTCCATAAACGCGCGGTTGTAATAGATTCCCATTGTTATCCTGCAAGAACACAAGGAGATAACCGCTTGCCGATAGAGCAACATCTTTCCTGCCATCATGATTAAAGTCTCCGGCCGCGGCCCCGTGGCTTGTTTTTCCACAGTTGTATTGCCTGTATGCCAGGAAAAGCGTATCAGGATTTGAGCCCGTATTCATTGTGCAGGTTACGACAGCTAGATTGGTTAACAGGAAATCGGCAGAAGTTGCGAGATTGGGAACCGTTGCCTTCACGGTATACGTACCTGCGATATTGTTTGCGGTGAAGAGAGATGAGGTCGCGACTCCATTGGCATCTGTGACCGCAGTCGTTGTATTGGCATTCGTGTCGGCGAAGATCCCGCTTGCCGCGGTAGAGGGTGCTGTAAATGTAACGATCATCCCTGAGAGTGAATTTCCAGCGGCATCCTGTACTTTCACTTTCAGGACCTGTTGAAACTGAGTGGATACCTGTACGGATTGTGGGGATCCACTAATTATGGAAATCGAGGTTGGCTGACCCGGAGTAATTTCTAAAACTTTAATCCCATTGTTTGTATTGACAAACAATTTGTCACCAGCGGATGAGACAGCGCTTGCTCCCACCGCACTAACTGAAGGAATCAAAGCCGTCGATGCAGTATAGTAATCCGCAGATTTGACAAACGTAATCACAGCGGGGCTTGTTGAAGAAATTGCGGCAACGAGATTCTGGCTAGGAATTTCAACCAAGTTACCCGATCCGGCAAACGATCCGATTTGGGCAGTGAGGTCGGAAAGCCATATCTGTCCAGCATTCGTGAAAATCTTGCTGTTATCGGCAAGTAAAAGGGAAGCGGTGCCTCGAAAACCGCTACCGGCACCTTTTGAAATGACAGGTGAGTCCGTGGAAACATTAAGGAGACGCAGGGAATTCGTGCTCTCCGTTGCATAAACAGAGTTTTTATCGGCTGAAATCGCCAAATAGGGCGCGTAAGATATGGTATTGGGATATAGCGAAATTCCAACCTCGGTGTGCGTTGCAGGGTCAAAGACATGCAGGTAATCAAGTCCACCGGTCCCGCTAGAATACAATCTTCCAGGACGGCCGTACCGTACATCAAAGGGCCGATTCGCATCATCGAGGTTTGGGATCACCGTCGCAGAAATTGTACGAGTATTTGTGTTGATGAAAGCCAGCGAACTTGCCCCCATCAATGCAACCGCTAACTCATTGCCATCCGGACTCAGATCCATTGCTTGCGGCCTGGCACCATTATTAAATCGAATTTGGTCAATCACCTGCAAAGTAGCCGACGAAATGACATCAACTTTGTGTCCCGTGCTATTTGAGCCATATAGGACCCCACGCGCCTCATCCAAGACAAGATCAGCATAAGGCAACGAACCGGCCGGAAGCGTGCCAGGGGTCCCTGGAGGAAAATTGGAAAGGTCAACCGAGATGATGCCATTACTGGTGCTGACAAACAGTTTGCTGCCATCAGATTGAGACACAACACGTCCCAGTTGTCCCGGTATAGAATACGTGGATAGTGGATAGAAATTTTGTGCGCTGACAAAAACGATACCGCTGTTGTCGGGAGATGCCACTGCAATCGCATGACGAGATGGAATATAAGCTGTGCGACCCGAAATTCCCGTCGATCCTACAGTTGCTTTCAAGTCGGTGGTCCAGACTTGTCCCGTATCGGTAAATACAAGATTTTCTACGGTATCCAAGATATAAGTAAAAGCCGAAAAGCCTGAGGTATGCGGGGTACTGGCCGGTGCTGGAAGGGTATCGGTAGAAACATCAAACTTAAAAAGTTTCATCGGCGAACCGGAACTCCTGCTTGCATACAGCCAATTCTTGTCAGAGGAAATTTCCAGATGTGGCACAGACAACTCGGGCCCAAAAGGAGATCGGCTCACTTCAATGTGCGCGGTTGTATCGATGATATGAATGTAATAATCGCTACTCCCACTCGCGTACATCCGGCCTGAGCGCCCGTAGATGACATCCCACGGAGCGGTGCTGTAATTCGTATTCGGAATGACGGAGGCAATCGTTTGACCGGTGTCAGGATTCAGAAACAGAATAGATGAGGCACCACTTTGCGCGATCGATAATTCACTACCATCTGGGCTAAGGGCAATACCCGTTGGATTGGCGCCATTGACCAACATAAAGCTCTTGACGAGAGCCAATGTAGACGTAGAAATCACATCTATCTTGTTGCCCGCCGAATCAGAGCCATAGATCCAACCACGAGTTTGATCCAGTTCTAGATCGAAATACACAGGCCAAGTTGCTAGGGTGGGTTGAAAATTGTTTGTTTGCACTGTAAAAGGTTTCAGCTGTGATGGAAGCGATTCTCTTTGATTTTGTGCCTGAGCATCCGCATCGACCTGACTGATATGAAAGCTGACATTTCCCATCTTCGCGTTGACCAGAATCATCTCGCGAATAGGTTGTGTCCCATTCTTGTCGGTCACTTCCATGCGCCAAACCAGCTCTGCCAGGCGCGCACTTGCTTTCAATAGAGACTCGTCAAAGATCCATAACTCGGGGTTAGTAGCAGCCAACTCCTTCTCATCAACCTTGTACAATTTCGTGATTTCAGCTAAAGCCGCCTTGCGCGCATCTTGGGCTGTGACCTGCGGTTTGGTATCTAGCCTCAAATCGGATGAGACCTCGCCATTGATAGAAATCAACTCACCATTGGCATTCATATTGACAATCACCTCACCCGCGATCACCGGTATTCCCTCGTACAGCTGTTGGTAGCGTACGATATCGTTTCCATTCGCATTCTTCTGTGATTTGAGCAGCTTCAATTCCTGTGAGGGATTCTTCAGACCAAATTCCTTGCCATACGCATTTGCTATACCCATGGCGCGCTCTTGGGGTGGCATGCCTTTGACATCGCTGACCCCCGGGACAAAGATAGGATCTCCATTGCCAATGAATGACAATTTCCCGGTTTCCGGATTGGTTCCGCGCTTCGGGTCATGGTTTGCCGCCGAGGATTGATTCTGGCCAATTTGTTGTTGGGCAGCAAAAGCCGCTTTTGGTAAACCTATGGAAAAAAGATAAGCAGCGATCAAAATTCCTGAAAAAATCTGATAAAGCCGTGTTTTCATTTTGCCTCCACCATGAAGAGCTTGTTGGTCGGTGTCTTGAGTCCCTTTTGTTTCATTCCCTCTTACTCCCGCATAAAGAATGCATCCACCATTAATTCAAATAAAGCAAAAACCACAGGAAACCAGGTAATCAAAGAGATTTGATTATTGAAAGACATGACACTCTTCCCGGGAGATGTCTTTCCTCCCCGTAAAATTGGGTTTTATTTTTTACCTTGTTCAATCGACCTACCAAAGCAGGCTGGTTCCAGCAAACAAGACGGGATTCGTCTCTTACAGGTTACAAATAACGAATTGAGTTGGTTACAATAGCGCGCTTAAATAAATAGTCCGTCTTCTTCAAGACGGACTTTCTTGTTACGGCTTCTCCAGCCCATGGGCTGTCAACAGCTCTTCATCTTGAAGAATATCCTTTGTTTTGCCATCTGCCACAATCTGGCCCTCATCCATCACGATAGTGCGAGGGAATAACTCTTCCACCAATCTCATATCGTGGGTGGAGACAAGCATCGTGATGGGCAGTTCCCGCAACAAGTTGATCAATGTCCTTCGTCCGCGCGGATCAAGTCCGGCCGAAGGTTCGTCCAAGATCAAAATTTGAGGCTCCATCGAAAGCACAGTGGCGATCGCGATCCGTTTCTTTTCGCCCACGCTCAAGTGATGGGATAAGCGGTCACGAAAACTGGACATCCTTACTGCTTCCAACGCAGATTTGACGCGGGATTCAATTTCAGCCATTGGCATGCCCATATGAAGCGGACCAAACGCCACATCTTCGAACACTGTCGGAGAAAAGAGCTGGTCGTCCGGGTTTTGGAATACGAGTCCCACCATCGAACGGACGACAGGCAAATTATCACGCGTCAGCCGGTTGCCCTCCACCGTCACGTCACCGTGTCCACTCAAAATCCCGTTTAGATGCAGCATCAACGTGGATTTCCCAGCGCCGTTCGGCCCTACCAGCGCGACCTTTTCGCCTTCACACATTTCAAAGGAAACACCGCGCAAAGCAGCCAACCCATCATGATAGGAAAAATGCAGATCGTGAACTTGCAAGACACTTGTCATAAGCGTGCCACCACCTGAAAGAAGAGGATTACAAGCAATGCCAGGGCAACTGTGAGATAGTCACGTCGACGGAGCTCATGCGGATTAATGGTTTCCAAATGACCCGCATAGCCGCGCGCCAGCATGGCATTGTAGACGCGGTCACTGCGCTCATAACTCCGCAAGAAGAGCTGGCCTGCCATATGCCCGGCGACTCCCGCACGCCATGCAACGCTCCTTCCGGGCCTCTGGCCTGGCGCGGCTGCCGAACGAGATTCTCTCGCCCTCATCAAACGGAAGACTTCATCCGCCAGGACAAAGAGATAACGATAGAGAAAAGCAATGATCGTGGTCAGGATCGCAGGAACCTTCAAATGCTCCAGGGCATGGATGATATCCGGGAAGCGGGCCGTCGCAACCAGCAGGATTGCCATTTGCACGGAAAACCAGGAACGGATGAGGACACTCACAAAACGCAACAATCCCGAGTCTGTGATCGTGAAGTCCCATAGTAGAAAGTGAAAAGAAGTGAGAGGCTTGCCCGGGATCGAAAACAGGATGGTGATGGCGATGAGCGCAAAAGGCAAAGCAACGAGCGAACGTTTGAAGGTAAATCCGATCCCAAGGCTTGAAAGCGCATTGGCAAACAACAGGAATAGCCATGAAAATCCGAAGGCGATCCATGCCCCATCTGGCAGGAGGGCGTTCGAAAGGATAAAAGCAAACGTGACTACAACCTTCGCGCGCGGGTCGAGGCGGTGCAGGAAGCTTTCTGTCTCATGATAACGATCAAAAGCGTCGAAGTGCATTTGATTTACGATTTCGCTTTCATTCCCTGACCCAGTAGAACAATGATCACGCCAACCACAGTCAGTCCGAGGGCACCGGATGCGATCTTCGAAAGCGAAACAGATCGCAGGAACGGGACTACATATCCAGCCAGAGGACCCGTGCGGGCATGCGCTGTGCTGATAAATCCAAGATCTGTAGCCACCCGGTTGAGCCCATCGGGATTTGTCGAAGCAAGCGGCGAGAGCAGAACTACGGCGAGCGAGATTAATACACCAGCCACCACCCAGCCGCGGCTTCCCCTGGCTGAGGCAGAATTTTCACCGATCAGATCTGGGCGCGTCTGAAAAATAAGCGTCAACGCCGCGACTGTGATCAGTGCCTCACCCAGCCCAATCAATGCATGTACTGTCAGCATGGCAGGGATAACGATCTGCAATTGCGAAGTGCCACTTAACCATAATTGCAGGGAAACCAGGAGCGCGCCGGCCATCACAGAGAGCCAGGCAGCAATTCCCGCGACAGTCAATTTTAAAGTACGATTTCCCATGGAAACACCACGATACAGGCCATAGCCAATTGCAACGGTAATGAGACCCATGTTTAGAATATTTGCACCCATCACCAGTAGTCCGCCATCTTGAAATAACAGACCCTGCACCACGATGACTGCGGTCATGACGAGCATTCCTGCCCATGGACCCAATGTGATCGCTGCCAGCGCGCCACCCAGCAAATGCCCGGAAGTCCCGCCTGCCACCGGGAAGTTGATCATTTGCGTGGCAAAAATGAAGGCAGCCATCACACCCATCAGCGGAACTTGTCGTTCCCCCAGCGATTTGTTCGAACGTGAGATGGCAATACTTAAAATAATTGCAGAAATCACCCAACAAATCATTGAAATCGTCAAACTCAAAAATCCGTCAGGAATATGCATTGGTTTGGGTGAATACAGCATACAAGTCTCCTCTTCTAATGAGCTTTTTGACAAGTTGGGCAGATGCCAAAAAAAGTCATATGACTATCAATACGCAAATATCCGCTGGTTGATTCCAATTCATGGTAAAGATTTTCAAGCACGGCATGTCCTATCTCAACCTCATCACCACATATACGGCAAACAACATGATGGTGATCATTACCTGCAATCTGGTATCTCAAATGTCCATTACCGGTTTGCGCGGGGCGCGCAAAACCGTTCTCCGTAAGGAAATCGAGCGTACGGTAGACAGTGGGCTGCGTGAGACTGGGTAGATCGCGTCTCGCCTGCTGATAAACTTCCTGCGGGGAGAGATGAGTACCAGCATGTCGCAAAACATGTAAGATTGCCGAACGCTGGGAAGTCATTCTGAAACCGCGCGAGCGGAGTTGGGGGGCATACTCTGATGCACAGGACATAAACCATCCTTATTGCAAAAAGTTGCAATAACTATAAGTATAGTATACAACAGCAGGAATTTTCTTACTTAGAAAAAGGCTAAATCCTCCAGAGGAATCGAAGCCTTGCGAAGGTTACTATAAGCGACCTGCGTCCTTTAAAAACCTTTGTAAGGCTCATTAATGAATTACTAAGAAAAGACTAAGGCTCCCAGAAAAACTGCATTAAGGCATAAATATATGGCTTGCCATTCACATACTCGATTCCCATTACCCAGTTATGCCAATCCATATTGCCGTTGGCTTCTGTGCCCGGAAAGTAAACAGAATAGAATTCGCCCTGATAGGGCCACTTGAGTTCGTAGGTCGCACCCCCATGAGAGAGTTCATTACAATGCAGCGTGTACGCCTGATTGAATGATTCCTGCAGTTTGGGTACGACCACATCGTGGAAGGAACCTTTCTTTGCAGCACCACTGCCTGGCTCAGCCCCCCAGTCCACCTGGAACGTAGTTTCGAAGAGGAACTTGGCATGCTCCTGATCATAGGTAATCACCGTACCATCGCGGAAGAACGCGACATCCATGCCGCGGGCGGGGCTGACGAGTGAGCTCAAGAGTGGACCATCTGATTTAAGCACAGCTGATTTGAATGAATCGATCAACGCAGTCACTTGTGGATCATTGCAAATCGTGGATGGATTTGCAGGAGATGTCAATGTCGTACCGGCCGGAGGCGTAACGGCCCCCGGAGTAAGTGAACCCGGAGTTGTCTGAGTGGCGATAAATAATGTGGAGGTGGGAAAGGCTAGTATAGTTGGAGTCGCAGGTACAGGTGTGGATGGCGATGTGCAGGCCACCAATAATGTAAATCCGATCAAGATTGTTGAGAGAGTCTTGGTGTTCATTGTCATCTCCTCTTTTGATAATTATATCCCTCCCATTTAACTTCAATGTATATCAATGAATTAATTTTTCAATCTGTTCTTTCAATTGCGGAATACTCGTAAGCATCCATTCACTTGTTCTTCCACGTGCGACCTTGAACCAAAGGCGATGTCCACTTTCCCACCAGGTGATTTCCAATGTTCCTCTTTGCTGGTCCCGCTTAAAATGCCAGTGAATACTTCCGGGATAACTGACCAGAGTCCCCCTCAAACTACAGGTTAATACATTCGACGCGCAAACTTGTTCAACAATCCGTAAGACAGCTTCTGGTTCAACGCTGTCAGGGATTTGAAGTTCAACTTCAATCATGTATTGATTAAGAAAATCAGAAACTAGCTAAGCTTCCCCAAATGCGACCACGACAATATGTTGATTCAATAATTGTGGTGATCCTGAATCTTTGCTGGGAACAACTTGTCCCAATGTGTATCCACCCGCCAGCGGAACATTTTTTCCAAGGATATCCTGTACGGCCGTGATCTCGGCACCCGGATGAGATTTGAGCAGCATCTCCCACGCAATATCGACAAGAATAAAGGCAAAGACCGGCTTACTTCCCTCCAGTTGTTGCAGTGCCTGTTGAGCAGCTTGCTGGGCAGCGCTTTCACAGGAGACGCGGCTCCCCACCAGAAGATAAGCATCCACACCATCGCGCACAGGAGCGTTCATACGGAAACTGCCATCCGCTTCCACACGGATCGGCGCGCGGATGACGAGCTGATCTCCCTGCTCTATACCCAGCGGATATAGCCGCGCCAGATGACTCAATGGAGGAAAAGCCCATTCACGCGCGGGGTACCCGAAGAGCTGAGCATAGGTTTCGGAGGCAGGCCGACCATCCAACGTGCGAAGCCAGAAACCGCGCGAACGTGTCACCCTGAATTGACTGCCAACGGGATTCCATCCATGGGCAAAGCCTATCCCCACACGCAAGTCGCCGTGCAGAAACGCGGCAGACAGCGCGCCGGTTCCATTTTGTGGACCCGCTATCTGGTAGGAGTGACCGGTATGCAAATCCCCCGAGGAGAGACCGCCTGCCAGCGGAACAGATCCAGTTGAAATCGCGCTGCAAAGTTGATCCGCATCCCCATTGAATCCATCCGCAAAGAAGAGGACGGCACGTGTATCAGTTTGGTCGGTAACCTGTTTCGAAAGTTGCGCGCCGGTCTCGCGGCCGCTTTGTGCATAGCCAGGCATCCAGCGCGTTTCGGCGTGCATATCACCGCCGAGCAATCCGACCAATACCGAATTGGAATGCAAGCCGTCCCCCGCTAAACAGACCGGACTGCTGAAGCCGATCAGTGGAGTGTCACCCAGGAGGCTGGAGACCCCTCCGACCACTTCGCGCGCCTGATATTGATGAGATGCAATGACAAAGCCGAAAGCGGGTGCCCCGGAACTCAGCTTGTTCAATGCCTGATGGGTCGCCTGCAGACCCGCTTCGCGGCCATTCAGAGCTTGGGCATGTCCAGTGGAAGCTGTCAGAGTCATTTCGGCTATCCTTCCGCAACCGGAATCGTAAAATGAAAGGTTGTCCCTTTTCGGAATTCACTATCGAACCAAATCCGTCCCCCCTGCATTTCGACCAAACTCTTGGTGATATTCAAGCCAAGACCGGTACCCGGCACTTCACGCGCTTTCATATCATCGGAACGGAAGAATTTCTGGAAGATCTTTGTCTGATCTTCAATAGCGATCCCAATGCCATTATCCCGCACCCATAGATGGACAACCCGTTTCGCGCCTTCAGGATCCCACTGGTTATTGGTTGCTTCCGCGCCAAGCAGGATCGTGCCACCTTCGGGTGTGTATTTGTGCGCATTACTCACGAGATTTGTAAGGACCTGCCCTACGCGCAAACGATCTGCCCAAACTTCAGGCAGGTTCGGTATAAGATGAAGCTCAATGATTTGACGCTTGTCTTCCACCTGTCTTTTCGTGGATCGCAAAACTTCATCGANGACTTCGCCCACTCCCACCGGNTTGAAGTCCANGCGCAGGCGGTTTGCTTCNATTTTTGCATTGTCATTGAGATCGGAAACCAGCGCGGACATACGTTCGACATTGGAACGGATCGTGCTCAAAAAGTTGGCCTGCATCTCGTTGATCTGACCTACAGATCCCGCTGCAAGCAGTTCGGTATACCCCTTGATGGAGGTCATTGGGTTCTTCAACTCATGTGCCACGAATGAAACGAAATCGCTCTTTGCCAGATTAGCACGTTGAACTTCATCGTACAGTTGTGCATTGGCAATCGCAATTGCCGCACTGTCGCTCAGCTGGTTGAGGAAGGATAGATTGCCCTGCGAGTCACTGGTACTCTCAAGCAATAACAAACCGATCACCTGTGTCTCCCGGCGGATCGGAACAATGATCTGTGTATGCGCCATGGGCAAAATGCCTTTGGCTCCATTGCTTACGAGTGAAATCTGGCTGGGCTGTCCGCTTTCAATGGCAGCACGCAGAGCAGCCAGTTCCAGAGGCATATGTGCTTCTATTTCAGAAGTCAGGATATCGTCGTAGCCCTGGTGTGCCATCAGGCGAAGGTGATCTCCTTCGAGCATGCCAATCAAACCGGCTTCGGCGTTCGAGCGACGCATGGCCCATTCCAGGGTGGTACGCATGGCACGCGCCACTTCAAGACTGGCATTCAGTTCACGGACAATCCTTCCCATCACCTGTAATTCTTCCACCGTCTCAGCCAGGTTCTGATCAGTCTGTGCGAGTAAACGTGCATTTTCGATGGCCACCGCGGCCTGACCAGCAAACGCCGTCAGCAGGTTTTGATCATCTTCCACAAAAGGCAAACCATCACGGCGATTGATGACTTCGATCACGCCGAGAACACGATCCTTGATCTGCATGGGGACTGCCAGCAGCGAGCGCGAGATAAAACCGGTTTGTTTGTCAGAGCCCTCATAGCGGGTGGTGGACCGCTGTGCATCGTTCTCGATCACGGGTGCCCGCAATTGCACAGCTCTCCCCACAATCCCTGTCCCGGCCGGGAGGCGCTGTCCTAAAAGATTACTTGCTACAGGCCCGACCGTCACACGGAAGATCAAATCGCCAGTCGGTTCATCCATCAGGAATAACGTCCCGGCCTCGCAATTCAAGATGGCAACTGCATTCTCCAGGATATATCGAAGAAGTGGTTCCTGCTCCAGCGTGGACGTAAGCTGACGTGTGATTTCATTCAGCGTTGAAAGTTGATGGGCACGCTGTTGTGTCTCCTCTAAAAGTCGGGCCTTCACAATCGCACCCACGGTCTGATCGGCAATCGCCTGTACCAGATCCAGTTGTGCCGGCGTATACGTCACCGTCGCATCATCGCTGCCGACGCTTAATGAGCCAATGGTCTCGGCGCCAGAGTTTAAGGGAACACCCATCCACGCATAAATACCTTGAGCAGCAGGCGTAATATTCCTTGCCTGACATTCACGCAAATAATCCTGTGTCAGGATGGGGCGTCCCTTGCGGATGATTTCCTGACCAAGCCCCAGGCTGAGAGGCAACGGCTGATTTTCACGGCTGGTAATGCGTTCGTTGTTATCCACACGAAACGCGTAGTAGAAGTAATTTGCAGGTTTGTTGTAAAGCGTAATATGGAACAGGGAGGAAGGAATGATCTGCGAGGTCTGCGCGAAGATCAATTCAAGAATATCATCGAATGTGAGAGTCACATTGACACCTTGTGAAACACGCGTCAGTGCATTCATTTCCTGCACACGACGTTCAAGATCTACCACTGTCTGTACACGGGAAATCGCAAGCGATGACTGGTCTGAAATGTTATCGAGAAAATCCAGGTCCTTCGGTGTATACACACTCCCTGAAAGCGGCGTCCCTAACGCAAGCCAGCCCACCGGTCGCTCCTCACCGGGTAACGCCACAAAGAGACGCGCGCCCAACAATGACAAACGTGCCTCATCATTTCGCATGGCAGCGGGTGGGTTGACCGTATCCAGATAAAGTGGAATATTCTCTTTTTGGAAATACTGGACGAGGGGACTGTTCGATGCAAATCGAATATCGCTGGTCGGGCGTCCATCGCCGTTTGCCAACGCCACATACTGATCATTCAAAGAATCATAGGTATAAATGTGCAGACGGTCAGGTACAAGGCTGCTGGAAATCTGCTCCCGCAACACACGACCGATCGTATGCAGGTCAAGCGCGTTGGTGAGTTCATGGCTGAATGTACGCAGACGTTCTTCATACGCACGTTGACCTCGGAAGAAAGTGCTATCCACAAAGGTCTGCAAACGTGTGCGGACCGGATCCAGGCACACCGCGATGATAAAGACCAGGCCGCCGATCAGATACGGATTCGCATACGGCATGCTAATCGAAAAGAGAAAGGCTATACCGGTGACAAGCAACCCATACGCTGAGACCACGAAAACTGTCAGCGCGGAATAAACCATCCCCTGGCGCACCCAGTAGTCCGTGCGTAGGAGTCTGAAGCGCAGAATGACATATCCATTTGCCAGGGGAAAAAGGATGAAGGGGACGAAGAGATAAGGATTAAACGGAAGAGGGTCCGCGATTCGGGCAACCGCACTTCTCCATGAAGTGTACAGCAGCCACGAAACAACTGGACCAAATGCCAGCAGGGCTCCAAACAGGATTGTCCTTGCCTGGCTTTTGACTACCGGCGAATAGGAGAAAAAAGCATGAAAGGCCAGCGCGCCGAAATAGAACAAACCTGAAACGCCTACAAAGATATAAATATTACGCCATGCATCGAAGTAAGCGGTTGGATTCTGGAAATCATAGATTTTGAAGTAGGCACTGATCGCCAGGCCGATCCCAATTGCATACCCAAACAGGCGCAGATATGGACGACGGAACATAAAGCGCGCTTCCTGGGGAAAACAAAGACCCAGATCGATCAAAGCACCCCCTGAAAGGGCAGCCCCCAGTGTCCAAATATAAGTGAAACGATGAGAGGTATACAGGTCAAAAAGAGCGCCGATGACAATCGCCAGTGAGGTAGCCATCATCGAAAATGCGCGCCCGGCTGATTCCGTTCGGCGCAAACCGAAGATCCATAGACTGATACTCAAAAATACCAGACTGAGAATTGCTGGGATGACAAAATAGGAAATACGATCAGCCGAAGGGAATGGCTGTAAGGTCACGTCAACCGTGCGATCCCCCTGCTTTGTACGCATTCCAACGGAAACACTTTGGCCAACCTGCAAATCATCCAGTGTACGTTCCAGCTCTTCAGCATTGGAAATCTGCTGACCATTCACTGAACGCAGTTGATCACCAATCGTAAATCCCTGTTCATATAACGCCCAATGCTTTCCGGCTGCATAAGTATCTGTCCCATTCAGCACCATGGTCTGCTCGAAGAACCCACCGATAAACGGGGTGCTCAAAAAGTCATAGGCCAGGAACAGCGATATAGCAAAGACCACAACAGCTACCATCTGGTAAACCAGAACAATAGACTGAGTGGCTTTACTTATAACGTCATTAACACGATAAGATTCGTTCATAAAATGACACTGAAAAGGTGATTCTACAGAATTTTACACTACACCCCCATCTCTAACTATGGTACTTTCATAACAAAGAAGTAAGGCGGAGCATATCCTCAGGGAAATACTCCGCCTTACCCTTTCAATTTAGATATCCAGGTTTCTGACAGCCTTCGCGTGCGTCTGGATGAACTTGCGGCGGGGGTCTACCGCGTCACCCATGAGCATGTCGAATGTGCGGTCAGACTCAGCCGCATCCTCTACCGTAACAAGGAGCAGGGTCCGGTTTTCGGGATTCATTGTTGTTTCCCACAATTGGGTCGGATTCATTTCACCCAGGCCTTTATAACGTTGAAGGCTTACCTTTTCCCCCAACTCTTTGACGAGCTTATCTTTTTCCTTATCGCTATAAGCATACTTGATTTGATTCTTATATGCAACTCGGTACAACGGAGGCTGGGCAATATACAAATGCCCATCTTCGATCAACTGCGCCATATAACGGAAGAAGAACGTCAGCAAGAGTGTACGGATGTGACTGCCATCCACATCGGCATCGGTCATGATAATGACTCGTCCATAGCGCAGCCCTGCGACATCAAAGTTATCACCAATGCCCGTACCCAGCGCGGAGATCAACGACTTGATTTCATTGCTGGAAAGGATCTTGTCCAGGCGGGCGCGCTCCGTGTTCATGATCTTGCCGCGTAGAGGCAGGATCGCCTGGAAATGGCGGTCACGTCCCTGCTTGGCGGACCCACCGGCTGAGTCACCTTCCACAATATAGAGTTCAGTCTTCGATGAATCACGTTCGGAACAATCGGCAAGTTTGCCGGGCAATGTCAGCGACTCGAGCGCTGACTTGCGGATGACCAGATCGCGCGCCTTACGGGCTGCGTCACGCGCACGAGCAGATGTGAGACACTTGGCAATGATCGCCTTTGCCGCCTGGGGATTCTCCTCCAGAAATGTGCTGAACGCTTCACCCACCACCTGCGTCACATAGGTCTGCGCCTCGGGATTCATCAACTTGACCTTGGTCTGCGATTCAAATTGCGGGTTGGGGTGTTTGACAGAAACGATCGCTGTTAACCCTTCGCGTGTGTCATCACCTGAGAAGTTCGGGTCCGCATCTTTGAGCAGACCGTTCTTGCGCGCATAATCGTTGACGACACGCGTCACGGAGGAACGTAAACCGGTCAGGTGTGTTCCACCGTCAATCGTGTTGATCGTATTGGCAAAGGAATACACGGATTCGGTATAGGCGTCCGTATATTGGATGGCCGCCTCAATACCGATGCCTTCCATCTCTTTTTCCACATGTACCACGGGATGTAAATTTTCGCGATTGCGATTCAAATAACGGACAAAAGATGTAATGCCGCCTTCAAAAAAGAATGTCATTTCGCGATCAGCACGTTCATCCACGAAACGGATGGTGACACCGCGCGTAACGAACGCCATTTCACGGAAGCGCTGCATCAGGGTATCGAACCGGTAATCAATATCCTCCGTGAAGATCTGTTTATCAAATTTGAATGTTTGCTTTGTACCGGTTTCGTCCTTCACTTTTCCAATCTGTTTGATCGTGCCTTGAGGTACTCCGCGTTTATAGGTTTGTTGCCACAACTTGCCGTCGCGTTTGATCTCCGTTACCATCCATTCAGAAAGAGCATTAACGGCGCTGAGACCCACGCCGTGCAAACCACCTGAGACCTTGTAACCGCCGCCGCCGAACTTACCACCCGCGCCAATAATAGTCATCGCCACATCTACTGTTTCCATGGGCTTGCCATTCATATCCTTTTTCGTGGGATGCGGGCCCACCGGGATACCTCGACCATTATCTTCAACAGTTACACTGCTGTCCTCATGGATGATGATATTGATGTTTGTACAGAAGCCGGCCAGCGCCTCATCAATGGCGTTGTCAACGACTTCATAGACAAGATGATGTAACGCTTTAATATCTGTGCCACCCACATACATACCCGGGCGCTTACGCACATGCTCAATCCCTTCGAGCGCCTGGATGGAACTTACATCATAATTAGCTAGGTTTTCTTTTGCCACAAAAGCCTCCAAACGATAACAGTTAAATTACACTCGTTGTGCGGGAATAGCCTGTTTCTGCTGCAACTGCTCAAAGACAGTTTGCAGCCAGGCGTTCATATCCCGATAATAGACAAAACTTGCTGCCAGTAACGCTGTGGTGATAAAGGCATGACCTGTAATGCCCACCAGCAGCATCCATGAATCATCCGGTGGAACGCTCCACAAATAGTTCAAGCCAGTGGTAAGAAGAAGCACACTGAGAACGAACAAACCGCTGGTTGGGAGAGTGAAACGTGCCATCCTTAAACTGGTGAAGATCGAATGAAAAGCATTCTGCTTGCGCACAAAAATCCCGTGGGGTGTGAAAAATAGTGGGACGATCAACCAGAAAGACAGGATCAACATGACAAAGAATGCGCCACTCGCCAGGGCCGGACTGAGAAACGTCAGGAACGTAAGAACGAGCATCACTGGGATGAGGATCATCATCAAGCCAATGAACCAAACTGCTGAAAGGATCAACGTTTGCAGGATTGCCCACACAAAGCTGATTTCCGCCTCCGACATTGCGTTTCCCAAGGCAGTTCCCGATACCCAGCGGAAATACAAGCCTCCAGCAATCCAGCCAACAAGGATGAGCAGGAACATCAATCCAATCAAACCGGACAGAGAAGACACCTGTACCACATCCTGCGAACCCAGTGGAGTTTTCACCGGCATCGTTTGAGCCAGCAGGCTCGAAATTCCAATGGGGAATGCCTGCAATCGGCTAAGCAGGCTGAGCAGATTAAATCGCTCTAGTATTTCGCTAAATCCAGTTTGAAAATCTGTGAATCGTTTCAAATCTGCGGAAGAGGTCACAGTCGTGCGCGCCTCATCAAACATCAATTTGAAGAAAGGGTTGACCAACCCTCCTACACTCAATCGCGGTCCGAGCCACAGGAAAATGTCAAGCGCTACAGGTAAGAGGATCAGACCAATATGGTTGGCGACTGCGTCAAACCCGGCTTTTAACGAACCCATGACGCCTGGCGGTGGTGGAAGTGATTCAATTTTCTGCACGTTCATAACCAGTTGATTCTACCATATTGACCCTGTCTTGGCAGCCAACTATGAGGCAGGTACAATGCACCCATGAATGAAGAACGATATCTGCCTGATGCTGACCGTGTGGGTATGCTAACTTCCACGGTTTTGCTGGCATTTGCCCTTACCCACCTCATTCAATCTCCGGAATTCAACATCGAGATCCAGTTACCGGGCTTCTTACTCCTGCTTCCCCTGAATTTATCCACTGCCATGGGACTGCTCACCGCCGGGCTGACTGCCACTGGCATGGATTGGCTGTTGCGCGGTCATCCCTCCTTGAATGGCCGGTCCACTTATCAGTGGTGGCTCCTTCCCACGCTGACCACCTTTGTGATCGGTGTACCTCTTTCCATCCTTCCCAATGGAGCGGCCTGGTGGGTGGGTTTTCTAGTTACCGGGGCGTTTCTCTTCTTCGTCTTTGTAGCCGAATACGTAGTTGTCGATCCCGGTGCACCTTACTATGCCATCTGTATGGCGGGTTTGACGGCTATTTCCTACACACTTTTCTTTGTGCTTGCTGTGGCGTTGCGTTTTGGCAGCGCCCGGCTCTATATTTTGGCCCCAGCTTTATTTCTCGCCGCGACCCTGGCCAGCCTGCGAATCCTGCACTTGCGCCTCACCGGTCGCTGGGAATATGCCTGGGCGCTGGGTATTGCATTCGTTTGTGCTCAAATTGCTTCCGGTTTGCATTACTGGCCGCTTTCACCGATCCAGTTTGGACTGATGCTGACTGGATCCTTATATGGTTTGACCAATCTTGCCGCGAATCTCGGCGAAGATCAACCTGCACGCCGAGCGGTGCTCGCGCCTGCAATTGTGATTGGACTATGCTGGGGGCTGGCAATCTTCATTCAATAATCAATAAGATGAAGCAACAATTGACAATCAGCAAAACACAATGGCAGGAAATGCTGGATCACGTGGAGCATTCTGCTCCTTTGGAATCCTGCGGCTTGCTGGCTGGAAAAAATGAGCGGGTTGAGAAAGTACTCTTTATACGGAATCAGGCCCAAAGTCCCGTGCGTTTCGTAATGGATCCTTATGAACAGCTCAAGGCGTTCGATTGGATCGAATCCAACCACCTTGACCTGCTGGGAATCTTCCATTCGCATCCTGCAGGGCCCGAAACTGCTTCTGCCACAGATATTGTTGAAGCAGCCTATGAAGTTGTCTATCTCATCTGGTCACGGAATCAAAATCGATGGCAGGGCCGCGGTTTCTGGATCGAAAATGGCAATGCCGCTGAAGTGCAGCTACAAATCGCTGACTAGAGAAACCATCTTGCCGTCATTGTGTTTCAATTTTTATACTCATCCCGGAGGATAGAAGGCTATGCAGACACTGATCGCCATTGGGGTGGTTGGCATTGGATATATTATTGGTTCCATCCCCTTTGGCCTGTTGATTGTCAAAAGTAAGACAGGGAAGGATATTCGCACGATAGAAAGCGGGCGGACGGGTGGGACAAATGCAGTTCGCGCGGCAGGATTTGGAGCAGGTTTGCTGACTGCTATTCTCGATATTTTAAAAGGTGCATCCTCCGTCTGGTTAGCACAGATGCTTCTCCCTGAGAATCATTTGATCCATGTGCTTGCTCCTCTGGCAGCGATCCTCGGACATAACTATTCAGTATTCCTGATCAGTCGGGACGAAGCAGGGAAATTGCATTTTCATGGAGGCGCCGGCGGCGCGCCAGCGTTGGGCGGCGCGATGGGTTTGTGGCTTCCCACCTTTCCGATCGTGTTTTTAGCGGGCGCTTTGGTGTGGTTCACGCTTGGCATTGCGTCCGTGACAACGCTGGCAATTGGATTGATCGTGATCATCGTCTTTGCGATACGTTCCTGGCTGGGACTGACCGAACCTGTGAACATCTGGTATGGGATCCTGGCTGAAGTCCTTTTGATGTGGGCATTGCGGCCGAATATCAAAAAGCTGCTGACAGGCAAGGAACGCGTCGTCAAATTCAGTTTGAATGGGTGGTTAAGAGCAAAAAAAGAAGCGGAGACAGAGTCAGGCAAATAATAACAACGGTCCCCTTTCGGAGACCGTTGTTATTTCGTCATTTGTTGCAGCAAAGCACGCAAATTTCTTTGATGCAATGTCTGTGCCAGGCCGCCTAAATATACGCGGCTTTTCCCACAGCTCTCGATGGTGATTTCGTCCAAAAGCTCGATCGCATTTTTGCGCCTCGACACCGCTTTAACTGCCTTTTTAATGGCAGCCAGATAATTCAAATTCTCTTTCACCGCTGCATCGATCTCGCCTCGCAGAATGATATCGCCGTGTCCCTGCACGATGTTTTCAAGCCCCAGTTTGCCAATCCGTTTAATGGACGCCATGATTTCGTCGATGTCTCCATCGACAATATAAGGCAGAGGCATAAAGGCATCCCCGGCGAAAAGAATGCGATCCTCCTCCACCAGCACTGCGATACCATCCAGGCTGTGACCTAACTCCAATGAAATGATCAAATTCTTTTTGCCCACGCGGAGCGTCACTTCGCCATCGGTAAACGTCATCTGCGGCAGCACAATCTTTACCTGACGCAAGGCCGGGTTCTGTTTTTGGGCCGCTTCCAGGGAAGGGATACCCCGTTCGATCAGAAAGTCGCGGCAGCGCGCGTGCGCGATCACCGTCGCGCCGGGAAAGAAACAATTACCCCAGGCGTGATCGGCATGATAGTGCGTATTGATCACATAACGCACAGGAACATTCAATTCATGTTCGATAAACTCCCGGATACTCAGCGTCTCATCCGGTAAAGCCAGTGTATCGATCACTACAGCCCATTGCGGACCCGCCACCACACCTGCCGTTACCTGAGCATAAACTTCACTCTGGAACCAAAAAACGTTTTCAGAAACTCGTTCGCGATGCATTCACAGCCCTCAAATTTTTTTCTATTGATAGCACAAATAGGGACGAAAATCAAGTTGATTAGACAAATTTAAGAATTTGTTGGCAATTTCGTAAGGTGTTTTAATAGTTCTGCTTGCTTATGAACTTCTGCCGTGATACACTTTACAAAGTATGGCAAAAAGTCTGCTGATCGTGAGTGCAGATACTAAATTTTCGCAGGTACTGCTCCATGGACTTGAGCAGGAAGGCTATCGCGTTCAAATCACCAAAGGAAAAGGCGAATCGGTTGTTCGCGCGGATGAGGAAAACTCATCCCTCGCTTTCCTTGATATGGACCTTGGATACCGGGCAGTCCAGGAAATTGGGCAGGCCTTGCGGATGCTCAACCCCGAGATCAAGCTGATCGTTTTTTCCGGCGAGGCCACCCCACCCACGCTGGATGAGCTCCGCCCCTGGATGTTTTCGCCCAAGCCCTACTTTTTACCGGATGTGCTGAATATGCTAAACAATAATTCCAACCCTGCTTCAAAATTTTCAAATCCACAAACTCCTCCGGGAGTCCAAACCAGCAATTCTGCACTTCCATGGCTGGGAGATGTGACCAAAGCCGCGCAACACCTGACCCGGCTCACGCTTGAATCTTCAGCACAGGCAGCATTGATCACGCGCGGAGATAATTTATGGGCATATGCCGGTCAGCTTTCACAGGGCGCGGCAAAGGAATTGGCGGTGGCTGTGACCCGTCACTGGGATGGACAAAAAGGGAGCGACCTGTTGCGCTTCGTCCGTTTAGAAGCCACAAAAGCTGAACATATGCTTTATGCTACGCGTCTGGCAGATGATGTGGTATTAGCTCTTGTTTTCGACGCTGAAACGCCTTTCAGTACGATCCGGTCACAGGCTGGGCAATTGGTGACCCGGCTTTCGACTCAAAGCCCCGAAGTAGTAGAGCAGCCTGTTATCCAGAAACCTCTTCAGGCTTCGTACGATACACCGACAGAATATCTCGAAGAGGAAGGCAATGCTGATTTGGATATTCCCAGCATCGCTGAGATTCTTTCTGATATCCCATCGCCCAGACCAGAACCCGGTATGCGACCGTTGGAAAATGATGAGGATTTTGTCCAGCCCGCCTCGCCATCCCGTTCCCGACAATATAGCCTTGAGAGTTCGCCTGCCATGCGCACAGATAATTTATCGGTTTCCAACCAGGAAAATGACCAGACGGTTGAACACGTTGTCGAAGATCTCGATGCAACAATGCCTTCCAAATCACGACCTCGCCCTGAAACACCGATCCGCAGACCGATGCCCGGTGAGTTGGATGAGACCCGCCCACATTCGATCACCGAAGTGGCGGGACGCGTGATGCTCGAACCCATCTCGCCCGGGCTTTATAACCTGACGTATGCCTGTTTACTGGTTCCGCGCTTTAGTTCTCATTATCTGACCGGCGATACGGCAGATCGAGTCTCGGAATGGCTGCCTCAGATTTGCATCGCCTTCGGCTGGCGGCTGGAATATCTGGCTGTGCGTCCGGAATATGTGCAGTGGGTGTTGAACGTGCCGCCTGCAACTTCGCCAGGCTATCTCATGCGCATTATGCGCCAGCAGACCTCTGAAAAAATATTCACTGAATTTCCACGTCTGAAGAAGGAAAATCCGTCCGGTGATTTTTGGGCGCCAGGTTATTTAATCATGGGCGGCACACAACCCCATCCGCCGCAATTGGTCAAAGATTACATCAAACAAACCCGCACCCGACAGGGATATTCTCAACCAGCCAGAAGATAACTACTGCGTCCTTCTCAGGATGACATAATCTGCGCGGAGTATAATAACTCCGCGTTCCTATTTATTAAATTTGCAAGTAAGGGTAACCCTTCATGATTCTTCAAGTGTTAAAGTTTTGTCATGGCGTCCGGCGCAAAATGTTCTGCGTAAGAACTAGGCGGGTCGCCCCTACCTAACCAATACCCTGGAATGGAACATGCCTTCTACACTTTACCTGATTGACGGACACGCACTCGCTTATCGCATGTATTTTGCATTGACGGCCGGTGGCAGCAGCACACGCTGGCAGACTTCCACGGGCGAACCCACCGCGGGCACTTATGGCTTCGCGCGTGAATTACTTCGCATCATTGAACAGGAAAAACCTGATTACATCGCGGTTGCATTCGACACCGGCAAAACATTTCGGGATAAGATTTTCCCCGCCTACAAAGGGACGCGTGCCAAGATGCCCGACGATCTCAGTCCGCAGATCGGGCGCATCCGTCAGTTGGTGGATGCATTCAATATCCCGCGCCTTGAAATGGAAGGCTACGAGGCCGATGATGTGCTCGGTTCCATCGCAAGGATCGTCGCAGAACAAGGATTGGGAGTCAAAATCATTACGGGTGACCGCGACCTGCTACAGCTTGTTAACGAGCGTACAACCGTTTATCTGGCGGGCGATGACCAAAATTACATTACGGATGAGGATGTGATTAAAAAGCTTGGCGTCCGCCCGGCTCAGGTGGTGGATTACAAAGCGCTGGTGGGTGATAAATCCGACAATATTCCCGGCGTGGCAGGCATTGGCGAAAAGACCGCGATTTCCCTGATCGAAAAATTTCAAACACTCGATAACATTTATCAAAACATTGATCAGATCGAGAATCGCTGGAAGAGCAAGCTTGAGCAGAACAAAGAAAATGCATTTATGAGCCGTGAGCTTGCCCAGATCAAAACCGACCTCAATATCAAACTTGATCTTGAACATGCAAAAACACAGGCATGGGATATTCCTACGCTGGAAGCTTTTTTCAAGGAATTGGAATTTCGCTCACTCCTCAAAACCCTCGACCGGATCGCCGGGAAAGATACGTCAGCAGCTGCATCGTCTAACGCATCTGCGCCGCTAAAAGCAGGACAGCAGATATCCATGTTTGCAAATGAGTCCCCGGCCGTTTACTCGCCCGTGCCAACCAACAATCTGAACATTGACGTCAAAATCATTGACACAAACGAGAAACTCGCAGACCTTGTAAAAAAACTCAATAAAGCAAAAGTGATTTCTTTTGATACAGAAACGACTTCCACCCAGGAGATGACAGCGGAAATCGTTGGTATTTCGCTGGCAATCCAGGAAGGCGAAGGCTATTACATTCCAGTGGGTCATCAGGCTGGGACAAATCTTCCGCTCGAGAAGGTTATTTCTGCGCTCAAAGGTCCGATGACGAATCCAAAGATCGGCAAACTCGCGCACAATGCCAAATACGATTACATCATTTTGGCGAGACAGGGATTGCAAGTCTCCCCTCTCACGTTCGACACCATGCTGGCCGAGTTCATTCTTAACCCGGCCTCACATAATCTTGGTTTGAAGAATCTCGCTTTTGTGAAACTCGGCGAAGAGATGACGCATATTGAAGACCTGATCGGCAAAGGGAAGAAGCAGATCACCATGGACGAGGTGGCCATTGAATCTGTTGCGCCCTATGCCATTGCAGATGCAGAAATCCCTTTGCGGCTGATGGCTCTCCAGATCGATGAACTGAAGCCCGTCAATGGCGAAAAACTGCTTTACGAAATCGATCTGCCGCTCACGCCTGTCCTCGCAGATATGGAAATGACAGGTATCTCGCTTGACCTGCCCTTCTTTGAAGAAACATCCAAGCGGCTTGAGAAGCGTATGGCTGAGATTGAAAAACAGGTGTTTGAATCGGTTGGCAAACCATTCAATCTCAATTCCACCCAACAACTCTCGGATATTCTCTTCACTCGCCTCGGGCTTGAACCACCTGATCGTGGCAACAAAACGGCCAGCGGACATTTCTCCACCTCCGCGGGCGTGCTCGATTTGTTGCGTGGCAAACATCCCGTTGTGGATATGGTGTTGGAACATCGCGAACTCTCAAAACTAAAGTCGACGTATGTGGATGCACTCCAGGCCGCGCTGAATTCAGAGACAGGTTGTGTGCATACCTCCTACAGCCAGATCGGCGCCGTGACCGGACGTTTATCTTCCTCCGACCCGAATCTGCAAAACATACCGATCCGCACGGAGGAGGGACGCCGTCTGCGTCACGGGTTTGTGGCAAGTAAAGGTAATGTGTTGCTCTCTGTGGATTATTCACAGATCGAGTTGCGTCTCGTTGCGCACATGGCTCAGGACGAAAATATGCTGGCGGCATTCCGCGCCGGGGAAGATATCCATGCCACGACCGCGGCCGCGATTTACGGCGTCAGCCCTGACAAGGTGACCAAAGCCATGCGTCGTCATGCGAAGGCGATCAACTTCGGCTTAATATATGGGATGTCGGTCTTCGGTCTCACGCGCACCACAGAATTGACACTTGCTGAAGCGGAAACCTTTGTCAAAGCTTATTTCCAGAAATTCCCCGGCATCAAAAAATATCTGGATGGCATCCGCAAGCAAGCCGCACAGCAGGGATACGTGGAGACGCTGCTCGGGCGCCGACGATACTTCCCAGCCTTGCAGAGCAAAGCCAACGTCCAGGTAAAGAACCGTGAAGAACGGGAGGCCATCAATGCACCGGTGCAGGGCACCGCAGCAGACATTATGAAAATCGCCATGTTGAACATCCCACCTGCATTGAAGGAAGCTGGTTTGAAAGCCAAGATGCTTTTACAGGTGCACGATGAACTTGTGTTTGAATGTCCAAAGAATGAACTAAAAGAAACCGCGCGTGTGGTTCAGGAAATCATGGAAAACTCGTATCCATTAAGCATCCCACTTTTGACCGAAGCCCGCTACGGTGCAAATTGGGGTGAAACGAAATCCATTTCAGAATAAACCATTTGTAGGGGTAACTCAAAACCCCTGTACGTTATAATTACACTCATGCCCGGACGAGAAGACATTTTCCAAAAGTCGATGAATGAAGGCCATTCTGCTGCTTGGGATCAGGAATGGGGAAAAGCCGCGGTTGCCTATCGCAAGGCTCTGCAGGAAATGCCTGATAACCCCAAGGCCCTCAACAGCCTTGGACTGGCATTCTTCCAACAGGGCCACTATGAGGAAGCGCTTCAAATTTATAAGCGCGCCGCGCAAGTATCCCATCAGGATCCATCACCGATGGAAAAGCTGGCGCAGCTTCTCGAACGTACGGGTCACCTCAAGGAAGCCATCGAGGCAGCAGCTAAAGCTGCAGAACTCTTCCTCAATCAGCGCGATGTCGATAAAGCGATCGAGAACTGGGTGCGCGTGACAATGCTCGACCCTGATAACGTGATGGCGCATTCGCGCCTCGCGCTGGCTCATGAACGTCTCGGCCACAAGGCGCGCGCCGTGACAGAATATATAGCTGTTGCCAGTCTCGTCCAGCGCACGGGCAACATCCAAAAAACTGCCGAACTCGTAAATAAGGCTTTGCAGTTGATCCCTGAGAGTGAAGAAGCCAGACAAGCCCTGTCAATTTTGCGTGCCGGGCAATTGCTTCCGAAACCGTTACGCCCCAAGGGAGCGACTGGCCCCATTGCGATGGCTCAAGTGAAACAATTGGATCAACCCAAGAAGCAGACTGATTCAGGGCTGGACCCGATCGCGGAAGCGCGTCAAAAAGCATTGACCCGGCTGGCAGAGATTCTCTTCGAATACTCCACCGACGATGGTCAGGCTGTCCAGGCGCGGCGCGGTTTACAGGCGCTGATGCGCGGCACGGGACAACTTTCTATGCAGTCATCTGAACAGACAAAAGTTGTCATGCATCTCGGTCAGGCGATCGACGCGCAAACAAAGAATAACGAAAATCAGGCGGCAGAAGAATTGGAACATGCGCTCGAGGCCGGTTTTAATCATCCTGCGCTTTACTTTGATTTAGGTTTACTCCGCTCCAAGGGAGATCGACTCGAGTCGGCGGTCCGTCATTTGCAACATGCCGTCAAACATCAGGATTTTGGTCTTGCAGCTCGTTTGCTGATGGGTCAGCTCAACCAGAAGCTTGGACGGCTCGGCCCTGCCTCTCTGGATTATCTCGAAGCCTTGAAGCTGGCAGATGCAATGGTTGTCCCAGTTGAGCAATCGGATGAGATCCGCCAGATGTATGAGCCTCTCATCGAAGCGCAAGCCGCAGTAACAGACGAAGTAGCGCTCAAGCGTCTTTGTGACAATGTCAATGAGATGCTCATGCGCAAAAACTGGCGGGATCAATTATATAAAGCCCGCGAGCAAATGCCGAAATCGCAGGATGGCGATATGCCAATGCCGATCGCAGAAGTGATCCTGCAGGCGCAATCCAGTCAGGTTCTCGAATCGATCAACTATGTCCACCAGCTGGCGCGCGCGGGACAGCTACGTTCTGCAATGGAAGAAGCCTTCCATGCGCTGACATTTGCTCCCACCTACCTGCCGCTCCACACACTGATGGGAGATCTGCTTGTACGCGAGAATCACACCGAAGAGGCCATTGCAAAATTCAATACGATCGCGGAAGCCTATAGTGTGCGCGGGGAAGCGACTCAAGCCGCGAAGCTGCTGCGACGCGTGCTTCAACTCGCACCCATGGATATGATGGCGCGTCAAAAATTGATCGACCAGCTTGTCTCACGCGGACAGATGGATGACGCCATCCGTGAATATCTGGAACTCGCGGATATTTACTACCGCCTCGCCGAACTGGATATGGCGCGTAAAACGTATACGACTGCGCTGCGTGTTGTCCAGCAAGCCAATGCCGACCGCAACTGGAACATCCATATCCTTCAACGTATGGCCGATATTGACATGCAGCGCCTGGATTGGAAGCAGGCCATTCGCGTCTATGAACAGATCCGGACCTTGCGCCCGGATGATGAAGGCATGCGCAAAAATCTGATTGAGCTTAGCCTGCGAATGGGGCAGCCGGCCCAGGCCAATGCTGAGATCGAAAGTTATCTCACTTATTTGCAGACTCATGGGCATAGCGAGCAGGGCGTCAAATTTGTGCAGGAATTGCTCGCTGAACGCCCCAATGACGTTGTACTACGCCGCGCGCTTGCGCAACTCTACCAGCAGGCCGGCAGAGTCGAAGAGGCTGTAACACAACTTGATGCGATCGCTGAAGCCATGCTGAGTGGAGGCAAAAAAGAAGAGGCCATGGTGGTGATCAATCAAATCCTATTAATGGGACCGCCGAATGCAGAGCAATACCGGCAATTGTTGATGCAACTTCAACAGCCATAGACATCCACCCGCCACATGTTTTACAAAGTGGCGGGGTTTT
>Ga0065705_10104200_pt1 | contig 37866 bp, 33 predicted proteins | sample SwibulcommuniRL2_FD_59092 | JGI IMG/M metagenome (GOLD analysis project Ga0065705, IMG submission 59092) | Bulk soil microbial communities from switchgrass field near Rose Lake, East Lansing, Michigan, USA - RL2 Bulk Soil v2 (version 2) | ecosystem: Environmental > Terrestrial > Soil >...
GGCGGCCGTCGAAATCAAGCCGGATCCGCGCGGCAAGCTGGAGGGCGAGGCGCTGGTCGCCTCGCAGCGGCACGGCCGCGAGTTGTTCTATGGAACGGTGGCCAACTGTGTGAAATGCCACGGCGATTCGGCCCTCGGCGACGGAACCTTGACCGACTACGACGACTGGGCCGTCGAGTTCATCGGCAAGACTCCCGACGCGAAGATCATCCGCGAGTTCGTGGCAGTTGGCCTGCCGCAGCCGCGCAACATTCGCCCCCGCAACTTGCGGCTGGGAGTGTATCGCGGCGGCATGCGGCCGATCGATATCTACTGGCGAATCAAGAACGGCATCGAAGGGACCCCGATGCCCGCCGCGACGATGAAACCGGAAGGGGGCGACCCCAACACGAAGGGACTCACGCCGGAAGACATTTGGGACATCGTGAACTACGTGCGGTCGCTGCCGTTGGAGTCGATCAGCAACCCCTTTGACGCGGTGCCGACGGCGCCGGAGAGGGAGCGGTCGTCGTAGTCTCGAAAGGTCGCCTCGAATGAATGACAGGCGAAAACCAATTGACGAATCAATTACGAATGACGAGCGGCTAATGACCAGTGGCGAGTGCGGACCGACTCGACCATTCGTCATTTCGATTTCGCCATTCGTCCTAGGGAGATAACTTGTGGGACGGTTCTGGAGCATCCTGTTTTTGCTGGTGCCGGTGCTCGGCGTGGCCTGCTTTGTCTGGCCGATGCTCGACCTGTGGCCCATGCGCGGCCACTGGCTCCCCGCAAATATCAATGACCATGGCGCGGTGATCGACAACCTGTTTCTGTTCATCCTGGTGCTCACCGGCGTGATCTTCGTGGCCACGGGCCTGGCCCTGTTCTGGTTCCTCTGGAAGTATGACGCGGCCCGGAACCCGCAGCCGGTGGCCTTTACGCACGGCAGCCACACGCTGGAGGTCGTCTGGTCGATTATCCCCGCGGCTACGCTCGTGTTTATCGCGATTTATCAAATGAACGCCTGGGCCGACGCCAAGATGAAACGTCCGAAGTCTCCCGATGGCCGGCTGCGGCCGCCGATCGCGGAAATCACCGCCCGCCAGTTTGAGTGGCGCGTCCGCTATGCGGGCGAAGACGGCGCCCTTGGCACTGCGGACGACGTATTCACCGTCAACGACTTGCACCTCCCGGTCAGCGAAGAGATTGTCCTCTCGATCAAGAGCCAGGACGTCCTGCACAGCTTTTTTCTCCCCAACCTGCGCGTCAAGCAGGACGTCGTCCCCGGAATGAAGCAATTCGTCTGGTTCCGGCCCAACAAGACCGGCGCGTACGACATCGTGTGCGCCGAGCTGTGCGGCTGGGGCCATTACAAGATGCGCGGCCGCGTGACTTTCGTCGGCCGCGAAGAGTTCGACCTTTGGCTGAGGCAAGCCCGCACCGATCAAGAAAGGGCGGAGTTCAAGCCAACGGTAGGAGGAGCGGAATGAGTGCGGTAGCAACTGGCCAGGACTTCGCGCACGAGCACGAGCCGGCGATGGACGTGGGCACGTTCATCCGTACGTACGTGTTCTCGCTCGATCACAAGATCATCGGCCTCCAGTTTCTGTTTTCGACGCTGCTGTGGTTCTTTGTCGGCGGACTGTTGGCGCTGGGGATTCGCTGGCAATTGGCCTGGCCGTGGTCCGACATGCCGATCATCGGCCGCATGCTGTTTTCGGCGGAGGGTGGCCAGATTTCGCCCGAGTTCTACACGACGCTCTTCACGATGCACGCCACGGTGATGATCTTTTTCGTGATCATCCCGATTCTGGCCGGCGCGTTCGGCAACTTCCTGATTCCGCTGATGATCGGTGCCGACGACATGGCCTTCCCCACGCTCAACATGTTGAGCTACTGGTTCATGTGGCCGGCGTTCATTTGCATCGGGCTGTCGTTTCTGACGCCCCCCTACGGGGCCGGCGGCGGCTGGACCAGCTATCCGCCGCTCTCGGCCGTGCCCGAGGCAGCGCCGGGAAGTGCCGCGTGGGTCGGCTGGATTCCCGGGCCGCAGACGATGTGGCTGTTGGGAATCACGTTTGTCGGCGTCTCGTCGATGATGGGCTCAGTCAATTACATGACCACCATCATTCAGATGCGGGCCCCCGGCATGACGATGTTCCGCTTGCCGCTCACGATTTGGGCCATGTTCATCACGGCGATCCTCCAGGCTTTTGCCCTGCCCGTGCTCACCGCGGCTGGCTTCATGCAGCTTATGGACCGCGTCCTCGGGACTGGCTTTTTCCTACCCGAGGGGCTGGTCGTTAACAACTCGCTGCCGGCGACGGGGGGCGGCCAGCCGCTTCTCTGGCAGCACCTGTTTTGGTTCTATTCGCACCCGGCTGTGTACATCATGATCCTCCCGGCGATGGGAATGGTCAGCGACATAATCGCCTGTTTCTCGCGCAAGCCGATCTTCGGCTATAAGCCCATGGTCTATTCGATTAGCGGCATCGCGGGGCTGGGCTTCATCGTGTGGGGCCACCACATGTTCGTCTCGGGCATGAACCCGCTTTTGGGCATGACGTTCATGGTCAGCACGATGATGATCGCGCTGCCAAGTGCCGTGAAGGTGTTCAACTGGCTGGGCACGGTCTGGGGGGGAAAGATTCAGTTCACGACGCCGATGCTCTTCGCCCTGTCGTTCGTGTCGATGTTCATCATCGGCGGCCTGTCGGGCATTTTCATGGCCGCGACACCGGTCGATATTTTCATTCACGACACGTACTTCATCGTCGCCCACTTCCACTACGTGCTTTTTGCGGGAACTGCGATGGCGGTCATGGGGGCGATCTATTTCTGGTTCCCAAAAATGTTCGGGCGGATGATGGATGAGAACCTGGGCAAGATCCATTTCTTCCTGACGTTCATCTTCCTCAACGGCACGTTTTTCACGATGCACATCCTCGGTGCGGTTGGCTTCCCGCGGCGGCTGGCTGATCCATACGACTACGAGACGTTCCGGCATCTCCAGCCGATGAACCAGTTCATGACTATCTGCGCGATCGGCATGGTCGCGACGCAGATCCTCTTTGCCTACAACTTCATTCGCAGCATCTTCTTCGGCACGCCGGTCGGGCGCAATCCTTGGGGAGCGAACAGCCTCGAATGGACGGCGCCCAGCCCTCCCGGCCACGGCAACTTCGACTTCCAGCCGATCGTCTATCGGGGGCCGTATGAGTATGGCTCTCCGGAGGTTGATACCGACTTTTATCCCCAGAACCAGCCGCCGCCGAGCGATCCCGCTCGCCGCGTCAAGCCCGAGCATCACTAGTGTCTTTAGCCGGGACCTAACAGGTCCCGGTAGGATCTCGCAACATTTAACGACCCGCCGCTTCCCGGGAGCTGTTAGCTCCCGGCTAAGAACGTGCAAAAGAGCAACCATCAGCGCCCATCGGCTTGGCCACACTGGCTGGCGATCGCTCTTGCGCTGGTGACGTTCCCACTGATCTGGGTCGGTGGTCTGGTTACAACCTACGACGCCGGCATGGCGGTTCCCGATTGGCCGGGAACCTACGGCTATAACCTGTTCGCTTATCCGCTCGCGACGTGGATTGCCGGTCCCTGGGACCTCTTTATCGAGCATGGCCATCGGCTGCTGGGAGCGACCGCTGGCCTGGTGGCGATCGCTCTGGTCGGTGTCACGCTGGTCACCGATGCCCGCCGCTGGCTTTGGCTGGCAGCCGGAGGCGCGCTGGCCTTGGTCATTGCGCAGGGCGCGCTGGGGGGCGCCCGCGTCCTGTTCGACGAGCGGATCGTCGCCTTGATTCACGGCTGTGTGGGGCCGCTGTTTTTCGCCTATTTGGCGGGACTGGTGGTGGCCACGTCAAATCACTGGACTGCAGCCAAAGCACTGTACTCGCCAAATGGTAATCGATTACTTCACACTGTCTGGATCACGGTTGGTCTGGCCTATGTGCAGTTGGTGCTAGGCGCCGTGGTTCGCCACATTCCGCTGACTGCATCGCCACAAATCTTCCGCCTGGCGCTCGTATTCCACCTGGTCATCGCTGCGGTCCTCGCCGTGCAGTTAATCCTTACCGCACGTCAGGCGTGGCTTGCCGGCCGCCAGCAACCCGGTCTCCGGACGCCTGGCCTGCTGCTGCCGATCTTGCTCGCCGCACAAGTCGGCTTGGGTCTGGCCACGTATGTCGCGAAATACTCCTGGCCGGCCTGGATGGGCGATTATCAATTTGCCGCGAACTACGTGATCCAGGAAAAGAGCCTGGTTCAATCGCTGATCACCACGGCGCATGTCGCCAATGGCTCGCTGATTCTGTTCGTGTCGGTGCTGCTGGCCGTTCGAACGACGTTGGCTTTCAGTGCGACAAATCCCCTTTCGATCGGGGCGGGGGCGGAGGAGGACACCAAGTACTCAGTACTGAGTACTCAGTACTCTCCTACAGCGCCACAAGCGATTGTCGGCCCAAGTGGTTTGGCGACGAAGACTCTACTTTCGGCGCCCCAGATTGTCTGCCACGCACCAATATGAGCACGACGACCATTACCCTCACCCCGCCGCGAACGGCTCTTTTGAGCCGGGTCCGCGACTACGTTGAGCTGACCAAGCCGCGGATCGCGGTGCTAGAGCTTGTCGTCGTGCTGGCCGCAGCGGTTGTGGCTACGTGGGGGCAGCCCGACCCATGGGTCGTATTTCACGCGCTCGTGGGTACGCTGCTCGTCGCCGCCAGCGCCAGCGCGGCCAATCAGTGGATCGAGCGGCGGCTTGATGCCCGCATGACTCGCACCGCCGACCGGCCACTTCCCGCGGGTCGCCTTTCCTCGTCCGAAGCGCTCGCATTTGCCGCAATCACGCTGGTGATTGGATCCATCTATCTGGCGTCGCTCGTGAACCTGGCGTCGCTCGGCTGGGCCCTGGCGACCTGGCTGGTTTATGTCGCCGCCTACACGCCGCTCAAGACCGCCTCGCCGGCCAATACGGCCGTGGGGGCGATCGCCGGTGCGCTCCCAGTTTTGATTGGCTGGACCGCGACCGGGGCCGCCCTCGACGAGCGGGCCCTGGCACTGACGCTTGTGCTGTTCCTCTGGCAATTCCCGCACTTCATGGCGATTGCCTGGCTCTTCCGGCATGAATACTCGCGGGCCGGCCACCAAATGCTGACGGTCGTCGATCCGTCCGGCCGCCGCGCCGGTTGGCAGGCGGTGTTGTCGGCACTGGCTCTGATTCCCGTGAGCATCGTCCCCGTGCTCGACAATCCTGGCCTGGGGAGCGTGTTGTTCATGGTCCTGGCGAGTCTGCTGGGCCTTGGTCAACTGGCTCTGGCTGCCGCGTTCTGGCACGATTCGACCGATACCCGCGCCCGCCTGCTGCTGCGGGCGTCGCTTGTTTACCTTCCCACGCTGCTGGCCATGCTGATGCTGGTCCCGTGGCTATAACTTGCCTGGCAAAAACAAGCCCGGCACGCACAAGCCGGGCACTGAATCATGGCTGAACACGCCCATAACGACCACGGACACGGCCACCTGCAACTTGAGTATCAGCCGTCGCTGCCGATCAACAACGGCAAGCTGTTCCTGTGGCTGTTCCTTTCAACCGAAATCATGTTCTTTGCCGGCCTGATCGGCACGTACATCGTGCTGCGGTTCGGCGCGCCGCCGGGAACCTGGCCCTCGCCGCACGACGTGCACCTCGTGGAAACGATCGGCGCAATCAATACCTTCGTGCTGATTTGCTCCAGCGTGACGATTGTGCTGGCCCTGGAGGCGGCCCGTCACAACCAGGCGGCACTGGCCAAGGGCTGGATGCTCGTCACGTTCCTGTTGGGCGCGACATTTTTGGGCATCAAGGCCTATGAGTACAAAGAAAAGTTCGCCCACGGCATCTACCCCGCCAAGCCGCACAGCCTGATGCACGATCGGGCCGACCTCAGTTACGTCCAGGCGGTCAGAATGAACCTGGCCGGCAAGCGGGCCGTCGCTGAAGCCGAGAAGGTCGAGCTTGAAAAACAGAAGCAGCAGCTCCTGGATGAGCATGCCACGCAGACCGACCTCCGCGAGCGAAGCCGGTCAATTACCGACCAGCAGCTTGCGGACCTGCAAAAACAGATCGCGACGGCTACGGACGCCAGCGCCAGAAAGGATCTGCAAGGTCAACTGGACGAGCTGCGCGACGTGCGAAAAAAGGGGGCCGCGGTCACCGACGCCGGCCTCCAGTCGCTCGCCGAGCGCGCCAAGAAGTACGACGAAGAGAAGCTTCCGCCCGTCCTGGCTCACATCAAGGAGATCGCCAGTTATCAGGCCTATTTGGTCCAGTGGACTGAATTGATCGCGGCCAAAGACGACGACCCGATCGTTCGCCGCGACGCGATGGAGAAGTTGGCCCAGGCCATCTACCCGCTGCACCACACCAGACAGCAGCAGGAGCAATACGTTGCCTCTTTGGAACGCGAGTCGGACGACCTTGAAATCCGGATCGCCCAGAACCAGCGCGAGCGCGGCGGACTCGAAGGCATCCGCAAGATGCTGGCCGGCGAGCTGACCGGCGTTCAATCAGATATCGAGCCGCTTGAAGGTCAGAAGGCAATTCTCAATAAGCAGCTCGAGGAGCTGAAAAAGCCGGCTGAAATCAAGCCGGCCGCGGCCTCAACAACCAGCCCTGGGCCGCAGTTTGTCACTGTGCAAGACGCCCAGCCCGCTCAGCCGGCGACCGAGCCCAAGCCGAATCCAGAAGTGGAGCGCCTTACGGCGGAGATCACAGCCTTGGACGGCCAGATTGCACCCCTCGCCGACAAGAAAAAAGAGATTGCGGTGAAAATCGCCCAGACCGACGAAAAACTGGCCGCCACTGCCGCCGGGCTCGATATGCTCCAGGGCCGCAAGAACATGCTGCCGCTCTTGATCGAGGCCGAGAACGTGGGGGGCGCCCACCACGGCCTTAACGCCCACGATCCGAATCTGATGCTGCCGATGAAGATCCCCAGCGGCAACATGTGGGCCAGCACGTATTTCCTGCTGACCGGCTTTCACGCGATTCACGTGTTGGTGGGACTGATCGTTTTTGTGGTAGTGCTGCTGTATCGACTCGATTCGCGGCGCGCCAACATGCTCGAAAACACGGGCCTTTATTGGCACTTTGTCGATCTGGTTTGGATTTTCCTGTTTCCGCTGTTGTATTTGTTCTAGGAGGTCACTTGTCATTGGTCCTTTGTCACTGGTTGTACGACAAAAGACGAATGACAAATGACAAATGACTGATGGCCGAACACGCTCATCCCATCGAAGATCAGGAACTCGACACCGACATCCACGAGCATCACGCTCCCGGCGGGCTAATGAAGTACCTCGCGGTCTTCGTGGCCCTATGCGCGCTGACGGGAGTGTCGTATGCCGTCGGCAACAGCCAGACGCTGCGCGAGAACTCGCCCGTCGTCATGTGGGCCATGATGATGGCCGTATCGTGCGCCAAGGCGATGCTCGTCATCCTGTGCTTCATGCACCTGTGGTGGGAAGCAAACTGGAAGTATGTGCTGACGATTCCTGCCAGCATGATGAGCATGTTTCTGCTTTTGATGCTGATTCCCGATATCGGCCGGCGCGTTGAGAAATACGCCGAGGAACGCTGGTTCCATGCGCCGGTTCCGCAAGTTCACGCTCGCCACAATCAGACTGCCCACGATTACGCTCCCGCCGAGGGAGCATCCCATGACGACCATGTCCACCAGCCTGGGTCGCACGAGCCAGGTGCCAGCGGCCCCACTCCCGCAGCACCAGACAGCAGCCAGCCGGCCAGCTCCGCCGACAAAGCCCGCTGATTCGACGGAGGGCAGGGCGGCCGCCGTCATTTCGCGTCTGGCGCATCGCTATGGCGATCGGCTCGCGCTTGCCGGCCTCGATTTGACGATCGAGCGCGGTGAGATCTTCGCGGTTCTGGGCCCCAATGGCGGCGGCAAGACGACGCTGTTTCGCGTCCTTTCGACGCTGATTCCCCTGCAAGAGGGCCAGGTGCAAATCGCCGGCTGCGACTTGCCTCGCGGCGCGGCGGAGATTCGCGCTCGCATCGGGGTCGTGTTTCAAGCCCCCAGCCTCGACCGGAAATTGACCGTTTCGGAGAACCTCGACGTGCAGGGCGCGCTTTACGGCCTGGCTGGCAGGAACCTCGCGACGCGCCGCGATGCCCTGCTGGCGCAATTCGGCCTGGCCGACCGGGCCCGCGACTTGACCGAACGGCTATCGGGCGGCCTGAGGCGGCGCGTGGAGCTGGCCAAAGGGCTGATCCACGAGCCGGAGCTCCTATTGCTCGATGAGCCGAGCACGGGGCTCGATCCGGCTGCCCGCAGCGATTTGTGGCGCTATCTGAAGTCGCTGCGCGACGAGCGCGGGACCACGGTGATCCTCACCACGCATTACCTCGACGAAGCGGACGGCGCCGATCGCATTGCCATCTTGAACGAGGGGCGATTGGTGGCACTGGGCAAGCCCGACGAACTGCGGGCGCAGGTCGGCGGCGACTCCATCACGATCGAATCGCCCGATCCTGCGGAATTGGCCGCCGCAATTCAGAAGAAGTTCGGCGTCGCGGCGTCTGTTGTCGATTCGTCGGTTCGCTTGGAGGTGCCAGCCGGCCACGAGTGGATCGCCCGGCTGGTCGAGGCCTTTCCGGGGCAGATCACGGCGATTCGCCTCGGCAAGCCGACGCTGGAGGACGTGTTCATCGCCCGGACAGGGCATCGGTTCTGGCGCGAACGACAAGGGGGCGAAGCATGATTCAATCTCGTCCACTGCGTGCCGCCGCGGCCCTCGCGTGGCGCGAAATCATCCGCTTTTTCCGCCAGCGGAACCGGATCGTCGGCTCGATCGGCACGCCGCTGGTCTTCTGGCTGCTCTTCGGGGCGGGCCTATCACAATCGTTTCGACTTGGCGGCGGTGCTACCGGCGGACCGAGTTTTTTGCAGTACTTTTTTCCCGGCAGCTTGCTCTTGACCGTGCTGTTTACCGCAATCTTCTCCTCGATCTCGATTATCGAGGACCGCCGGGAGGGATTCCTGCAAGGCGTGCTCGTCGCACCGATTCCGCGGTGGGCGATGGTCCTGGGGAAAGTGCTCGGCGGCACGCTGGTGGCTCTGGTCCAAGGGTTGATCTTCCTACTCCTCGCGCTAACCTTACCGATAGAGGTGCGGCCGCTGGCCTGGCTGGAGCTTATCGCCCTGCTGTTCGTGGCGGCACTGGGCCTCACGAGCCTGGGCTTTGCCTTCGCCTGGCGGACCGATAGCTCGCAAGGCTTCCACGCTATTATGAACCTGGTGCTGATGCCGATGTGGCTGCTGTCGGGCGGCTTTTTTCCAGCGCCGGCCTGGACCGGCGGAGGCAACGTCGGCCAGCAGGTTCTGCATGCGGCCATGCGGCTCAATCCGCTTAGCTATGCAGTGGCCGGCGTGCGGCAGCTTTTATCGCCCGGCCTCGACTACAGCGGCAGTTGGGTGCCGGGGATTGGCTTGTGCTGGATCGTTACGCTCGTGTTTGCCGCCGTTTGCTTTTCCGCCGCCGTGTCCATCTCGCGGCAGCGGACGACAGGAGATTTGCTATGAATCGTTCCGTTCTGGGTTGGTTGGCGATCCTGTTTCTCGTGATGGGAGGCACGATCGTCTGGATGGGGCTCCGGTATGCCGGCGCGCTGGCTCCCTCGGGCAGCGCACGCGAGCCCGACCTCAGTTACTTGAAGAAGCCGGCCGACGCTTCGCAGGAATTCCTCCAGCATTTCACACTGACGGACCAAGCAGGCAGACGGCTGAGCTCGAAACAGCTCACCGGCAAAGTCTGTGTCACGAATTTCTTCTTCTCGTCCTGCCCGGGCACTTGCCTCCAGCAGAACCAGACGATCCGCGAAATCGCCCGCGAATATGGACCCAAGGGTGTGAGATTCCTCAGCATCACGTGCGATCCCGAGATCGACAGTCCGGATCGACTGCGCGAGTATGCCATGAAGCTGGACGCAGACACGAGCTACTGGTCGTTTCTGACCGGCGACCTGATTTACATTCGCCGGGTCGCCAGTGAGATCTATAGCGTCCCACTTGATAAACAGACGCACTCCGAGCGGTTTTTGGTCACCGACCAATGGGGCAACATCCGCGAACACTTCGCCTGGAACAAGCTCGATCAGATCACGCAGATGAAGATGCTGCTCGACAAGCTGCTCGCGGAGACCGAGGAACCCGCGGACCTAAAGGCCGCGAAAGAGCAGCCGCCTGCCGTTGCACCCGCCGAGGAGGGCGCGGGCCAGACGCCCGGCAATGACTCGGCCGGGAGGGAGAATTGACCGTTGGACGCACTTGTCAGCCAGCTCCCTCACGTGAACGCTTCGCTCAATGCGCTGGCGACGGTGTTGCTCATGCTGGGTCTGGCGCTGATCAAGCGGCGGCAGGAGACGGCTCACAAGTGGGTCATGCTGGCCTGCTTTGCGGTGTCGGCCGTATTCCTGGCGTGTTATCTCACTTATCACTACCACCTCGTAGGGGTGAGCAAGAGGTTCCCCTCCTATCCACCAACTGCTGTTCGGCTAACGTACTACGCGATCTTGCTGACGCACGTCGTGCTGGCGGCGCTAGTACCGTTCCTTGCGGTTGCCACGATCTACCTCGGCCTGGCCGACAAGCGGGCCGCACATCGCCGCCTGGCAAAATGGACGTTTCCTATCTGGCTGTACGTTTCCGTGACAGGCGTGATCGTCTATCTGATGCTGTATCAGCTCTACCCTCCACAGCCTCCGTAACCTAAAATGCGCTAAAACCTAAAATCGCAGAACCGATGAGCCTTTCACCCGCAATTTGCCGCCTGGCCAGCTTCGCCCTTGCGTTGGCGCTGCTCCTTTGCGTGAGCAGCGCGGCAATTGCCTGTCCCACCTGCAAGGACCAGCTCGCCCACGACCCCGAGTCGATCAATATTGCCCGCGGCTATGCCTACAGCATCGTCTTCATGCTCTCGATGCCGCCGCTGATCTTTAGCAGCCTATGTGCCTATTTCTACTGGGAAGTGCGCAGGGCCCGGGCCCGGCAGACGTTGGCCGCGTAGCGCGCCTCGACCCATGAAAGCCCTTACGCGGCATGCGGCCGCCCTCTCCCGAAGGGAGGGGTGCTTGCTATCTTTGGGGCTTCAGCACGATCGTTGCTAAGGGGGGCAGGGTAAGGAGCACCTTCGCGGGCCGGCCATGCCAGCCAGGCTCCTGGGCATTCACACCCGGGAAGTTGCCGACGTTCGACCCGCCGTAGAACTGCGAGTCGCTATTGAAGATTTCCTGGTACCAGCCGAGCCTGGGCACGCCGACAGGATAGTTCTGTCGCGGGACCGGGGTGAAGTTGCAGACGACAACGAGCTGGTCGCCTGGGTCCTTGGCCTTGCGGATGTAGGCGAGCACGCTGTCGTCGCGGGCATGGCATTCGATCCATTCGAAGCCGGTGTATTCGAAATCGACCTGGTGCAGGGCTGGCTCGCGGCGGAGGAGTGCATTCAGATCGGCGACGAGCTTCTTCACGCCGCCGTGCGTCTCCCACTGAAGCAGGTCCCACTGCAACTCGGCGTCGCTGTTCCATTCATTCCACTGGCCGAAGTCGGAGCCCATAAAGAGCAGCTTTTTGCCCGGATGGGTCCACATATAGCTGAAGAGCATCCGCAGGTTGGCGAACTTCTGCCAGAGGTCGCCGGGCATCTGCGAGAGGAGCGAGCGTTTGCCGTGAACCACTTCGTCGTGCGACATTGGCAGGCAGAAGTTCTCGGTGAACGCATAGATCAGGCTGAAGGTGAGCTCGTCGTGGTGATAGCGGCGGTGAATCGGGTCGTCGCGGAGATACCGGAGCGTGTCGTTCATCCACCCCATGTTCCACTTGATCGAGAAGCCGAGGCCGCCGGTGTAGGTCGGACGCGAGACGCCGCCCCAAGCGGTCGATTCCTCCGCGATGGTCAGCACTCCGGGGTAGTTGCCGTGGGCCTGGATGTTGAATTCCTGGAGCAGTGAAATCGCGTCCAGATTCTCGCGGCCGCCGTACTGGTTGGGAATCCAGTCCCCTTCCTTGCGGCTGTAGTCGAGATAGAGCATCGAGGCGACGGCATCGACCCGCAGGCCGTCGATGTGATACTTGTCAAGCCAGAAAAGGGCGTTGCCCAGGAGGAAATTGCGGACTTCGCAGCGGCCGTAATTGAAGATCATCGTCCCCCAGTCGGGATGCTCGCCTTTGCGGGGGTCCTCGTGCTCGTAGCAGGCGGTGCCGTCGAATCGCCTCAGGCCGTGGCCGTCCTTGGGGAAGTGGGCCGGCACCCAGTCGATGATCACGCCCAGGTCGTGCTGATGGAAGTAATCGACGAAGTAGGCAAAGTCCTCGGGCGAGCCATAGCGGCTGGTAACGGCGTAGTAGCCGACCGTCTGATAGCCCCACGAGCCGGTGAAGGGGTGCTCGCTGACGGGGAGGAGCTCGATATGGGTGTAGCCCATTTCCTGGCAGTAGGCGACAAGCTGGTGGGCCAGATCGCGATAGTTGAGCCAGCCGTGATGCCGCCCGGCGCCGCGGCGCCAGCTTCCGAGGTGGACCTCGTAGATGGCCAGGGGCCGCTCGTGCTGATTGGTGTGGGCCCGGCGATCCATCCAGGCCTGGTCGTTCCAGTGGAAGCGGGCCAGGTCGGTGACGATCGATGCGGTACACGGCGGCAGCTCGGCCGCGAAGCCGAACGGGTCGCTCTTGTCGATCACTTCACCGTATTGGCCGCGGACGCGGAACTTGTATTTCTGGCCTGCTTCGACGCCGGGGACGAAGAGTTCCCAGATGCCCCCCGTGTCGTGGTGTTTCATGGGATGGCGGCGGCCATCCCAACGGTTGAAGTCGCCCACCACGCTGACGTTCTGGGCATTGGGGGCCCACACGGCGAAGTTCGTGCCGCGGACGCCATCCACTTCGCGAACTTGCGCCCCGAATTTCTCGTAGCAGCGGAGCATCTTCCCTTCGCCGAACAGGTGCAGATCGAAGTCGCTCAAGAAGGAAGCGAAGGCGTAAGGATCGTGAGCGGTCTGCATCTGGCCCTCGTAGTCGGCAAGGCGAAGTTGATAGCGGGCGAGCTGGTCGGAGTTGGCAAGTGCGGCCGTGGTGGAGCGGCCGGCGGATGTAGGCGACGAGTTGGCGGGTGGTCCTGGCATGTCGAGCGGGCAGATGGCCTCGAACAGCCCGGCCGGATGGATGCGTCGCATTGGCCGCGCGGTCTGGTCAACGGTATCGAGAACCCACGCCTGCCGGGTCTCGGGGAGGAACGCCCGCACGGCCAACATTCTACGGCCTTCGTGCCAAATCGTCTGCGGGCCGAGTACGTCCGTGGGATTGCCAAGCTGAGCATCCAGCAGGGCATTTATGCCCGCCAAAGGCACCGTCGTTCGCACTTCAGACTCCATAGCTGTTTTGGGGCGATCCATGCCGGCAGGGGCCAGTCGTTGGCCCTACAACACGTCCGCGTCAAGGGGTTAGGTGGACTTACTTCGCACTCGCGGGCTGGACGGGCGGAAAATCGGCCGCAGGAGGCTGGCGAGGGACTCAGTCGCCATGGCCAGCAAGTGGATCCAGCCGTGGGTAGGCGATTCGGACGCTTGTCGTGGCACGTTCGCAGTCTGCTGTCCGCGGTCAAATCGCAACCGCCGGCCGCGATGCATGCTGTGGATGACGCGAACATTGGTCGGCTCGTGCGTGCCCTCGCTAACGCTTCGGGTTGGTATGCTGCCGGCCAAATCGTCCAAACCAGCCGGCAAGTCGCGGCAGACCACGTCGTGAATTGCCATGGCCCGGTCGATCCGCCGCCAGAGGTCGCCGTTCTTGACCGGCGACAGCTTGCCGTAGCGCTCCCACTGCCAGTCGTTGTCGCGCCACTGGGCGACGCCATAGCGAATGCCGCGACTGATCGAGCAGCCCGCCGAGACGAGCGTGACTCGGGCTGGCTCGTCGAGCGACTCCAGACCGCGCACGATCGCCAAGAGCTCGAGGCGCTCGGCCGAACTCTCGGGCTCGTCGTCCTCTGCTTCGAGGCAGGTGCGGCCGTCGGCAGACCGGAGCACGAACCGCCACCGACCGGCTGGCTCGTGGCCGCCGTGCGTCGAGGCGGTGGCCTGGGAGTGCAACCGAAAGTGCGGCGCAGGAATAGCGGACATGGGAACGCTGCGAATCGGTACGCTCATCGCCTGGAGTTGGACACGCTGCGCCAGTGGCAACTTCCGCCGCGAATCCGTTCCGTCCTCATGGGCGTCCCGTTCGCCCACAACAACCGATGCCGCGGCCACAATAGACCGCGATCCCGCCAGACCAGCTATCGTCAAACTCGACGCGGACTCTGTAGTTTTCCCGCGCCGCACGATTTGTCACGTACACCGGCCACCTTGCTTGCCCAGAAATGCACGCTCAGACCACAATGACAACTATGTCGTCGGAACTTTCGTCACAGACTGAATTCGCCCGTGAGGAGAACTCGCGCCGGCCGGAAGATGAGGCGGTTGAGGCCGTCGTCTATGACGTACATCCGGCGCTAGTGCGGCGTCAGGCGACGCAGGACTATCCGTATGGCCAGCCAGCCCTGGTGATACGGGCAAATGGCGACGCGACGCCTGTCAGCGGCGAAAATTCGTTCCAGGTCCGTCCGCAGGACATTTATCGTCCTTTGGCGGCGCCAATGTTCCGGTTCGACTTCGCCGAATCCAAGGCCGACTATGTCGTTCCGCAGCGGTTTGGGCTGGCGGCAATCCTGGGTATGACGACAGCTCTGGCCATCCTGTTTGGCTGCATGCGGTTTTTGGATGCAGAGCCTGGCTGGTACCTGTTTTACGGCTTTCAGTCGATCGTGATCTGCATCGTGCAGATGTTCCACGGTCGCTCACCCAGGAAGGCGTCGGCAATTGCTGGGGCCGTCATGGGACCATTGTTCCTTTTGGGGACGGCCATGTTTGCCTGGGACGAGCCAGCGGGGTCGGTGCTGTGTTTGACGATCATGATGATCCCCTGCGGAGCGTTCCTGGGTTACCTCAATGGCACCTGTGCCGCGGGGATCTTCCTGGTGATGGACAAGCTCGAGCAGTACCTCAAAGGCTCATCGAACAGGGAAGACTCTCCAGTGCCTACGCCAGCGGTGCCTGCGTCATGACCGCGCCGCTCAACACTCCGGTTTTCAATTGCGTCGTCAACGTCGCGGCACGAACTGCGGACGGATTGGTCGTGGCAACGGTCGCGAATCTGGCGGGCCTCGTGAGTCAAGGAGTGAGCGAACGGGAGGCACTGGCCGCCGTCGTCAGTCAGTTCAAGACAACAGTTGCCAGGTGCTATGGCGCCGGCACGCCGATTCCCTGGATCAATCCGCCCGTCCCACCCGCTGCGGGGGAAACGCAGCGGCTCATTGCCGTGCACCTGTAACAACCACTGACAAGTGACAAGTGACCAATGACCAAGAAACGAATACTCCTCGTCGCGGGCGACTACGTCGAAGATTACGAGATCATGGTCCCTTACCAGATGCTGCTTATGGTCGGGCATTCGGTGGATGCGGTTTGCCCGGGGAAGAAGGCAGGCGAAACAGTCGCTACCGCGATTCACGACTTCGAGGGGGAGCAGACTTATAGCGAGAAGCGCGGGCATAACTTCCGGCTCAGCGCGACGTTCGACGAGATTGACGAGCGGAGTTACGACGCACTGGTTATTCCCGGCGGGCGGGCGCCGGAGTATCTGCGCCTGACGCCGCGGGTGCTGGAAATCGTACGGCACTTTGCGGGCGCAAAGAAACCGATCGCCGCGATCTGCCACGGCGTGCAGTTATTGACCGCGGCCGGCGTGGTCAAAGGCCGCCGCGTGAGCTGCTATCCCGCGTGCAGCGCGGAGCTCGCGCTGGCCGGCGGCGAGTTCGTCCCGGCCAATTCCACGTTCGACAACGCGCACACTGACGCCAACCTGGTTACCGCCCCTGCCTGGCCGGCGCATCCGGCCTGGATGCGCCAGTTCCTGGCAGTCCTTGGGTCAAAGGTCGAGCCGTAACCAGGGACGAATGACGAGTGACCGATGACGATCGGCTACGCCACGAGCTTCATGGCCCGCGCCGGCTTCGTGATTCCTTCGACAAACTCTTCGAAGATCCGCACGTCCAGCGCCGAGGCTGATTCGGCTTCGGGATGGAACTGCGTGCCGATCGCGAACCAGTCGTCCATCGTGCTCTCGATCGCTTCGATCACGCCGTCTGGGCAGCGGGCGGTCACCGCGAATCCGGGGGCGACCTCGTCGATCGCCTGGTGGTGCATCGAGTTGACGCGGATTTCGCTGTCGCCATAGACCCGCTCCATCAGCGTGCCGAACACGACCGACAGGCCGTGGCGGTGCTCGGGGTCCATCGGGTCCTTGTGAGGAATCGCTTCCGGCACATCTTCGGGCAGGTGCAGGAACAGGTTGCCCCCCTGCGAGATGTTGAGCAGTTGCATGCCCGCCCCGATGGCTAAAAGCGGCATGCGGCGCTCGGCCACAAGCTCCATGACCTTGCGGTCGAATTCCTCGCGCCGGGCGTCCATCGGCCGCACGCTGCTGTGGAGCTGAAAGCCGTCGCGTCGCGGGTCGAGATCGCCGCCGCCGACGAGGACAAAGCCCTGGACCAGGTCAAGGACGCGGGCGATGTCGGCCGCGTCCTCGGTCGGCGGCAAGATGACGGGGATGCCTCCGGCCGCCTGAATGGCGTTGAAGTATCCCGCCGGAAGGTAGCACAGTGCCGGGCCCTCCTTGCGAGACGGACGGTAATCGGCGTTCAGTCCAATGAGCGGCTTACGAGGCATCGCAAATCCCTTTCCAGAAAAGCCCTGAAACCCGAAATCCCTTGCGGGAACAACTCTGGCTCCAAGCCAGCCAGCGGCAGGAAAGGGACAAATTTGGCCGTCGGGCGCAGGAGCCAACCGGAAGCACGCTTTGCCAGCTCGCCAGTTCGACACGACACGTTGCGGGAATGTTCCGTGTCGCGGTCGTCCCTAACGGAGCCTCCGGAAAGGCCTTCTGCAACCCTCCAGCGCGGCGTTCATCCCGAACCCGACGCCAGAGCGATCTCCCTATCACGAACGTCTGCGAACCCCTGAGTTCCGATCCAAGCAAGTGAGTGCCTGGAAAAGATGGCGAAAATTTAGCGATCCCGAAAACAGCGCCAAGCGCGCTACCATATTTTGTGGTCTGGTTCGGTTGCTAGCACAACATCTTGGGCTAGCGGCCGATTGCTATCGCGCGTTGCTGGCGCATTTGGGTCGCTGGAACGCACGAATTCTTACGCCGAAGCAATGTTTCGAGCCCGCGGACTCGTGGCCTCGCCCGGCTAACGACTTTCCTTAAAAGCGTTGCTAACTTTCCGCACAACTCTTCAATACTCCCGCGTGAGTTTGTTGCTGCGTCCGTCTGTGGGCAATTCTCTCTGGACGCTGCGCCCGAAATCTGCGAAACCCTCCGCCCCGCAATCTCGGATTGCTGGTTTGGCGGTATTGCGCACGGAGAACCTTGGCCATGAAAGTCCTTTGCCCGCTAGCGATTACGCTCGTGGTTGCCTTTGCTCCCATCGCTGCACTAGCCGATGACGGTTGGAAGATGCCCAACCTGAATCCATTCACTAGGAAAGGGGCTCCGCCTACTAGCGCCCGAGTCTCCGACTCGCCCACCGGAAGCTTGAAAATGCCCAGCCTGTGGCCCAAAAGCAAGCCGGTGACTGCCGCTCGCAAACCGGCTCAGCCGTCGGCCTGGCAGAAGATGACGAGTGCGACCAAGAAATTCTGGGCGACGACCGCCGATACGCTTAACCCGTTCAATGACGCCAATGACAAGCCCCAGCAGCCCATCTCGGTGACTGGCACGAACACCTATGTCACGCAAGCGGCCAATCGCAAGACAGCGAAATCCAAGAGCAAATCATTCCTGCCATCGTGGCGCTCTGGCGAAGTGGAGCCAGCAGTCCACGAGACCAATGGGGATGTCAACAAGTTCCTCTCGCAGCCGCGGCCGGGATTCTAGACGGCAGCATCGACCCCGCGCCACAACCCATGAAACCGCGGGTCATTCCTCATCGATGCAGTAGAGGTACTTGTCCGAGCGGATGAGCAGGCGCCCGTCGGCAACGACTGGGGAAGCGTTGAACATGCCCCGCTCGTCGCTAGAGCGCAGCCCGCCGCCAGTCACACTGCGGAGGTCGTTAGTCGCCAGCAGCTTGAAATCTGGCGAGGCCGTCACCACGAAGGTCTTCCCGCTGCGGGTGAGGTAGTAAATCTTGCCGTCGGCCAGGATGGGAGAGGCATAGAACTGGTCCGCACGCGGCAGGCGCTCTTGATAGACGATCTTGCCCGTGGCCGTCTCGGCGCAATAGACAATTCCCTGGTTGTCGCTGGCCCAGTACATGTGCCCGTCGTGCACCAGCGGCGAGGGAACGTTGGAATTTGTGGTGCCAGTCCACACGCGATGGGTATCGGAAACATCGCCGCTGCCGCCGAGTCGAACGGCGAATGCCGCTCCCGAACGTCCGCCGATCCAATACGACACACCGTCCTCGACCGCCGTGCTGGGAACCATGTACCACGGAATCCGTGTCTCGCACGACCAGAGCTGCGATCCGGACTTCGGGTTGATCCCCAGCACTTTGTCCATCACAGCCACGAGCAACTCGATCTTGCCGTCCGACGATTTGGCGAGCACCGGCGTGTTCCACGAATCCCGGACATCGTCCACTTGCCAGACCTCTTTGCCGGTGGCCTTGTCGAGAGCATAGAGCTTGCCGCTTTCGACGCTGGCATTGACGATTACTAGATTCTCATACAAGACCGGCGATGCAGCTGAGCCCCAGTCGTGCATGCCGTCGCCCAAGTCGGCTTGCCAAATCTGCTTGCCGGCCATGTCAAAGGCGTAAACGCCCGACTTGCCAAAAAAGCAATAGATTGTCTTGCCGTCGCTGGCCGGCGTGCTTGACGAATAGCCGTGATCGTCCCGGATTGGGTCTTGCTCGGGCAGTTTTGCGGCGACATCGTTTTTCCACAACAGTTTGCCGTCGGTCCGGTTCAGACAGACTAGGTGCCGTTTCAGGTCGCTCATGTCACCCGGCTGTCCGGTGACGTTAAAGCCGCTGTAGCAGGTCAGATAGATCTTGTCGCCGACCAGGATTGGGCTCGAAGTGCCCGCGCCAGGCAGGGCCGTTTTCCAGGCGATATTCTGCGTTGACGACCAGGTCGTAGGAAGCGATTTTTCCGCGGAAACCCCTTGCCCGCCGGGCCCGCGAAACTGCATCCACGACTCCGCCGCTGCAAGCCAACCTGCATCCACCAAGAGCAGTATCAAGCTGAAATAACCGACGCGCATCGCAGAATTCCTGGGAAAAACGACCGCCCCGAGTCTAGATGGCCCGGTGACATTGAAGCGTAACGGGCGCGAGCCGGCAATCATTTTTTATCGTGCCAGTTTTATGTATCCTTGTTTGCACGACTCACCACTCACTCCTGCCTTCCATTGCATATCACCCAACTCAACCACGTAGCCATCCATGTCGCTGACGTCGAGCGGTCGGTGGCGTTCTATCGCGATGTATTGCAGCTCGCGCCGATTCCCCGTCCGGCATTCAGTTTTCCAGGGGCCTGGTTTCGGCTTGGCCACGATCAGGAGCTGCACATCATCGGCGAGCGCCAGCAAGCTGTCGTATCGCACAATCGGGGCAATCATTACGCTCTGTTGGTCGATGACCTGGATGCCTGGGAGCGGCATTTAGTCGAGCATCATGCCAGTTTCGCCCCGCGGCGGCTGCGGCCCGATGGCGCCGAGCAGCTCTTCGTGATCGATCCTGACGGACACTATGTGGAGCTCTGCACGCCGCCAAAACGGGGTGTGAATGGATGATGGAGAATGGCCCGTCGTCCTGCGTCAATCTTTGCCTTTCCGATCTTTCCCGACGCTGGCTGGCGAGTTTGTCCGAATTTCTGACCGGATTTGCCGATCCCCGATTTGGCATTTGCCGCACGCCGACTAGAATTGCGATAAGAGTGGTTTCAAACCACTCGCTCATCGGTCAGCATGTGGTCCTGCCCATGTCCGATCCGCTACGCATCCGCCGGCAGCAAATCCTTCGGGAAGCCGAGGGATACCTGGACCTGATGACGGTCTTTGGGGATCGTATGCCCTGCCGGCCCGATGCGCGCGACAAGGTTGCCCGCCGCGTGCTCGAGACACTCGATCGGATCGACAATCCAGGCGGCATGAAGGGGCACATTCTGTTCCTCCGCGGTCAGGCGCTGCGGGCGATGGACCAGTTCGTCGAGGCGGTTCCGCCGCTTCGCGAGGCGGCCGAGATCGAGCCGCAGAACATTCATATCCGCCTCTCGCTTGCCTGGTGCTACAAGCGGTGCCGCCGGCTGGATTTGGCAATCCAAACGCTAGAAGAGGCCCTGGAAGCCGACCCGGCCTACGCCATCGTCCACTACAACCTGGCCTGCTACTGGAGCCTGGCGGGCAACGTACGTTTGGCAGTGACCTATCTGTCGCAGGCCTTCGAGCTGGAGCCAAACTACCGCGACCTGGTCGCCAGTGAGCGGGATTTCGATCCGGTCCGCAATCACCCTCACTTCCAGGCGCTGACGACGGTGATTGTGTAGCTTTGCAGCCGCAGTTCATTCACTATGCCGCATCCCGCGGCAGCGTCACGCGAAACGTCGAGCCTCGGCCGAGCTGGCTGGTGAGGCTGACCGTGCCATCGAATGCCTGGGCGAGGTGCTTCACAATCGACAGCCCCAGGCCAGTTCCTCCCACCTCGCGGGAGCGGGCCCTATCGACCCGGTAAAACCTCTCGAAAATTCGCTCCTGATCCTTCTCGGCAATGCCAATGCCCGTGTCTTCGACTTCGAGCGTCGCCTGCTCATCGTCCAGGCGGCAGCGGATGGTCACTCGCCCACCGGCTGGCGTGTACTTGAGGGCGTTATCGACCAGATTATCGAGAATCGTACGGGCTCCCTCCTCGTCCGCCAGTGCAGTCGCGTCAGGGGGCGGCAATTCGACGGCCAGTGCGACCTGCCTCGCGGCCGCCGTATCGGAAAACTGCTGAGCACAGGCTTCGATCAAGTCTGCCAGTGCGACCGGGACAATTTCGAACGTCTCTTGCCCCTGCTCCATCCGGGCGATTTGCAAAATGTCCAGGATCAATTCGTGAAGCCGGTCAGCCTGCTCCTCGATCCGCTGGACGAACGCCAGGTTGTTCTCGGAGTCGTGTACGGCCCCCATTCGCAACGTCTCGGCGTAGGCCTTGATCGCCGCGAGCGGCGTTTTCAGCTCGTGCGAGACGTTCGTGACCAGCTCGCGGCGCAAATTCTCCAGCCGCCGCAGCTCGGACAAGTCGTGTAGTACGACCATCACGCCGGGGCAGGGCTCGCCGGGCAATCGCGTCGCCCGCAGCGATAGCGTTCGCCGGTGCGCACCGGGCGAGTCAAACTCGGTTTCGACTGGAACCGCCATTGCCAGCGCCCGGGCAACTGCCTCGTGCACTGGCCGCACCCGCGTCACTTCCAAGAGCGAACGGCCAACCGGCTTGGGCGTAACAAAATCGAGCAGTTCACGTCCCGCGTCGTTAGCCATCAGGATCGTTTTGTCGGGTCCAACGGCCAGCACCCCCTCGACCATGGAGCCCAAAATCGTCTGAAGCCGCTCGTTGTTTTCCTGGATCTGATCGACGCGGCGGGCCAGGTCGCGTTGCATCGAGTTGAATGCGGTGGCCAGCACGCCCAGTTCGTCGGGCGAGTCGATGGCGGCCGTTTGTCCGTCGCCGCTGGCGGAAGCCGCACGGACGTGACGAGTAAGCTCCGTAAGCGGCTGGATGATCCGCTGAATGCAGGCCCACATTGCCAGGCCGCCGAAGGAAATGGTCAGTCCGGCAGTTGTCCACAGAAGAACGTTGCGATACGCGAACGACAGATTGCGGAATGCGAAGATTCCGGTGACCACGAGCACATGTGCGACAATCAGCCCGGCGAAGACCAGAAACAGCCGCCAGAACCATTGCGCGAAACCCATCGTGAGCACACTCCGACAGCGGCCGCCTCCCTAGCGATGTGAAATAGACTACGAGCCGGCGTGCATCGAGGAAAGGGGCGGGAACTCGTTACATCGCCCCTGACAGTTCGCTCAGCAACTGCCGTTCGCGATGAGCCCGCCAACGAAGGCGCACACCCTTGTAGGGCCACAGCTCACCATACGTCATCTTGATCGCGCCCAGGACAGTTGGGCGATAGATGCCTTCCGATTCGAGGTGTCGCATGTAGCCCGCTTTCGTGGCGGCTTCCAGCTCCTCGATAATCGCGTCCATCATGTACCACAGGGCGTCGCCCGCATACTGCTCGTCGAGCTTGAGGATCTTCTTACCTCCGCCATGCCGCCAGCAAATCGCCTGGTGTACCCGGTACAGTTGCACGGGATCTTGAACGCTCGGCAAGTACGAGTTTGTGCACTCGGGGGGAGCAGGAAAAGCGCTCAGGTTGGCGGCGTTATTTGTCTGCACCACGCGGCCGTCGCGATAGCGGGTGACAAACTCCAAATGAAAGACCGTCTGGCTCACGCCGGGGGCATTATTGTGCATCGCCACACAAATCGCCGAGTCCTTCTCCTGGCGGTTCACCAAAAAGATCAGCGCCACAATCACGTTTTCGACCTGGCTGGGAAGAAACATTCCCGTGATGATCTCGAACCCCTGCTGAGCCAAGGCCCAACTTGTCGTGTGGAAGTACTGATCGACATTGGCCGGCAAGGGAGTTGCACCGGGCTGAAAGGGAACCAGATTAGGACGGGCCGACTGCCGGTGGCTGAAGAAGATCAGAATCGGCCCGCCGATGTACATGATTGCCGCCACAATGGCGATCAGCGACAGTCCGATCGTCGCCACCAATCCGGCGAGGGCAATGAAGTTGGCCAGCAGGATCATGGCAATGTCGTCCGATGGAGACCACGGACGGCCCTAAGCGGCTTCCTCGCAACCCCCGACGCGGTGGATGGCCGGATCAGGATAACAGCCGGCGAGGTCGTCGGCATACCACTGGGCCAGCACGGCCCGCCAATCATCCAGGCAGCGGACTTTGGTGAAAGCTTCGCGAACGACGAGGTGCTGTGGATGCAGGGCGGCGTACTTGATGCCGAATTTGCGCATGTGCGGGCCTGCCCGGTCGTCGCCATATAGCTGCTGCGCCAATGCAAAATGCTCGAGCATGACGTCCCGCTGCTCCCAAAGCGTGGGCGGCGGGGGCAGCGGCTGGCCCGCGGCCAATGCCCGGCATTGCGCGAAGATCCAAGGATTGCCGATTGCTCCACGTGCCACGGTCACGCCATCGACTCCCGTCTGCGCCAGCATGTCGAGACAGCTTTGAGCCGTGAACAGGTCGCCGCTGCCGAGAATCGTTCGCTCCGGCCCAACATGCCGCTTCACGTCGGTCAGAAACTCCCAGCGGCTGGGGCCGATATAGCGCTGCTCGACGGTGCGGCCGTGCACGGTGATTGCCGCCACCCCCGCCGCAAGAGCCCCGTCAAGAATTGTGAAGAACCGCTCGCGGCTGGCGGGCGTGTCGTCGATGCCGCGCCGCATCTTGACGGTGACGGGAATGTGCGCGGGAACCGCATCGCGCGTCCGGCGGACGATTTCCAGGGCTACGTCGGGCTGGCTGAGGTGAAACCCACCTCGGCAGCGACCGAGCACCTTCTTCACTGGGCAGCCGAAGTTGATGTCGATCACATCAAATCCGGCCCGGACGAGCTTTTTGGCCCCGGCCGCGAATTGCTCGGGCTCGGCCCCCATGAGCTGTCCGCCGACGGGCCGCTCGTCGTCCGAGAGTCGGAGAAAATGCTGATTCCGCTTGCGATTGTCCTTGATCGCGACCAGGAACTGATCGAGCATCACCTCGCAAATGGCATACGACGCCCCATGCCGGCGGGCGATCAGGCGCATCGGCCAGTCGCTATAGCCGGACAGTGCGGCCTGAACGACGGGAAAGTCGATCGGGACAGGGCCAAGGCGCAGCGAGGCCAATTTTGGATTTTGGATCTCGGATTTCGGATTTGAGACCTGCACGTTACCGCTGGCTGCAATTCCCGAATTCATGAATCCCAAATCCTAAATCCTAAATTCACTTCCTCAGCACCAACACCGGACAATGGGCGAGCCGCACGACGCGCTCGGCCACGGATCCGATGAGCAGTCTGGTAATTCCGGTCCGACCGTGCGAGGGAATGACGATTAGTTCGGCCTTCTTCTCCTCGGCGTAGTTGGCGATGCCATGCGCCGGATCGCCCAGGACGACTGCGAGCTGAATACCCTTGTACTTTGCATCTGCCAGCCGCTGCTTGAGGGCTTTCTCCATCTGCTCAATGCGCGTTTGCGGGTCGATCACGCCCCACACCTCGCCCGCCTCGAGCGGTGTGATATCGATGACGACGTGCACCACGTGCAAATGCGACGGCTGATCGACAAGGGCCAGGCCGACGTCGATGGCGCTGATGGACTCCGCGGAGAAATCGACGGGGACTACGACCGTCCGCTTGGGAAACCAGGGCATGGTGGGTTCCTTGGAAGGTAAGGAATATTCTCCAGTTTGCCGCTCTCGCCCCGCCAAGTCCACCCGGCTTGGCAGTGCCTGCAGCTAGCGGCCGCAAGGTTTTGCCAATTCGCTTATCCGGCAAACTCGTTTAAACCCGAACGGTCTGGAGTGCCGATACACTCGACCGCGCGGAAACTCCCGCCGCTCCATCCAAGGAAAGTCGCATGGCTCGCACCTCAACGATTGTGATTGCCCTGCTCATCGCCGTGGGCCTGGTCGTCGCAATGCTGCCCGCTCAGGATTCGTCGCGGCGTCGCGTCAGCGTCTATGCGGGCGTTTCGGACATGGGAGCGGACGTGGCGCCAGCCCCTGAGCCGGGCTTGATCCCAGTGGATGGAACAGCGTCGCCAGCGCCTGCACCTCTCAGCCGTCAGTCAGCCGCGCCGGCAATTGCAGCGCCTGCTGGGGGACGCACCACGAACCACGGGGTTTTGCCAGCGGGAGTTTTTGGCAAGAGCCGCGGGGGAGAACCATCCGTAACTAGCGAATTCGAAGCGACCACCGAAGCGGTCAGCCAGGAATACACACCGACACCCGCCGACGTTGCTCCACCGGCGAGCGCCGTGCCGATGCCGGCCGAAGCCTCGTCCCCGACAGACGTTGCTGCTGGCGACCCATCAACCGGCGCGGACAATGAGTCGCCCGCTATGGGTTCGGCCGGAACGCGGTCCGTGCTGAAACGAACCAAGACTGCCGAACCACAGGAACCGACCTCGCGGCCCCCTCTCGTGCCGTCGATGCCAGCCAGCCCGCGCCCGACGAGCAGCAACAGTGCCTCATCGCGACGAACGGTCACGACCCCTGCCACTTCGGGAGTTGCTACGCGACCGTCGCCGCCGCCGGCGTCGAGCATCGACACCAGGTCCATTACCGCAGTCGCGATTTCCGGCCGCAGCCCCGCCCTGCGCGTCGATGTGGCTGGCCCGCAGGGGATTACTGTCGGCAAGCCGGCTGGATACTTGGTCACAATCGTTAACGAGGGAGACACTTCAGCAGGGGACGTGCAGCTGCGGATGTCTCTGCCCGCCTTCGTCAGTGTCGCGGGCAGCCAGGCGTCGAGCGGCGATGCGGGCCTGCAAGCCGATCCCACCAGCGGCGGATCGCGGCTCATTTGGGCCCTGCCAGGCGTTGCCGCTCGCGGGCATGAATCGCTGCGGCTGGAACTCGTCGCGAGCGAAGGCCAGGCGTTCGAACTGGGCGTCGAATGGGCGTTCAAGCCCGCCGCCATCAAAGCCGCAATCGCCGTGAAACGAGCTCAACTTCAGTTGTCGCTGGCCGGACCAGCCGACATGACCTTTGGCGAGGAAAAGACATTCACGCTCGCCGTGTCGAACCCTGGCAACGGCGACGCGGACAATGTTGTTGTCAACGTGTCGTCCGGCGAGGGACGCCGCCAGCAGCTTGAGGTGGGCACACTATCGGCCGGCCAGCGAAAGGAAATGTCGGTGCAAATTGTCGCCAGCCAGGCGGGCGAGATGGAAATCCATGCCCTCGCAGCGGGGGACGGCGGATTGTCGGCCGAAGCGGCCGGCAAGGTGATCGTCCGCAAGGCGGAGCTGGCAGTTGCCGTCGCAGGACCCGAGCTCAAGTTCGCCGGCACGGAGGCGACGTATCAAATCACAGTGCAGAACACGGGCAACGCGCCTGCCGACAACGTACAACTCGCCGCGTCGCTGCCGGTTGCAGCACGCTATGCCGGCGGCATCGATGGCGCGTCGCCCACGGGCAGCGCGCTCAAGTGGAAGCTCGCCAACCTGCCCGCCGGAAGCGAGCGAACCTTCGAGCTGCGGCTGGTGCTCAATGGTGCGGGAGCTAACCGAGTCGCCGTACAGGCCCAAGCCCCCTCGGCGGGCACGGCCAGCGGTGAGATCGAGACGCTGGTCGAAGCGACGGCCGATCTGAAACTCGTCGTCAACGATCCGACGGGACCGCTGGCGACGAGCGAACTAGCGACCTACGAAATCCAGGTGATGAACCGCGGCAGCGAGGCCGCTCGCCAGGTCAAGATCGTGATGCAGTTTGGCGAAGGCATCGAACCGATCGCCTTCGAAGGGGCTCAGGGCAAAATTGTCCCCGGCCAGGTCGTCTGCCAGCCGCTGGCCGAACTGGGTCCCGGCGAACAGGTGACGATGCGGGTCAAGGCCCGTGCCGGTCGGGCGGGCACGCACCAGTTCCGCGTGGAGGTGACGGCGAGCGAGTCGCAGTCGCGGCTGGTGAGCGAAGGAACGACGCGGTTCTTCGCCGAAAGTGGCCGCGGCGGATCGGCGGCGGCCACGACGGCCAAAAAGCCAACGCTCGTGCCGCAGGGCGGGACGTACCAGCGGTAATGACTCGCCGAATCCAACCGCCACCGGGCGGGATCGAATTCGCCTCCGCCGAGTAGTATGCTAGATCCTCGTGGGAGGCTCGTGCTGGTTCGCTAGTCGCGGACGCGTCGCACTCTGTGCTATTTCTCGCGGTCCGGTTCTCAATGAAACGACTCACCAGCGGCGGCGGTTGGCAGGCCCTTCTCTACGCGCTCAAGAAACTGCCGGCGATGGGCGGGCCGTGGGGCTTCTGGAAGGCGATGCGCAGCAAGAACGCCTGCAAGACTTGCGCGCTGGGCATGGGGGGCCAAAAGGGAGGAATGGTCAACGAGGCCGGGAGCTTTCCTGAGACCTGCAAAAAGTCGCTCCAGGCCATGGTCGCCGACATGCAGGGCGCCATCAAGCACGAGTTCTGGCGAACCTATTCGATCCCCCAGCTCCAGGCCTTTTCACCCCGCGACCTTGAATCGTGCGGGCGGCTCGTGCATCCGGTGCTGCTCGAGCGCGGCAAGGACTATTACCACGTTATCAGTTGGGATGAAGCGCTGACGCGGATCATCGGCAAGCTCCAGCAGCACTCTCCCAATGAAACCTTTTGGTACTTCAGCGGCCGGTCGAGCAACGAGGCGGGCTTTCTGCTGCAACTCTTTGCCCGGCTGTACGGCACGAACAACGTCAACAATTGCAGCTATTTTTGCCATCAGGCCAGCGGCGTCGGCCTCGCGTCGTCGCTCGGCACCGGCACCGCAACGGTCACACTCGAAGACGTAGAGCGCGCCGATCTGGTCTTTCTGATCGGCGGCAATCCCCCCAGCAATCATCCACGGCTAATGACGACGCTGGCCAAAGTGCGCAATCGGGGCGGCGCGGTGATTGTCATTAACCCAGTCGTCGAAGTGGGTCTGGTGAGTTTCCGAATCCCCAGCAATCCCTGGAGTCTGCTATTTGGCAGCGAAATCGCCAACGAGTACATACAGCCGCACATCGGCGGCGATCTGGCCCTGCTTTGGGGAATCGCCAAGCGGATCGACGAAATGGGCGCTCAGGATGAGCGGTTCTTGCGCGCGCACTGCTCGGGCTACGACGAGTGGATCGGACGGGTGCGGTCCACGCTCTGGGACGAAATCCATGCCAAGTCGGGCGTCGCACAGGCACAAATCGACGCGGTGGCCAATCGTTACGCCGTCGCCAAACGGGTCGTCTTCGGCTGGACAATGGGAATCACGCACCATGCGCACGGCGTCCTCAACGTCCAGGCAATTGCGAACCTCGCCCTGATGCGCGGCATGATAGGCCGCAAAGGGGCGGGGCTCTTGCCGATCCGTGGACATTCGAACGTCCAAGGGATTGGCAGCATGGGGGTCACGCCAAAACTCAGGAACGCGATCTTTGACGCCATCGAGCGCGAGTTCGCGGTTCGGTTGCCCACGACCCCGGGCTTTGACACGCTCGCCTGCATCGACGCGGCTCAGACTGGCCAATTGAAAATGGGCTTCTGCCTCGGCGGAAACCTCTACGGCTCCAATCCCGACGCCCACTACGCTGCCGAGGCATTGGCCAAGCTCGATCTGCTTGTTTATCTCAACACGACGCTCAATACCGGCCATGCACACGGCCTGGCTCGCGAAACAATCATCCTGCCCGTTCTGGCCCGCGACGAGGAACCGGAGCCGACGACCCAGGAATCGATGTTCAACTACGTCCGCCTTTCAGATGGCGGCCCCCGGCGGCACGAAGGTCCACGGAGCGAGGTCCAGATCATCGCCGAGATCGCGCGCCGCGTGATGCCCGCCGAAGGGCCGATCGACTGGGCCTCGATGGAACACACCGGCCACATCCGCCAGGCAATCGCCAAGGTCGTTCCCGGGTTCGAGCAGCTTGCCCAGATCGACCAGACCAGGCAGGAATTCCACCTCCCCGGTCGCACGATGCACGAACCGACATTTCCCACGGCCGACGGCAAGGCGCGGCTTCACGTGCATGACTTGCCCGATCTAATCGGGGGCGAGAATCAGCTTCGCCTCATGACCGTCCGCAGCGAGGGACAGTTCAACACGGTCGTCTATGAAGACGAAGACATCTACCGCGGCCAGGAGCGGCGCGACGTGATCCTGCTGCATCCCAGCGATCTTGCCCGGCTGGGCCTCACCGAGAATCAACTGGTCTCCGTGCGCAGCACAACCGGCGTCATGCATAACATCCTCACTCGGCCGTTCCCTTCGATTCGGGCCGGCAACGCGCTGATGTACTATCCCGAGGCAAATGTCCTCGTACCGCGGCTGGCCGATCCACAGTCCAAGACGCCGGCGTTCAAGAGCGTGGTAATCATGGTCGAAGCCGCCATTCCACTCGCGAGGGCCGCTGCGATCTCCACATAATCTTGACCGGCCGGGCGACTGCGGAGTCCAATAACTGCGGTGGTCACCATGAGCGACCGAGTCATTAGCGGACACGCAGGGCACAAAAAGCCGCCGGCCGCGGTGAGCCAGCGCCGGTTCACGCTGCGAACATTATTCATCGTCAGCGTTGCGCTGGCCGTGCCATTTCTCCTGTTTGCGAATCTGCGCAATGCCGCGCGGCCAGACGACAGCCTCGCGTCGCCTCTGTATTTGCTCTTCGGGGTGGCAGCAATCCTGATTGCAGCGGCGATTGGCAACGCCCTCGCACACCGGCTGGGCACGATCGTGGCCGCATGCGCCGCAGGGCTGTTGTGGATTCTCTTGGTGGCCTTGCTGAGCCAATTCAGCGACATGCTCTCACGGCAATTGCCGGTCCATATCGTTGTGGTGATCGTGACGATCGTGGGCGTGGCCGCCGCAATCTACCGCCAGCGGGAATCGACCGATGACACTCCGCACGAGCACCTGGTGCGGCTCCTTAAGGTCAAAAGCAGCTTGCACGAAAGCGTGAAGGCCGATCCAAGTCCAAGCGGCGAACCTAAGATTGGCGGCGACGACGTGCAGCGGAATTAGTGGCAATTCCTCTGGATTATCCCGCACCTTTGCCCCTGCCGCTCGCCACGCGTCCCCCCATCCGCTATCTTCGGCTCCTTGGGCCAAGCTGCGGGGGAAGGCTGGCCGAAGAATCGAGGGTGGCGAGGTTCGTTTCTGGTTGGTTGCGGGGTGAGATTCGGATATGCATCGCGAGCGATCGTCGGCTATGGCGTGGTGGGCGGCGGCCACTATTTTTGTCAGCGCGTTTCTGCTGTTTCAGGTCCAGCCGATCATCAGCAAGAAGATTCTCCCCTGGTTTGGCGGCAGCCCGGCAGTCTGGACGACCGCGCTACTGTTCTTTCAAACCGCACTGCTGGCTGGTTATGCCTACGCGCACCTCTTGATGCGGTTTCTGCCGCTCGGGCGTCAGCCGGTCGTGCACATGTTCGTGCTGATCGTGGCGCTATTGACGCTCCCCATCACGCCGGCCGATAGCTGGAAACCAATCGACGGTTCGCAGCCGGCGCTGAGGATATTGACGCTGCTGCTCGTCGAAGTGGGACCACCCTATTTCATCCTCTCGGCCACGGGACCGCTCGTGCAGGCCTGGTTCGCCCAGGCTTATCCCAGCCGTTCGCCGTATCGGCTGTACGCTCTGTCGAACGTCGGCTCGCTGCTGGCCTTGCTCAGTTATCCGTTCCTGTTCGAGATTCTGCTGCCCGTCAACACGCAGGGCGTACTGTGGTCGTACGGTTTCGTGTTGTTCGCGGGGCTGATCGCAATTCTCGGCCTGGGCGTCTGGAGACTGGCTGACGACCAGCGGGCACGTACCGACGCGATCAATGAACTGCCGGAGTCCGTGCGCCCGGCCTTTGAGGACTTGATCGCCCCCGATCCACCCCCCGCGCTTTGGCTGCGGATGGGCTGGATCATGCTCGCGGCACTGGGAACTGCCGTCTTAATGGCGATCACCAACCACGTCTGCCAGGACATCTCGGTCGATCCCTTCATGTGGGTCGTGCCACTTAGTCTGTATCTTTTGTCGCTCATCATTTGCTTCGACAGCCCCCGCTGGTACGTCCGCAAGTTCTGGGGGCCAGTCACGATTCTGGGCATCCTCGTGCTATGCGGCCTGGAGAATTTGTCCGCTGTCGATAGCTCGCTCAAATGGCTGGTTCCCACGCTGACCAGAAACTCGGTGAAGGCCCCGGACTGGTTGACGTTCAGTTACCCGATGGACCACATATTCGCCGGTATCGGTTGGCTCGTGGCCAAGCTCGATATGTTGCTGCACCGCGTGTCCAATCCGTCGTTTCAACTGAGTTTCAATTTCAAGTCGTCCGATTATGGCGACAGCCTCATCGCTCAGGCGGTCGCCCACGCGATGGTGCTTTTCTTGATCTGCATGGTGTGCCACGGGGAGCTAGCGAAGTCAAAGCCGCAACCGAGGTACCTCACTATGTACTTCTTGACCGTCTCGGCTGGCGGCGCGCTGGGCGGGCTATTTGTCGCCTTGATTTGCCCGCTGGTGTTTCGCACGTATTTTGAGTTGGCGCTAACGATCGTCGCCGGCCTGGTGGTCGCGTGGCTGGCGATTGCCAACGACGGACGCGAATCGTGGCTCAAGGATCGTAGCGGTTTGCAATGGGCCACGGCCTTCCTGGTGGTTAGCACGACGCTTCTGGCGATCCGCGGGCAGTACAAGGACCTCAGCCCCAACACGATTGCCTTCCGCAACTTCTATGGCGTGTTGTCGGTGACGAAAGTCGATCAAAATAATCTGGAAGAATCAGGAAACCAGCTTTATCACGGCCGGATCCTGCACGGCTTTCAGTTCCGAATGCCGATTCAGGTGGGCAAAACGGTCCTCTATCGGCCCTGGGGTGCCAGTCAGCCGCAGCAGTTCACAGCCACCGAGATCAAGGACAACACGGTAACCCTACGCAATGACGCGGGAACCGAATATCGGCGGCAGCTTGACGATTGGGCGCTGAGCCTGGCCAGCGACGAGACCCACCCCCGCGAAATTGAGCCCAACACCTATTATCTGCCGAGCTGCGGCGTAGGGATTGCGGCCGATAACTACCCGCGCACGCCCGGCCAAGGGATGAAGGTTGCCGTGATCGGCCTGGGAAGCGGGACGATGGTCACGCACGGCAAGGCGGGCGACTTCTATCGGTTTTACGATATCGACCCCAAAGTCCTCGTCATTTCCGAAAAGTACTTCACCTACCGCGCCAAGGCGCCCGCCACCAAGGACGTCGTGCTCGGCGATGCCCGCATCCGAATGGAGCGCGAAGAGCCACAGAGCTATGACTTGATCGTGCTCGATGCATTCAGCGGCGACGCGATTCCCAGCCACTTGCTTACGGACGAGGCCTTCGCACAGTACGTGCGACATATCCGCAAGACAGAAGACGGCAAACTGCAGGGGATCATTGCCGTACATATTTCCAACCGCTATCTGAATTTGCAGCCTGTCGTGGCGGCGCTCTCCCGAAAATACGGCGTTCCCGCCAAGGCATTCCACCTGGAGGAGGGCGAAAGCGGCGGAGGCAATGCCGATACGGGCTCTGATTGGATCTTGCTTACGCACAATGAGGAGTTTTGGAAGAAGCCCGCCGTCGCTGCCGCCGCTTCGAATCTCGATGTCAAGCCCGAGAAAGAGCTGCTCTGGACCGACCAGCGGAGCAGCCTCTGGCCGATTCTCGAAAGGGACTAGTTAGGTCCTAAATTCGGCTAAAACCGGCTTGAGCCGCTGGATTTCCCGCGCGAGCTCCTCCACTGCGCTGTCGGCTATGTCAAGACTGCCGTTTTGGCCGAGTGTCTCAAGGGCTAAGGCTGCGGAACAAGCCTGCTGCGCGGCGAAGTAGCCGCAGGAGCCCTTGAGCGAATGGCCGGCGCGCCGCAGTCGGGCTGCATCCCTGGCCGCGATGGCGGCCCGGGCCTCGTCGAGCATTTTGGGCGACTCGGCAAGAAACACGTCGATCATCGTCCGCATCAGGGCACGGTCGCCCGCCGTATGGTGCAGCGCAGTTTCCCAGTCAATCGCCAGGTGGTCTCCGTCTCCATTTGGCGAAGGGATCGCGGCCAACGCCGGCGGATCGATCCGAATGGGAGTTGAAGTGGGCTGATGCAGACCTTCTGGTTTTGCTGGCGCTTGTCGTTGCCTATAGCAGCGATCGATCTCGTCAAACAGATTCTGCGGGTGAATCGGTTTACTGACATAGCCGTCCATCCCTGCCTCAAGGCAGCGCTCGCGGTCCCCTTTCATAGCGTGGGCCGTCATCGCGATGATCGGCATTCGCGGGCTGGCGCCCCCTTCGAGGCGGCGAATGTCGGCAACCGCCGCAAAGCCGTCTTTTACTGGCATCTGCACATCCATCAGGATCAGGTCGAACGGCTGGCTTTGGAAAGCACTGACTGCCTTCTCCCCGTCATCGACGAGAGTGACCTGGTGGTTGCGCTTGGCGAGTAAAAGCGACGTCAGCTTTTGATTGACCAGATTGTCCTCGGCCACGAGAATTCGCAGCCCGTAGGTGCTTTTGCCGGCTGGCGCTGCGGCGGGCTGGGCAGGTGATGCGGCTTTTGGATCGGCGCACGGCGCTGGCTGCATTTCCAGCTCGAACTTGAAGGTCGAGCCGAGTCCCGGTTCGCTCTCGGCCCAGATTCTGCCGCCCATCATTTCGACCAATCGCTGCGAGATCGAAAGGCCCAGCCCAGTTCCGCCATATTTGCGCGTGGTTGAGCCATCGGCCTGCTCGAACGCCTCGAAGATGCTGCCGAGCCGATCGGCGGGAATGCCAATCCCGGTATCGCGGACGGCACAGCTCAGGCGGATCGAGGCTTCAGTGAGCTGGGCCACGCGAATGCTGATAGTGATCTCCCCTTCGTGCGTGAATTTGATGGCATTGCCGATCAGATTCGTAATCACCTGCCGCAGCCGCACGGGATCACCCACCAGCCGCTCGGGCACTTCAGGAACGACGCGCGTGGCGAGCTTGATTCCCTTGGCCTCGGCCCGAAAGGCGAGCGGCCCCGTCAGATCATTCAACGTTTCGCGGAGATTGAAGGCAATCGCCTCGAGATCCAGCTTGCCCGCTTCGATCTTCGAGAAGTCCAGGATGTCGTTGATCACTGCCAGGAGCCAGTCGGCGGAGCTTTGCACCAGCCCCAGATACTCGCGCTGCTCGGGCGTCAGCTCGGTTTCGAGCACAATGCCCGTCATGCCAATGATGCCGTTCATCGGCGTGCGGATTTCATGGCTCATGTTCGCCAGGAAGCGGCTCTTGGCCTGGTTGGCGGCGTCGGCCTCTTCCTTTTGCCGCTGGATCGTCTCGTTGGCCAGGGCCAGGAGGCGCGATTGGGCCAGCAATAGCACTTCCGTCCCCAGCAGCCGCACGTCGCCGTCAGCGAGGCGGACGACGATCGGCTCATAGACGGACTTTCGCTGGCGATTAAGGGCTTGTGCCGCAGCTTCGTGAATGCCGAGCGAAGCATCGAGTTCCAGCGGCGCCATGTCGATCTGATTGAGCATCACCTCGATGGGCCGCTTCATGAAGACTTCCAGAGCGAACGGCCTGCTGAGGTGCTCGAGCAAACTCTCGCGCGAGATGACTCCCGCCAGTATCTCGCCGCGAAAGATCAGGACGCCTGGCAATTCGGGCACACGGTCGAATTCGGCGGTGACGCGATTTCCCCAAGTATCGGTGGAGACACGAAAGTTGTGCGCCGGCAAATCAGCCAGCGTCGAGTCGGTCGCCAGATTGTCGAGCGACGTATAGATCACGACGGCCTCACGTGGCTTGCTTCTGGCGCGATGCCTTGCGCTTTACGAGCGTGATGGACCTGCCGTCGGGGCTGAACTGAACTTCGTCCATGAACGCGCGCATCAGAATCAAGCTGCGGTCGGATGGGTTCTCCAGGGCAGGCGCAACATCCTCCTGGCGATCGGCCAATGCCAGGGGCGGCCCTTCGTGGGAGATCACAAACCGGGCTTCCTCGGGAGTCACCTTCACGTGCACCGCGAGCCGCCGGCCTGAATAGGGCGCTTCGCGCCGGCGGGCATCGAGTTTTTGCTGCGACTTCTCGTGGTGGTTGCCCAGCACCAGCAACAGCTCCGGCGTGAGTTCCAGGTTGCCCCGCAGAATCGCGGTGCGGAACGCCTCTTCCAGAGCCATGCCCAGGCGCACCTGGCCTCCCGTATCGCAAACGCCGATGCTGGCGACGAGCTGTTGCACGAGCTCCACAAGCCGGTCGGTCGTCGAAAAATCATTCGGCGCCCGGAACCGGAACTCGGCATATTCCATTGCCTGGCTTAGAGCCTCATAGCCCCGGTCGTCGCGGGCCAGCTCGACCACCTGATCGACAACGCCGAGCAGGTTGTGAGCGATCTGTGACTTGGGAACATACGAGGCGGCGCCCTGTTCTAGCGCGCGTACGGCGAGTTCCTCACTGCCGTGGGCGGTGACCAGCACGACCGGGACGCTGGGATAATGAATGCGGATCGCCGTGACGAGCGCCAACCCGTCCATTTCCGGCATCTGAAGGTCCGTGACGACAACGTCCGGCTGCCATTGACCGAGCGTGGCCAGTGCATCGGTACCGCTTTGAGCTTGCCGCGTCTTGACACGCGGGTCCTTTCTGAGCACGCCTTCAATCAGGACGCGATCGATCGGGCTGTCATCAACAATCAGAACCTCGGGCATGAGCAATCTCCACAGTTACGGACTCGACAGCTACGAACTCCAGAGGCGCCACCAGGAACGGCGTGGGTTTGGTTGTCTCAGCGTTTGTTTGGCGGCCGCGCTGCCGGCTTTGCTCAACTGCACGAGCTGGCACTGGAGGGGCGTGAGCGTGGCCCCTACGACCTTGGCGTTGGCCAGCTTGACGCCATCGAGGACGGCGTGGGACAGGTCGGCATCGCGAATGTCGGCGCCCCGGAAATCCGCGCCGCTCAGATTGGCCCCTTCGAACGTGCCGCTGATCACGGCCATGCTGAAGTTGGCGTCACGCAGATCAGCCGCCTTGAAATTGCCATCGCTGACGCGGGCGTAGCGAAAGTTGGCCCGCGCAAGATCGGCCTTCTGAAACGACACACTCACCAAGGCGGCCGCGCTAAAGTCGGCGCCAGTCAGCGTGGATTCGTGAAAATCGACATTGGTAAGCAGAGCACTCGTGAATTGCGCGTCGTCGAGCAGGCCAGCATGAAAATCGGCTGCCATCAGCGTGGCGTGGCAAAAGTCGGCCTGCGACAGGAGCATGTTCGCAAAATCCGCATCGGAAAGCTTCACGCCGCGAAACTTGTGTCCGACCAGCGACCTGGCCGGAACGGAAAGCAACGTCGCGCCGCTTGCCCGACTCCGAATTTCGATCATGCCCGCGCCTCGCCCTGGGCCCAAGGCATCGTGCCGGGCTGGCAGTTTGGAGGAGAGCTTGGCACCAGGCGCCACCGGTCGGACGGCGCAGATTGGGCCAGCATTACCGGCGCGATTCTAAGAATTGCCCGGATTAGGGGGCGTTAACGTCTCGTTAATGCCGCGTTAAGTTCGCTCCCAATCGCAGATTCCGAGCGAGGTGGGTTAAGCCAATTGACAACCGGCCCCCCTTTCGGTTCTAAACGAGTTTCCGCCCAGGCTGCCGTTTATGCCCGTCAGTTTGCTTGCTCGAATGACGCGTCGCACTGCCCCGTTGACCAGCCTCGCGGGGGATGAGACCGTTGCGCTGTTTCCCTGCTTGGGACATATCGCGGGCGAGGGTCGGGAATGGCAAATCCCGGTACATGGCGAAATCTATTCGCAAGGCCACGTCGGCCTGGGCAAGCGATTTCTCCTCAAGCTGCTCCAACGGGCCATGAAGGCCCCGGATGACGCCATTCAGAGCGACCTGTTTCGCGCTCGGATTTCGCGATTCCTGGCCAACGACTGCAAGGGGCGCGTCCTGGCGGTTCGCTGCGACGGCGCCGAGCCAATTACGACCAAGAGGTCGCGCGGCAACGGCCATTTCTTCGGCACGCTGCACGTGCCGGTCGATTCGATTCCGTCGTCCGTTGGTGTTAACGCGGGCCAGGCAGGTCGAATTCACGTGGAAGTTGTCCGCGGCGGATCCGGCGAGCCGCTGGCGGCAGGGCCGGCGTATCTTCTGCCCAGCCACGGGGTGTCGATTATCTCCGACATCGATGACACGCTCAAACACTCGCATGTAGCCTGCAAGCAATCGCTTCTGGCCAACACGTTTCTTCGCGAGTTCGAGCCGATCGCCGGTATGAGCGAGCTATTTCGTAGCTGGGCGAAAACCGGGGCGGCATTTCATTACGTTTCGTCCAGCCCGTGGCAGCTCTACCGGCATCTGGCCGCGCACCTGGCCGAGCAGGGCTTCCCCGACGGCTCGTATCACCTGCGGGCATTTCGGCTGCGGGACCATCTGATCCGGCGGATCCTGATGTTCCGCCGCAGCGGCAAGGCGGGCGTGATTCGCGGCATTTTGCGGACATTTCCCGAGCGGCGGTTCGTCCTGGTCGGGGACTCAGGCGAAATCGATCCCGAGATTTACGGCGCGATGGCCCGCAAGTATCCGCGGCAGGTGGCGGGGATCTTCATCCGCCAGATTGCAGGCCCGCGCAACACGCCGCTCCGCTATCAGCGGGCGTTCCGCGGCGTGCGGTGTGAAGTGGTGCGGCTGTTCCGGGAGGCGCAGGAATTGGCAGACCTGCGGGTGGAGTGAGCAATTCCGTCTTGCTCACTTGCAACCTGATTGCTGCCTGGCAGGTTGAATACCTGCCCCACTAATCCATCCGGGCGCTTGAAATCAGCTTGATGAACTCAAAGTTCGTCTTGAAGCGGCCGAGCTGCTTGGTGAGCTGTTCCATCGCATCGACCGGGTGCATGCTGGACAGCGTGCGGCGGAGCATCGTCACCGCGTGCAGCACATCCGGCGGCAGAAGCAGCTCTTCGCGGCGCGTGCCCGACTGCGTGACGTCGATCGCCGGCCAGACCCGCCGCTCAGCGAGCTTCCGGTCGAGCACCAA
>Ga0065705_10001809_pt1 | contig 37747 bp, 36 predicted proteins | sample SwibulcommuniRL2_FD_59092 | JGI IMG/M metagenome (GOLD analysis project Ga0065705, IMG submission 59092) | Bulk soil microbial communities from switchgrass field near Rose Lake, East Lansing, Michigan, USA - RL2 Bulk Soil v2 (version 2) | ecosystem: Environmental > Terrestrial > Soil >...
TGCATCAGCAGGAACAAGGACGATTAAACGGCGGGCAGATTCAAGATCCGCATAAGCGTCGTTGGAATATGTCAAAGATACTGGGCTTGTGTCAAGTTTGATCATCATGTCACCTCGCAAGTGATTACATCCTAACAAGCTGGCATAAAACGGTGACAAAGAAAACAATCGATTGCATAAAGAACAAATAAAAATCGCCTCGTTTTGAGGCGATTAAGAAAAACGTCACTAGAGATGTAGTGACGAATATTATGCCGATTATCTTGAGTCCGCGTTATTCATCCGTGATAAACCGATATCCGATCCCGGGTTCGGTGAGAATATATTGGGGGCGCTCATGATCGACCTCGAGCTTCTTACGCAATTGTCGCATGTAGACGCGTAAATATTCGGTGTGATCAGCATCCTCTGGTCCCCATACATGCGTGAGAATGCTTTGATGGGTCAGCACGCGTCCAGGTTGGCAGCCAGACATAACCAGCCTTGACCACTTCACTTTTTCCACCCTTCTATTTCGCCGCTATCCAACGACGATTAACTGCATATAGATAACTTCTTAGTATTCACCATCTTTTTCATGCACGTGATAAGCCACATTGGTGATAACAATACCGTGTTGATTCATAAGCTGACTGCGCAGCAGGTCAGCCGTCTTCGTGTGAAGGGCGCTGCTAAGGCGATTGTTTGAAATAAATTGGGGAACTATAATGGTAATGGTTTCGCCAGGTTGCCGCTGGTTTGCAATGTCTGCGATGTAGCCCAGCAGGGGCTCAATAAAAAGACGATAGGGCGAATCCAACATGACCATACGCACACCCTCACCCCATTTCTTCCACTTTTTACGGACTTTTTCAGCCTCCGCTGGTTCAATCATGACATGGACAGCTGTTACATCATCTGACAATATGCGCGCATAACGAAGTGCCGCCAGTGTCCCTTGATGCACGCCGCTCACTGGAATGATGACACGATGACGAATGGTTCGGGGAGGAAACCCACCGAAATTATTGAGCGAAAGTTTTTTGGCAAGGTTCTTATAATGATGATGGATCGCAAAAAAAATTGAAACCAGGATTGGAATAAGGATCAAAATGATCCATGCGCCATCCAGAAATTTTGTGGCCGCAAAAACTATCATGACAATCGCTGTACAGATTGCGCCAAAGCCATTGATGACCATCTTGGTTTGCCAGCCCTCCTCATAACGCAGCGTGGAACCAGGATCTTTGATCTCTTGGCCAGGCTGCAAATGACCCACCCGCCACCAACGGCGTGCCATACCTGCCTGCGAAAGCGTAAAGGAAAGAAATACGCCAATTGCATACAGGGGAATCAAGCGCGTGACACTTGCTTGAAAAAGGATGATTAAGAGGCATGAGATCACTGCAAGAGCCACAATACCCCGCGAATAAACGAGGCGGCTTCCGCGATAGGTAAGTTGACGTGGAAGAAACCCATCAGCGGCATGAAGTGCGCCTAAACGGGGAAAATCCGCAAAGGCTGTATTCGCGGCCATGATGAGAATAACCGTAGTTGCGCCAATCGAGAGCAAGTATAACGATCCGCGACCGTTAAAAACGGTGCGTGCCAGCTGAGAAATAACTGTCTCTTCTTCAGACGGGATGGCGCCGATATGCCCAGCCAAATAGGATATAGCGAGGAAGAACGTACTGAGGATGACTGCCATCCAAATTAACGTAACACCAGCGTTTCGGCTGCGCGGTTCTTTGAAAGCCGTGATACCGTTTGATATCGCTTCAATCCCTGTCAGCGCAGCCGTGCCACTGGAAAAAGCATGTAAAAGCAAAAACGGTGTGATTACCGCTAAAGGTCCGGCGAGTTCGATACGAGGCGGGTCTAATACTACACCAAGTCCTCCAGATAAATGCCGCATCATTCCGATGCCAACGGTTAGCAACATCATGACAATAAAAAAGTAAGTTGGAATTGCAAAAGCTGTGCCCGATTCCTTTACCCCACGTAAATTTATCAGTGTGATAAACAATACGGCTATTACACTGATTAAAACACGATATGGAAAAAGAGCTGGGTATGCAGAAACAATTTGCGCCACACCTGATGCAACTGATACCGCCACTGTCAAAATGTAATCGGTAAGCAATGCCGCCCCAGCTGTTTGAGCAGGCAATTCTCCCAGATTATCGCGTGCTACAATGTACGCACCGCCACCACCAGGATAGGCATGAATGGTCTGTTCGTACGATACGGCTACGATCCCAAGGAGAATCACAATGGCAAGCGAAATTGGGAAAACATTTTGAAGCGCAGAGGTTGTTCCTGCCGCGATCAAAATTGCCAAAATTTCCTGGGATGCATAAGCAGTGGAAGAAAGGGCATCTGATGCGAAAACCGCCAGACCAACTACCTTTCCGATGGTTTGATGAGGGGCGTCTGCTGTAGATAAGGGACGCCCTATAAACCAGGACTGCCAGGTGCGTGGTGGTTTGTAATCTGCGGCTCGTTCAATAATCGAGGTTTGTGAATTATCTTGGTGTGTGATCATAGATTCCACCTTGATTGATCTCCCCAATGTGTTATCTGAACAGACTGTTCCAGACCCAGATCAGCCAGAGTTCAGGGATGATTGAAAATATGAGCAGGGCATTTTGAAACCAGTCTTTTGGCAATTGATCGATTTTTACCTGCAATATGCAGAAACTGATGATGATTCCAATGGCCCCGGACCATACAATGACCTGCGAAAGCCAATTTGATTTTGTTTTCTGCGGATAAAGACCTGAAAGGATATAGACTGGAAAGTTCAAATTCGCTTCCAGGATCTGGCTTAATGGTCTGTGCATAAGTCCGACACGTTGTTCTGCAAAGCAAACAATTAGGTCGCCCGTTAGATAGTTCGGTTTTACGACTTCCACCCAGCTCGTTCCAATTTCGACCTTCGCTTCAGTGGATACTTTGTCATCCTGCACCATCGCAGACATGGTGGCCAATACTCGACGAAGATTGAGTTCCTGTCTCTTACCTTTACATAGACCGAGGAACTGTACGTTTGCACCCTGAGCATTTGCTAGTTCCCAAATTCTGTGCATGGCGGGGATATAGTCTGATTCCAAGTCGGGAACCAGAACGATTAAACGGCGTGCAGGTTTATATCCTGAAAGGGAAGCTGGGTATGAAGTCGAAGATGGAGGGATTAAGTCAAGCTTTGTCATGTCCGTGATCGATAAACAAATCCTAACAAGGAGGTATAAAACCGTGACAAAAAATTTGACCAACTGTATAAAGGACAAATAAAAATGCCCCGTTGTTGGGGCATTGTAGGGGGCACATGATGGCTTTCAGCGTTGGGAATGCGCTGGATGCGCCGCCGAGGATTGCGAAGCATTCCCGTGGAATGACGGCCTGGGCCTGAAGGATTTATTCATCTGCAATAAAGCGATAACCGATTCCTGGTTCGGTCAGGATATGCTGCGGGCGTTCTGGATCGACTTCGAGTTTCTTACGTAATTGTCGCATATAGACACGTAAATATTCGGTGTGATCAGCATCCTCTGGTCCCCAGACATGCGTGAGAATACTTTGATGCGTGAGTACGCGTCCATGGTTGGCAGCCAGATAAGCCAGAAGTTTGTACTCGGTACCAGTGAGTTTGACTTCTTCATCACCGCGTTTGACGATGTGCCAGGCGAGGTCAATATTAAGTGAACCCGCCTTAACCACTTTGCTTTGTTCGCCCTTCTGGCCTGTAGAATGACGTAATGACACGCGGATGCGCGCCAGTAATTCTTCGATGCCAAATGGCTTGGTAAGATAATCATCCGCGCCCATATCAAGAGCGGCCACTTTATCGCGCTCGCTGTCACGGACGGAGAGAATGATGATTGGGGTCTGAGTCCATTCACGCAATCGCTGACAGACTTCCACACCCTCCATGTCCGGCAAACCCAGGTCAAGAATGATGAGATCCGGCTCATTCGCTGCAGCCAGGGTAAGTCCCTCTTCGCCGCGGCTGGCAGTTGTCACCCTGAATTGCTTTTCCGTGAGGATCGTCCGAATGGCGCGCAGGATTTGAGGTTCATCGTCGATGACCAGAATATGCGGAGCGTTCGTCATTCAACCTCCATATCCGTTGGGATTTGAGGTGGTTTGGTTCCATCCCAGGTCAGCGGCAGCGTGAAATTGAAAGCCAGCCCATCCGGCAGGTTCTCGGCCCAAATCCTTCCACTATGTGCTTCAATAATTCCTTTACAAATGGAAAGTCCAAGACCGGTACCCGTCACTTTATCTGCAGCAGTGATGCGATAGAACTTATCGAAGATACGTTCCAAGTGTTCCGATGGTACCTGCGGACCTTGATTACTTACTTGAACATGAAGCACTTCGCCTTCCACTCTTGCACGAATCCAAACAACTGTATTCACGGGCGCATATTTCAAACTATTACTTACCAGGTTGGTAAAAACCTGCTCCATTTGTACATAATCCACGGGAATCAGTGGTAAGTCTTCAGGAAGATCAACCTTCAGCGTATGTTCTTCCGCCAAATGCCGCATACGCCCGAGTACGTTCCCAATGATCTCTGCCAGGATATTCCAGTCACGCTTTGGTTGAAGCGCCCCCGATTCAATGCGTGACATATCGAGTAAATTCCCAACCAGCATATTCAAATGATCGGCTTCATCATCAATGGCGGCGACCAGCTCCATGCGGGCCGGCGAATCCCAACTCACTTCCTTGCCGCGCAAACTGGATGCGGCGGCTTTGATCGTGGAGAGGGGAGTCCGCAATTCATGGGAGACAGAGGATAAGATCGCAGATTTTAACCGATCACTCTCTTCCAAAACTTGTGCGCGGGATGCGGCCTGGGCGAGCCAGGCGCGTTCAAGCGCCAAGGCCCCCTGGCTTGCGAAAGTTTGAAATAGACGCTTCTCAGTGGAAGACATAGCTGGTGCCGCTCTCCAAAGCCGGATCTCCCCAAGGATGCCTCGCGCTGCCTCAATTGGGATGACCAATTCAGGTGGACGAGGTGGAGATTGAATCTCAGGAAGTCGGTAGGAAAAATGATGGTCACCTGTAATATTCAGCTCAACATATTCTGCTTCCGCAACCGCATAGACTTGTTTGGCAAGGATTTGTACAATGGCATGGTCATTAGGCAGGCCCGCGAATGCCGTGCTGAGTTCGTAAAGTTGTGTGGCTTCGCGCTCCCGCGCGGTCGCAGCTGTGAGACCTGCCTGTGCGCGTCCCACCAGTTGGCTGATGACCACTGCCACGATCAAAAACACCATCAAAATAACCACATCCGCCGGTTGATGAACAGTCAGTGTGTAATAGGGCTGAATGAAAAAATAGTTAAAGGTAAGAAAGGTGATCAGGGCCGAGGTAATACCGGGCCCGAGTCCCCAATAGGCCGTGATAATCCCCAAAGGGATTAGATACAACAACGCGACCAACGTTGTCTCCAGCACATCACGTAAAGCAAAGAATATTACGGTGATAACTGCGATTAGCAGAAACGCAAGCAGGTATTGCCCGAGGCGGGATAGAAAAGAAGAATTCCGCATGTTTGCGGAATTCATTATACCTTTTCGGTCTATTGTGATGCACTCATCTTCCCAGCTTAAGAAATCTTGACCTTTTCTTGACGGCTCTCCAATTTTCCTTGTCCCATTTTTGACTGACAACTGCGTACACTAGGCTCGATCGGAGGTCTATTATGAATGACTTGCTCTATCTTGGACTAACCATGCTTTTCTTCGAGCTCACCTATGGATTCATCGTAGTCTGTGAGCGGCTTATGGAGGAGAAATCATGAACATATTGTATGTGATCACCGGCGTAATTACGCTGATCCTCTTTGTCTATCTTGTTCTCGCACTGCTTAAACCGGAGTGGTTCGGATGAATCTCTATAGCTGGTTCCAGCTTATTTTCTACATGGTGGTCTTGCTTCTTCTGGCAAAACCGCTTGGTTCGTTTATGGCAAAAGTCTACCAGGGCGAGCACACGTTTCTGGATCGTGTGCTAGGTCCCGTTGAACGGATCGTTTATCGCCTCTCGGGCGTCAAGCCTGAAGAGGATATGAACTGGAAAACCTACGCCATAGCCGTAATGGTCTTCAATGTGCTTGGCTTGATTGTTGTGTATCTCCTGCAGAGATTGCAGGGTGTATTACCTCTTAACCCACAGGGGTTGAGCGCAGTGACGCCAGATTCTTCGTGGAACACAGCAACCAGCTTTGCGACCAACACCAACTGGCAGGGCTACGGCGGTGAAGTGACGATGAGTTACCTCTCGCAGATGCTTGGCCTGACTGTGCAGAACTTCGTTTCTGCCGCAACAGGTATGGCTGTTTTAATTGCCTTGATTCGCGGCATTGTACGTCACACCGCGAAAGGTATCGGCAACTTTTGGGTGGATATGACCCGCACCACTCTTTATATCCTCCTGCCCCTTTCATTTGTACTGGCGCTTGTGCTTGTTTCGCAGGGTGTGGTGCAGACATTCAGCCCATACAAAACCGTTGCTTTACTTCAGCCCACCACGGATGTAAATGGCAATACAGTGACGGAACAAGTGCTGGCCGTGGGTCCTGCCGCCTCACAGATTGCCATTAAACAATTGGGTACGAATGGTGGCGGCTTCTTCAACGTTAATTCGGCGCACCCGTTTGAAAACTCAACTCCGTTCTCGAATTTCTTGGAGATGCTATCGATCCTCATGATCTCCGGCGGGTTGTGCTACACCTTTGGTGTGATGGTAGGCGATACACGTCAGGGCTGGGCAATCCTGATCACGATGACAATCATCATGGTGGCATTTTTGTTGCTGGCAGTCTGGGCAGAGCAGGTCGGTAACCCAGCCTTTACCACGATGGGCGTGGATCAGAAACAGACTGCTATTAACCCGGGTGGGAATATGGAAGGCAAGGAAACCCGCTTTGGCATTGCCAATTCAGCGTTGTGGGCTACAACAACAACCGCTGCTTCTAATGGTTCAGTTAACTCGATGCATGATTCCTTTATGCCGTTAGGCGGACTGGTGCCTCTCTTCATGATTCAGCTGGGTGAGATCATCTATGGAGGTGTCGGTTCTGGTTTGTATGGCATGTTAGCCTTTGTGATTGTGGCAGTATTTATTGCTGGCCTGATGGTTGGACGAACCCCTGAATATCTGGGTAAGAAGATCGAAGCCTACGAAATGAAGATGGCCTCGCTGATGCTCTTGATTCCCATCCTGCTGGCGAAGGTCGGCACAGCCATTGCAGTCGTGGCTCCGGCGGGTCTTGCTACGATTTGGAATACGGGTGGTCCGCATGGATTCAGTGAAGTGTTGTATGCATTCTCATCCGCGGCGAACAATAATGGTTCAGCATTTGCTGGGCTAGGTGCGAACACACCTTTTTACAATACCGCGCTTGGCATTTGCATGTTCTTCGCCCGTTACTGGCTGATCGTCCCTGCGCTGGCAATTGCAGGCTCGCTCGTACAAAAGAAAAAAGTCCCTGCCAGCGGTGGGACTCTGCCAACGCATACGCCATTGTTCATTGCCTGGCTCATCGGTGTCATCATGATCGTCGGCGCGTTGAGCTTCATCCCCGCGCTGGCGCTGGGACCGATCGTCGAGCATTTAATGGTCTTTGCTCACTAACCGTCATTGCGAGGAGTGGCGCCTTTAGCGCCACGACGAAGCAATCTCAAATAACCTGCAAATAAACACTGGGTTGACAACACGAGATTGCCACGCTGGCCGCGAAGCGGCTCACTCGCAACACTCCACGGCACTTGCGTCCGTGGCAAGTGTGCACCTGACACACACCTGTCCTGGCGTACGGTGCCAGGGAGTACAGGTGTGACAAATGGAAAATAAAATGATGAATCAACAGAAGAAACCAACTGTTTATAGCGGCGAGATGTACCAACGCGCCATCACAGACTCCTTTATCAAACTCAACCCGCGCTGGATGGTGCGCAACCCTGTCATGTTCGTGGTGGAAGTTGGCAGCGTATTGACCACGGCATTGTGGATTCAAGCCCTGCTTGGTCAGGGCGAAGCGCCCACAGGATTTATCGGCGCGATCGCTCTCTGGCTGTGGTTCACAGTTCTCTTTGCAAATTTCTCCGAGGCGGTTGCAGAGGGACGCGGCAAGGCCCAAGCCGAGTCGCTTCGCAAGGCGCGCCAGGATACCCCTGCTAAACGTCTACGCGGTGAGGCGAAGGACGTGCAGGATGCCCTTTCGAAAACGGAAGTCGTTTCATCGACGGCGTTGCGCAAGAACGATCTCTATCTTGTCGAAGCAGGCGATATTCTGCCTGCGGATGGTGAGATCATCGTGGGGATCGCATCGGTGGATGAAAGCGCGGTGACCGGCGAATCGGCTCCCGTGGTACGTGAGTCCGGCGGAGATCGTTCTGCAGTCACAGGCGGAACCCGCCTGCTCTCAGACTGGTTGATCGTGCGCGTCAGTGCGGGTCCTGGAGAGGGATTCCTCGACCGCATGATCGGCTTGATCGAAGGCGCAAAGAGGCGGAAGACTCCCAATGAAATCGCGCTTAATATTTTACTGGCAGGATTCACCATTATCTTCCTGATCGTATGTGCTACGCTTTTGTCGTATTCGCTCTACAGTGTCACTGCGACCGGGCAGGGTGTACCGATCACTATCACGGTCCTGGTTGCATTACTCGTGTGCCTGATCCCGACCACCATCGGTGGTCTGCTCTCTGCCATTGGCATTGCTGGCATGGACCGCATGATCCAGCGCAATGTCATTGCCATGTCTGGCCGCGCGGTCGAAGCTGCGGGCGATGTGGATGTGCTCCTGCTCGATAAGACCGGTACGATCACGCTTGGCAATCGCCAGGCGGTGGAATTTATCCCGGTGAACGGTGTCGATGCGCAGGAATTGGCGGAAGCTGCACAGCTCGCTTCCCTCGCAGACGAAACGCCGGAAGGCCGCTCTATCGTTGTGCTCGCCAAGGATAAGTTTGGGCTGCGGGCACGGACCATGGGGTCGAGCAATGAGGCCCCGGAGGGAATGCACTTTATCCCGTTCACGGCACAGACGCGCATGAGTGGCGTTGACTTCGATGGCACCTCGATCCGCAAAGGTGCACCCGATACGATGATCGCCCTGGGTCAATCCAATGGCAATCATATGCCGCCTGACCTGAAACCCGCGGTGGATAACATCGCCCGCATGGGCGGCACACCGCTCATCGTGTCTCGCAACAATAAGGCGCTCGGCGTTATTCACCTGAAGGATATTGTCAAAGGCGGGATCAAGGAACGCTTCGCCCAACTGCGCAAGATGGGCATCAAGACCGTGATGATCACCGGCGATAATCCGCTGACCGCGACAGCCATTGCGGCCGAGGCAGGTGTGGATGATTTTCTCGCGCAAGCCACGCCTGAGGCCAAGTTGAAGTTGATCCGTGAATATCAAACAGGCGGCAAGCTCGTGGCGATGACCGGCGATGGCACGAACGATGCCCCCGCCCTCGCGCAAGCCGATGTGGCTGTGGCGATGAATACCGGTACGCAACCGGCGCGGGAGGCTGCCAACATGATCGACCTGGATAGCAATCCAACAAAATTAATTGAGATCGTTGAGATCGGAAAGCAGCTCCTGATGACGCGCGGCGCGTTGACCACCTTCAGTATTGCGAATGATGTGGCGAAATACTTTGCCATTATCCCCGCCGCGTTCGCTTCCACGTATCCGGTGCTGACGACATTGAACTTCATGAGGCTTGCCACGCCTGAAAGTGCCATCCTCTCCGCGGTCATTTTCAACGCCCTCATCATCGTTGCCCTGATCCCGCTGGCCTTNCGTGGCGTGCCGTATCGTCCTGTTGGNGCAGCCCAATTATTACGCGACAACCTGTTGATCTATGGCGNGGGCGGGTTGATCGCGCCGTTCATCGGGATCAAGTTGATCGATATGTTGTTGGTTGCGCTTCATTTGACTTGAAGGAATTAACGATGTCATCCCAACATGCTCGCCCGAAATGGTGGCAGGTGTATCTCGCCCTGCCCTTGCTGGTTGTCCTGCTCACAGTGGATAGTCGACTCAAAATCTCAACCCGTGGGCATCAGGCTGTGCAAATTGCAATCATCCTGCTCATCTATGGGTTGATGCATCTGTGGGTAAAGGCTAACGCACAAGCGCTTCGTGAGATGGATCAGCCGCCTCATGGTCAGGGGATTAGGACTGTCCATATCGGACCTTACCCATTGTCTGACTCTCGAAAAGTAAGCACAGAACACCTTGTGCTTCTACTTCCCGACTCAGAAATAAAGGGTTTGTTGAACGATACATTTGAAATGGATTACATCGATGCAGAGTTCCTTCCGGTCGATGAGGCCCCACAGGAATTAGACAAGGAATAAAAATGATTTCACAGCTACGTCCCGCATTTTTCATGCTTTTGATCTTTACTGTCATCACGGGTGCACTCTACCCGTTGGCTGTAACAGGCATTGCCCAGGTCGTGTTTCCCCATCAAGCCAACGGCAGCCCGATCGTAACTGGTGGCAAGATCTATGGCTCGGAATTGATCGGTCAGCAGTTCGACGCCCCGAAATATTTCTGGGGACGCCTCTCCGCAACGGGTGACTTTCCCTATAACGCTTTCAATGCCGAGACGCTGACCGGTTCCTCTGGGTCGAACTATGGCCCTCTGAATCCTGCACTGACAGATGCAGCCAGGGCGCGCATCGATGCCCTCAAAGTGGCGGATCCGGGGAACACTCTTCCGATCCCTGTGGATCTCGTTACTGCTTCCGGCAGCGGACTGGATCCGCATATCAGCGTCGCTGCGGCGTTATACCAGGTCCATCGGGTGGCGCAGGCGCGTGGTCTGAGTGACGAAGCGGTGCAAACCCTCGTTAACCAGTATACAGAGGGTCGTCAGTTTGGTTTCCTGGGGGAGCCGAGGGTGAATGTCCTCGAGCTTAATCTAGCGTTGGATGGTTTGAAATGAATGATGTCCGCACTAAGCGCTGGGAGGAATTGGTGGAAGTTGCCATTCCCGCAGCGAAAGATCTGGGGCAGGTGGCAGAAGATATTTGTGAAAAGGCGTTAAACGATGCAAAGGCACAATTGCACCCTTTGATACAAAACTTTGAGCTGGACCGCCTGGACAAACGCACTGAGTTCCTCCAAGCCTTCAAGAGCGCACTGGAAAAACGGATCGCGCGAAAACTGGCCGTCTGGCAGCCGGGTGTTCAAGCTGTCTTCAAATTCGATGAGACGCTGGCAGCAAATAGGGAAGCCTGGGATGGTTCCGTTCATCTCCTTGTAAAGGTGCCTTGCCTGTCAAATGCGATCAAAGCCTTAAATAAAAAATTGGATCAAAGCCTTGTGAAATATCTCAACCAGTTGGGTTGGTCGCGTTTTCGAAAGCGTCAATCCATCCTGGAGATCCAGCAGGTAACGCCGAACGAACTTCGTCATGGCGTTAGTTATGGAGCAATGTTCTGTTCAGTATATAACGCGCCTGTAAAAGTCTGGTCATCCAGGAGGCAGGCGTAAGGAAAGCCTGCGGTGAGGATAGTCACTTGCTCCAGAATTTCGCATTGCAGGCTGCGCGAGCATTCGAACCCACCTACTCCCTCGAAATGGAAAAAACAGGAAATGTCTCGGTCGCTGGGGTAGCTGCGAAATAAAGATTCAGCCTGGTCCGATAACCTACATTGCTGCGTATGTGCCGTGAGGATAGATGGAGGCAATACCATCTTCTAGAAATTCCTGACTGGCCTGGTATGGATTACAATGACTTTCATGGAAAAACCACATGAAGATGATGGATCCAGTCATAACGAGGGTTTTCTTAACCTGAATCGGGTTGCAGGACACAACCATAAACCTTCGTGGCGCAGTTGGTTGATCGGTCGCCCTCTTCCCACTGCTGACGCGCCCCACCAGAGGATTGGCAAGGCAGTGGGATTGGCAGTTTTTGGCGCGGATGCCTTATCGTCCATTGCATATGCCCCACAAGAGACGCTTGTGATCCTGGCGGCAGCAGGTGCACAGGCCTTTGGCTACGCCTTCCCGATTTCGTTGGTTATCACCGTTTTGCTGGCCATTGTGACCATCTCTTATCAACAAACCATTCATGCCTATCCAAATGGGGGCGGCGCTTATACGGTCGTGAAGGAAAACCTGGGAATCACACCTGCCCTGGTGGCTGGCGCGGCCCTGCTCACGGATTACACTTTGCTTGCTGCAGTTGCCACTTCTTCCGGCGTGGCACAGATCGTTTCCGCATTTCCCGCTTTATTTCCTTATCGGGTAATTCTTTCAGTGGGTCTGCTGGTTTTAATTGCTATCGCTAATTTACGTGGTGTGAAGGAATCTGGGAATACATTTGCCGCGCCCACATATTTTTTTCTGGCTACGACTGTTCTGACCGTGGGAGTTGGTTTTATTCGATACCTGGCTGGGACATTAGGCGGAGTGATAGATCCACCCCCGATACAGACTATCCATACAGAGCCCTTGACTNTCTTTTTGCTCTTACGCGCCTTTTCCAATGGAACCACTGCACTTACAGGNGTGGAATGTATTTCGAANGGTGTCACCGCTTTCAAAGAACCGCGTGCTCATAACGNTGCACTGACAATGGTTTGGATGTCGACCCTTTTGGGGGTTCTCTTCGTTGGGATCACTTATTTACTTGGTGTGATCGGAGCAGTTCCCTCTGAGGCTGAAACAGTGATCTCACAACTCGCCCGCACAACGTTTGGGAATCGTGGATTGTTTTATCTCGGAACGATCACTGCCACAACAATTATTCTGGTATTGGCTACGAACACTGCCTTTGCGGATTTTCCACGTCTGAGTGCCATTATTGCTGAAGACGGATATATGCCGCGCCAATTATCTTATCGTGGCAGTCGGCTGGTTTTCTCACGCGGGATCATGAGTCTCACAGCGATTGCATCACTGCTTATCATCATTTTCAATGCAAGTGTGACCGCCTTGATTCCTCTGTGGGCGGTGGGTGTCTTTCTTTCCTTTACCCTTTCGCAGGCAGGCATGGCGCGTCATTGGTGGAATAATCGCAACCTCCCGCACACGCAGCTTTCCGAGAAAGAGAGGCTGCATCCCTACGACCCAGGTTGGCGCTGGAAGCTGGCAATTAATGGCCTTGGCTCTCTTACCACCGCTATCGTCACGTTGATCTTCGCTATCACGAAGTTTGTGGATGGCGCATGGATCATCGTGTTACTGCTTCCTGCGCTCGTTATCAATTTCTATGCTATTCACCGCCATTATGCGTCTTTGGCTCAAGACCTTTCCTTGGAGCATTATGGCCAACCTCCTCCGGCCAAACGTCATCGGGTCATCATGCCTGTATCGGCAATTCATCAGGGCACACTCGAAGCGCTGGACTATGCCTTATCTCTCTCGGATGATGTGACCGTTGTGCATATCTCGATCGATCCGGATCAAACTGAAAAGCTGCAGCACAAGTGGAGTTGGTGGGGTAAAGGGGCGCGGCTGGTTGTGATCGAATCTCCCTATCGAACGTTCCTCGAACCTTTTTTGGAATATGTCAATGAATTATGCTCGATCTTACAACCCAATGAACGGTTGACGATTGTTGTGCCACAGTTCATCCCAAAGCATTGGTGGCACAATTTGTTGCATACGCAAACAGCTTTCTGGCTGCGCTTTATGTTGTTGAATAAAAGAGGCATTGTCATTACTGAAGTTCCTTATCAGGTGCATTGAAGTTATGACCTCCCAACCAGTTCGCCCGGACCCTGATGAACTGCTGAAAAATATTCAAGTAGAAGAGCAGTCGCGCCAGCGCGGCAAACTGAAAATTTTCCTCGGTTATGCCGCAGGTGTGGGGAAGACCTATGCCATGCTCGAAGCTGCGCATCAGCGTAAAGGGCAGGGCGTTGATGTTGTGATTGGTTATATTGAAACCCACAAACGTGCTGAAACTGAAGAACTGGTCAAAGATTTGGATATTCTGCCGCGTAAGCAGGTGGAATATCATAATGTCTTTATGTCTGAATTGGATGTTGATGCAGTACTTGCCCGCCATCCCGCGCTTGTGCTCGTGGATGAATTCGCGCATACCAATGCGCCCGGATCGCGCCATCCCAAGCGTTATCAGGATGTGGAGGAAATCCTCGAGGCTGGCATTGACGTATACACTACGCTCAATATTCAGCATCTCGAAAGTTTGAATGATATCGTCGCACAGGTCACAGGGGTCATTGTGCGCGAGACCGTCCCTGATCGTCTGATCGACCAGGCCTCTGAAATTGAAGTGATCGACTTGCCGCCTGACGAATTGCTCATCCGCCTGGATGAAGGCAAGGTCTATATCCCTGAACAGGCGGCCCGCGCCATCGAAAAATTTTTCCGCAAGGGAAATCTCACGGCCTTGCGCGAAATGTCCCTGCGCCGTGCCGCTGACCGCGTCGATGAGCAGATGCGCTCGTACATGCAAACGCGCGCCATTCCTGGACCCTGGCCCGCTGCGGAGAGATTATTGGCCTGTATCAGTCCCAGTCCAGTGAGCGAACGTCTTATCCGTTCCACTCGCAGACTGGCGGGGGAGCTGAATGCCGAATGGATGGTACTCTATGTGGAAACGCCACAATTGGCTGTCATATCTCCTGAGAAACGTGACCGCGTCTCGCGTATCTTACGTCAAGCGGAGGAATTAGGCGCGCGCACGTATGTTCTTGGTTCCAGCGGATCCGTCGCGGCGACGGTACGAACAATTCTGGAATTTGCCAGAAAGAATAATATTTCGAAAATCCTTATTGGGAAGCCTCTTCGTCCTCGCTGGCAGGAAATCGTGCGCGGCTCCATGGTGGAAATGCTTCTTCGCCAGAGCGATAATATTGATGTCTATGTCGTTACCAGTTCTGACCAGCCGTCGCTGCCACCCGAAGATAACCCGTTAAAACTCCACAGTTCATGGCCCCGCTACTTGTGGAGTGTCCTGCTGGTTGCTCTTGCGACTGCGGCGGGGTTTTTGATCGGCGGACGCATTGAGCCTACAAATCTGATTATGTTGTATTTGCTGATCGTTGTCATTGCGGCGGTCTATCTTGGACGCGGACCCGCCATCCTTGCCTCGATTCTTGGCGTTCTGGCCTTTGATTTTCTCTTCATTCAACCCTACTTTACTTTTGCAGTATCGGATACTCAATATATCATCACATTCATTGCTCTATTCGTAGTCGGAGTGGTCATTAGCCAGTTAACCGCCCGCGCCCGTGAGCAGGCAGATGCCGCGCAGCAGCGCGAGGCTGAAACGGCTGAGCTTTATGCCCTCAGTCGCGATCTTTCAGTTGCTGCAGATCTGGACGCTATCTTGCAGGTTTTAGTAGGACATGTCGAGCGGACCTTTGGCAGGGATACCGTTGTGTTCCTGCCGGACAATAGCCATCTGGTCACGCGTATGGTCAGCACCAATTTGAAATTGGATGAAAATGAATTAGCAGTGGCCGATTGGGTCTATCGGCGTGGAGATCCTGCTGGCCGCCATACGACCACGTTGCCCTCGGCATCATTGCGCTATCTGCCTCTCAAAACTGCGCGGGGAGTTGTAGGTGTGCTGGGCGTGCAGGGTCCTGACCACCCCTCGCGTGATCTTACCACGCAGCAACGCCGTCTGATGGAGGCCTTTGCCAGTCAGGGCGCTCTTGCCATCGAACGCGTGCAATTTGCAGAGCAGGCGCGCCAGGCCCAATTACTTCAGGCCACCGAGAAATTGCAGACGGCCCTTCTCAATTCCATTTCGCATGATCTGCGTACGCCACTCGTTTCCATCACCGGCGCGCTGACCAGCCTCGACGAACAGGCCGAAAGTCTCAACGATGAATATCGCCAGAGTCTCGTCACGACGGCGCGCGGGGAAGCGGAGCGCTTGAATCGGCTCGTGGGGAATTTGCTCTCGATGACTCGCATCGAGAGCGGCGCCATCAAACTCAACATTGAACCCGGGGACATTCAGGATGTGATCGGAACGGCTCTCGATCAACTTGGCAAGCGTATTGCCAATCGCAAAATAGAGGTCAATGTCCCGGATGATTTTCCACTGATCCCCATGGACTTCACGTTGATGGTGCAGGTACTGGTCAATGTGATCGAGAATGCAGTCAAATATTCGCCTGAATATTGCATCATCGAAGTCTCTGCGACACTGGAAAATGATCATGTTCACGTCCTGGTCCGCGACCGCGGGGAGGGCATTCCACCGGAGGACCTGACGCGCATCTTCGACAAATTCTACCGGGTCCAGCGCCCCGAGAGTGTCAGTGGGACCGGGCTGGGCTTATCCATCAGCAAGGGAATCGTCGAAGCCCATAACGGTCAAATTCAGGCCCGCAGGCGTGATCAGGGTGGGACCCTAATCATCATTGATTTGCCAATCAGGGAAAAGGAGTCAATCGATGGATGAAACCGGACAGCGTGTTCTGGTTGTAGATGATGAAACGTCCATCCGGCGCTATTTGCGTGCTGCATTAGGGGCGCAAGGCTTTACCATTTATGAGGCTGGCAATGGACAGGAAGCGATTAACGCCGTTATTTCTCATCATCCCGATATTATTATCCTTGACCTTGGTTTGCCTGATTTCGATGGCATCGAAGTGACACGCCGCCTGCGTGAATGGTCTGAGACGCCGATCATTGTCCTCTCGGTTCGCGAAGCTGAGATTGACAAAATCGCTGCGCTCGATGCGGGTGCAGATGATTACCTCACCAAACCTTTTGGCACAGGCGAACTTATGGCACGCATGCGCGTCGTAATGCGTCGTGTTGGCGTCAAACCTGATGAACCTGTTTTGCAGGTTGACCGCTTGAAAATGGACGTGTCCCGCCGTCTGGTGTCGGTGGATGAGGATCAAATCTCATTGACGCCAACGGAATACGAAATCCTGCGATTGCTTTTACAAAATGCAGGGAAGGTGCTAACCCATCGACAGTTGCTCAAGCAGGTATGGGGAACAACCTATGAAAATGAGATGCACATTCTGCGAGTGAACATCAGCAATCTGCGCCGCAAGATCGAGCCCGATCCATCTCGCCCTCATTATCTGCTGACCGAGCCAGGTGTGGGTTATCGGATTAGAGTATAAAATTCAACACTAATCATGTTCCATCAATAGGGAGGAAATTACTTTTTTCAAATCCGATGGATGCAATCGAAAGACTTCCAATACGTTAAATAAATTGATTTCGCTTATAATACAACACTTATGATGAGCAGAAATTATTCTGTATTGATATGATTGATCCGGAAAATAATCAAGATACTTCACTTATTCACCGTACAACAGAAACAAAACCACCTCGAACCTTCGGTCATTTCCTAACCGGTCGCCCGCTCCAAACTGCTGACGCGCCACATCAAACCATTGGCAAAGCAGTTGGTTTGGCTGTCTTTGCCTCGGACGCGTTATCGTCCACGGCCTATGCTACGCAGGAGATCCTGGTTATCCTTGCCGCGGCGGGAACGATTGCTTTTGGCTACGTTTTCCCTATTTCCATTGTCATTATTGGCTTGCTCGCCATTGTTGTGATTTCCTATGAGCAAATTATTCATGCTTATCCAAATGGTGGCGGCGCCTATGTGGTTGCCTATGATAATCTCGGTCACTTTCCCGCTTTGGTTGCGGCTGCAGCGTTATTAACGGACTATATTCTTACTGTCTCGGTTTCTGTTTCGTCGGGGGTCGCACAAATCATATCGGCATACCCGCAATTGTTTGGGTGGCGGGTTCCGATAGCGATTGCATGCGTAATGTTTATTATGCTCATCAACCTGCGTGGAGTAAAAGAAGCAGGTGCTGCCTTTGCAATACCCAGTTATTTCTTTATTGTGATGATGCTCATTACCATTGGGACCGGATTATTTCGTCTGTTTACGGGATCATTGGGAGCGGTGGTTAATCCGCCCGAGATGGAACAGTTTGGTGAAGCCTTATCTGGTGTAACTGCTTTTCTCCTTTTACATGCCTTTTCCAGCGGCACCGCGGCGCTGACAGGTGTGGAGGCGATTTCCAATGGCATTACTGCGTTCAAGAAGCCGCGCAGTCGCAACGCGGGCATTACCCTGATCTGGATGGCATTTATCCTGGGTGTCTTATTTCTTGGAATTTCATTTCTTACCAGAGAAATTCATGCCGTGCCATCAGAAGCGGAAACTGTCATTTCACAATTGTCACGTACTGTTTTTAACGGGCAGGGCCTGCTTTACCTGCTTGTCATTATTGGAACCACTGTCATCTTGATCCTGGCAGCAAATACCGCCTTTGCAGGCTTCCCACGTCTAAGCGCCATGCTTGCAGAGGATGGCTTCATGCCGCGCCAGCTGACGTATCGGGGCAGTCGGCTTGTGTATTCGTATGGTATCGTTTCGCTTGCAGCAGTGGCAACTCTCTTAATTATCCTTTTTCAGGCCAGCGTCACTCGCTTGATCCCTCTTTATGCGATTGGCGTATTCCTTTCGTTTACGCTTGCACAGGCAGGCATGGCACGTCGCTGGTGGCGCGCCGGCCATCTTAAGCCCGATGGGGCTGTACCTGAGAATGCGCCTGAATCAAGACATATCTTGCGTTACGAAAAAGGCTGGGTTCTCAAGATGGTTAGCAATGGTTTTGGAGCCTTCTGCACAGCCATTGTCATGTTTGTCTTTGCCATCACAAAATTTCGGGACGGTGCATGGATTGTCTTGATCCTCACACCAGTGATGATCAGTATCTTCCTTTGGATCCACAAGCATTATGTAGGCATGGCCACCGGTCTATCACTGGAAAATTATGGTGAGCCCCCTCCTTATACTGTGCGTCATCGCGTGATTGTTCCCATCAGTACTGTCCATCCAGGTACGCTGGCTGCTCTCCGCTATGCGCGCCTGTTATCGAATGACATCACTGCTGTCCATATCTCAATGGAACCGGATGATACAGAAAAGGTTCGTAGGAAATGGGAGATGTGGGGACGCGGCACTCGTCTTGTGATTGTAGATTCTCCTTACCGTCTCTTTCTGGAACCGTTACTGGGTTATATCGATGAGATTCTTGCCAGCCGACAAGCCAATGAGACCATTACCATTGTTGTCCCACAATTTGTTGCCAGTAAAAGAGTCTATATGGCGCTTCATATGCAGACTGCAGAAATGCTCCGGCGTGAATTGCTTTCAACGCCGGGCGTGGTGATCACTGAAGTTCCCTATCAGATTCCTTAGGTACAATGCAAAATCCATAATTTAGACTATAATCATCATTACTCCTCGCCTTGGGCGGGGTTGTATTTTGTTACAGAGTACTGCAAAGTCATCTGGACTAGAAATTTGAACGCTAGAACGCGAATCATTTCAAAAGTTTGTTCGTTAAAGGGATAAGCGGCACTAGCAAGAGAATAAATGTTAACCCCTGAGAATAATCAAACTGAAATTATGCGGCGGCAAAGTGGATATACACCGCCGCGCTCATTGAGTCACTGGCTTATTGGGCGACCATTGATGACAGCCGACGCGCCTCATCAAACCATCGGGAAAGCAGTCGGCCTTGCCGTCTTCGCCTCTGATGCACTTTCCTCCACCGCCTATGCCACCCAGGAAATACTAGGTGTTTTGTCCATCGCTGGTTCGCTGGCATACAATTATGTTTTTCCCATTTCTATTGCCATTGTGGCTCTGCTCACGATTGTGACCATTTCCTATGAGCAAACCATCCATGCTTATCCCGGCGGGGGCGGCGCCTATATTGTCGCAAGGGATAATCTCGGTGAAACGCCAGCACAGATCGCAGGTGCTTCCCTCCTGACCGATTACATTCTGACAGTAGCTGTTTCGGTTTCCTCAGGTGTTGCCCAAATCGTCTCGGCGTATCCACAACTGGATCCATACCGCATCGAGCTTGGCATTGCAGCAGTCCTTCTCATTATGCTGATTAATTTGCGCGGCGTGAAAGAATCGGGAACGTTCTTTGCATTGCCAACGTATTTCTTCGTCACGCTGATGTTTATAACCGTTGGGATAGGTTTGATCAAAGTTCTGACTGGAACGCTGGGAGTTGTTGTAAATCCACCTGAGCTTCAGGTTGCCGAGACGATTTCGGCGATCACGCCCTTTTTGCTTCTACATGCCTTTGCAAATGGAACGACAGCGCTGACAGGTGTTGAGGCCATTTCAAATGGGATTACGGCGTTCAAGGAACCGCGCAGCCACAATGCGGGCATTACCCTGATTTGGATGTCCATCATCCTTGGTTCGCTCTTCCTCGGGATTTCATACCTGACGGGGCAGATCGGAGGCGTGTACTCTCACGAGGAAACGATTATTTCGCAACTGGCTCGCACTATCTTCAATGGGCGCGGAGCACTCTATCTGGCAACCATCGCGGCGACAACGGTTATTCTGATCATGGCAGCCAATACTGCGTTCGCAGACTTTCCTCGCCTGGGTGCGCTTGCCGCAGGAGATCGTTTTCTCCCACGTCAATTAACGTTCCGGGGAAGTCGCCTGGTGTATTCAAATGGAATTATTACTCTCTCCATTATTGCCTCATTATTAATCGTTGTCTTCAAAGCCAGGGTAGATTTGCTCATTCCTCTTTACGCCATTGGTGTGTTCCTGTCTTTCAGCCTTTCACAAACCGGCATGGCAAGACGCTGGTGGAAAATTGGTCATCTGAAAGAAGGGGAGGAAATTGTTGAGCCAGGATCTGTTCTGCGCTACACTGAGGGTTGGCGTTTTAAGATGCTCGTCAATGGCTTTGGTGCTGTGTGCACTGCGGTGGTCATGATCATATTTGCGGTAACCAAATTCCGCGAAGGCGCCTGGGTGGTGCTCATCATCATCCCCGTGCTGGTTAAGATCTTCTTTACTATTCACCATCACTACAAGGACCTTGCATCGCATCTCACCCTGGATAAATTTAGTGGATTACCCGCAAGGCACACGCGTCACCGTGTGATCATGCCGGTCAGTGGAATTCATCAGGGCACCCTGGAAGCCTTGCGCTACGCAAAACTTCTTTCCGATGATGTGACCGCTGTCCATGTTTCCCTGGATCCTGCGGAGACCGAGAAGGTACAGAAGAAGTGGAAGACCTGGGGGGAGGGAACGCGTCTTATTATCCTTGATTCGCCATTCCGTATGTTTGTGGAACCTTTGCTCAAATACCTCGAAGAGATCATTGATAATCGCCAGCCAAATGAGACGATCACAATTGTTGTTCCGGAGTTCATCCCATCCAAGCGCTGGCACCATGCCCTCCACATGCGGACAGCAGATGTATTACGCCAGGAACTATTATCGAAGCACGATGTGATTATTACGGATGTTCCCTATCGGGTATATAAAGAGGAGAAGGAGTTGCCTTTATGAATTTCATTGTTGTTGGATGTGGACGCGTGGGGGCTGAGCTATGCTATCACTTGTTCAAGAGGGGACATCAGGTCGTCGCTGTGGATATTAACAAGGAGGCCTTTAATCGTCTGCATCCTGACTTTCGTGGGCGGACTCTCGAAGGAGAAGGCCTGGCAGAAGGTGTGTTGGAACGGGCGGGAATTCACGAGGCGGATGGGCTTGCAGCCGTGACAAATTCAGATACATTGAATGCAGTTGTGGCTCATGCTGCGCGCATCATATACAATGTTCCGAACGTGGTTGCGCGCAACTATGATCCCAATCTACGCCCGGTCATTGAGGCATTTGGCTTGCAGACCGTTGGTTCTACCTATTGGGGCGCGCAGCGTGTGGAAGAATTGCTGATGAGCCCTTCCCAAAGAATGGTTTATTCAGCAGGGAACGGTGAAGTGGAAGTGTATGAGGTACAGATTCCCGAAGCATGGGACGGTCATACACTGGGAGAATTGCTGGAACCGCTCAAGCAGTGTTATCCGGTAGCTTTGTCGAGAGCAGGCCACTCACTCCTGCCTGAGTCAACTATGAGATTGCAAGCACGTGATATGCTTGATGTAAGTTCCACATTTGAGGGCATTGGCACGTTGACGGCCCGCCTCTCTCAAAAGGCGGAGGCGTAAATGAATGTACTAATTTCTGGCGGTGGGCGTACAGGAGCACGTCTCGCCAACTTACTGCTCAATCAGAATTACAAAGTACGTCTTATTGAGAATCGCCGCGAACTATTGGGGTATTTGCATCAGGAACTGCCAACAGAAGTGATTTATGAAGGCAATCCGGTGGATCCAAGCGTTCTTGAAGCGGCCGGGGTCCGTGAAGTGCATGCCCTGGCTGCAGTCACCAGTAACGATTCCACCAATCTGGCGATTTGCTATTTGGGTAAAACCTTATTTGATGTCCCGCGCACCATCGCGCGCGTGAACAATCCCAATAATGCCTGGCTGTTCAATGAGAATTTCCTGGTGGATGTCGCGTTGAACTCAGCAGATGTCTTTGCACATCTCATCCAGGAAGAGATGTCACTGGGCGATATGATGACGATCTTCAAAATTCGCCGTGGAAATTACTCTGTAATTGAGGAAAAAGTCCCTGCCGGTGCAAAGGCAATCGGTATCCAACTCAAAGACATGGACCTTGCTGAGCATTGCGTGATCGCGGCCATTATTCGAGATGGTGTCATGACGTTGCCGCGCGGCGACAGCACATTGAAGGCCGAGGATGAGATTATCGCCGTTGCCAGCGCTGAGGGTGCACAGAAACTTTCAGATCTGTTGGCATATCCCGTCTATCCGATGAGGAATGGAAAGAAGAAAGAATAACTGCGAAACCAAATTGACCGAATCGGAACCCTTACGGTATAATGTCCTGCTGGTTTGTAAAGCCAGAAGCAATACTTAAGGCGAATACCTAAACCAGCATTCAAACGCTGAAGTTTAGAGATTAATACTGGAAGCAGTTATTTTCAAAGTGAGGAACGAAAAATGGTGAAACGTACGTACCAACCGAAGATCCGCCGCCGTGTGCGCGTGCATGGTTTTCGCAAGCGCATGGCGACTGCTGATGGACGCGCCGTTCTGAAGCGCCGTCGTTTGCGCGGCCGCCATCAATTAACGGTGACTGCCAATAAGCACGTAAAGAAAGTCCGCTGGTAAGCGGAGATTGATTTAGAGCAGGTTCGAGGGTACGGGTGCAGAGAAAGTTTCGTCTGACCCGCTCCGAAGACTTCAAGCGGGTGCGGCGTTCTGGCAAGTCCTATGCCCACCCGCTTGTTGTGTTGATAGTGCAGACTCATGACCAGCAAAGCAGTCCCGTGGACCAGCCGCGTGTCAAGATTGGGGTTGCGGCAGGGAGAACGGTGGGAACAGCTGTTTATCGGAACCGGGCCAAACGTCTTCTGCGTGAAGCGATGCGTCCCCTTATCCCAAACATTGCATCAAGCCTCGACTTGATCCTGATCGCCCGCCCTGGACTCGTATCTGCAACTTTGGAAGAAACCCGCCAGGCCTTGCTCAATCTTCTACAACGTGCACAAATCTTGACCCCTTGAATGAATCCTGAATCTCATTTGCATGATTATTCCAGTGAACCGCGTCTGCGGGATTTGCCGCGTACGCTTGGTAATTGGCCGCGCCTCGGAATTCTTGCGCTGATTCGGCTTTATCAAATGACCCTCTCGCGCGGAATGCCGGCGAATACCTGTCGATTTTATCCATCTTGTTCTCATTATGGATATCAGGCAGTTTATAAATATGGTGCCATCAAAGGTTCTGCGATGGCTGCCTGGCGAGTGCTGAGATGTAATCCGTTCAATCCCGGGGGCTACGATCCCGTCCCATAGGAGAATTGTTTTTTCAATGAGAAAGAAACTGATTATTGTAACCATGATCCTGTTCGGCGCTGTCTTTTTAAGCGCATGTGCAGGTGGTGCTGTTCGTGGGATGAGTTGGCCAGGCCTGGCGGCCGATGGAAAAACTGCTTATCTTGCTGATGGTCCTTTTGTATATGCAGTTAACTTGAAAGATGGCACGGAACTCTGGAGATATCCGGGCAGTCGTAATGGCAAATTGACTTTTTATTCGACTCCGGCAATTACTCCTGATGGATTGGTCATCGTAGGCAGCGCGGGCACTGACCATAGTCTCATCGCGCTCAACCCTGCTGATATCAACCCTGATACCAAAGCTCCTGTGGAAGCCTGGAAGTTCAGTGGCGCCAAAGATCATTGGGTGGCGGCCCCCCTGGTCCTAAACAACAAACTGTTTGCTGTGAATTCAGATGGTAATCTTTACATCCTGGATTTACAGGATGGCCAATCTGTAAAAGATGCAAAGGTGGTCAAGCTGGGTGGCCGTCTCTGGTCGCAGCCTACTACTGATGGTGAACGTGTTTATGTCACGTCGCTCGATCACAGTGTCATTGCTGTGAACGCTGAAACCTATGAGGTCGTCTGGCATGAAAACCTTGGCGGCGCAGTACCCGGTTCCGCAATCCTGAGCGCCGATGGGATGCTCTATGTTGGCTCGCTCGCATCCAAGCTCGAAAAGTTCGACCCTGCCACTGGAAATCATCAATCGGTGTTGGATGCGGAAAAATGGGTTTGGAGCACACCTTCTCTGGATGGTGATACACTTTACTTTGGTGATGTAGATGGCAACATCTATTCGTTTAATACCTCAAGCGGCAAATTGAATTGGAAACCCGTGAAACCGGATGGTCCCATCACTGCCAGCCCGCTGGTCCAGAACGATCACATTCTTATTGCTACAGAGTCAGGTTCTATATTTGCGGTAGGCAATGATGGCAAGGTACTTTGGACACAGCAAATTGGCGGTAAGATTTATACGACGCCAGTGGCTGCCGGCGATTTGACCATTGTCTCCCCGTTGGAAACAGACTTTTACCTCGCGGCATTGGATGCAAACGGCCGCCAGGTCTGGACGTTTACCCCAAAGAATTAGAGGAACTATGTGGGATCTTTTTATCTCCATTTTTGTCAATGTGTTGATATGGATCTACGATGTCGTTGGTCATAACTTTGGTCTGGCGATCATCCTGTTTACCATTCTGATCCGTATTGTTACCTGGCCGCTGAACGCCCAGCAAATGAAGGGCGCGACCGCCATGCAGGAACTGCAAAATGATAAGGATTGGCAGGCAATTCAGAAGAAGTATGCCAAGGATAAGGAAAAACTCGCGCAGGAACAAATGCGCGTCTACAAAGAAAAAGGGATCAATCCCTTCGGTTCCTGTCTGCCTACGCTAATTCAATTCCCGATCATTATTGCGTTATATCAGAGCATCATTCGAGCGCTGGCCTCCACTCCGTTGGATTTGCTGAGACTCTCGCGCAGCATCACTCTCCCAAACGTTTCCGAGCTCATTCCGCTGAATAGTAAATTTCTGTGGATGGATCTGGGACGTCCTGAATCCGTTCTGATCTTTGGGTTTGCTCTCCCAACCCTGGCATTGGTTGTTGCCCTCACTACCTATGTTCAGGCCAAATTGACCATGCCTGCCACCACAACGCCAGGTGACCAGAGCGCGGCGATGAGCGGCATGATGAGCATTTATATGCCATTACTGCTTGGGTATTTTGCCCTTACATTTGCCTCGGGACTCTCGATCTATTTCATTACCAGCAACATTTTGGGTATTGTGCAATATGCCATGCGAGGCAAAGCCAATTGGCGAAGTCTTATTCCTGGTGGCTTAAAGAGTAAATAAGGAGACGGGGATGAATCAAAGAACAACATTGGAAGTCATTGCACCCACCGTTGAAGAAGCCATTGCCCAGGGGCTTGCAGAATTAGGTCTTACTGCCGATGCAGTCAGCGTGGAAGTTCTGGATGCGGGCAACAAGGGCTTATTTGGACTGGGAAAACCACAGGTACGAGTCCGCTTGACCGTGAACCCCGCGCCAGCGAGTGGTGTGATGGATGTTCAAACGGAACCAGTGACCAGGTCTCAGCCTGAGCCGAAGCGTGTCGAGACGAAGCCGGAACCGGCTCCTGTTAAATCATTGCCTCCAGCCAAAGAGGTTGAGCCTCAACCCGAACATGACGCGTTGCTTGACCGTACTGAATCTGTTGTCTCAAAAATGCTTCATTTGCTGAACCTCCAGGCACAGGTCTCCGCGCATTATGGCCCTACTGAACGCGATGGGCGTCGCAACATCCAGGTGGATATTCGCGGCAGTGACCTGAGCGTGCTGATTGGACGTCGTTCAGAGACATTGAGTGCATTCCAATATATTGCTTCGCTCATTGTAGGCAAGGAAGAACAACAATTTGTGCAACTGACAGTAGATGTGGAAGGATATCGCGATCGTCGTGAAAAGCAATTGGTTCAGATGGCCCAGCGCATGGCTGACCAGGTTACCAAAAGCGGACGACGCCAGACACTCGAACCGATGCCTTCTGCCGAACGACGCATCATCCACATCGCATTACGCGATCATCCGGCTGTAAAGACAGAAAGCACAGGCGAAGAACCGTATCGGAAAGTGATGATCCTTCCGAAAGAGGAATAAGCAGTGTAAGGGCAGGTCTAAGACCTGCCCTTTTTCATTCCCTATTGCGTAGCGATGGGGATAAGAGAAGGGTCTCACGGTATAATTCATTTATGTCAGATCTTGCGGTATTGGAGCCCGTGGATTATCTTGTGATCGGTCATGTGGCGCATGACCTGACTCCCGAGGGTCCGCGTTTGGGTGGGACAGCTGCCTATTCTGCGCTGATGGCGCGGGCGTTGGGATTGCGCGTGGGCATCGTGACGGCCTCCGGCCCCGAAACATCGCTTCAAGCGTTGAACGGTATTCCTATTATTAACGTCGAATCCCCAACGAGCACAACCTTCGAAAATATCTATACTGAACATGGACGCGTGCAATATTTGCGCGCCCAGGCCACGCGAATTAATTTCACCAATGTGCCAGAAGCCTGGCAACGTGCCTCAATCATTCACCTTGGCCCGATTGCCAATGAAATGGACGCGATTTTGCCGGAAGCTTTTTCCCCCACTCTGCTAGGACTAACGCCTCAAGGCTGGATGCGTCAATGGGACGCTGAATCGCGTGTGTCTCGTATGGAATGGGATAATGCAGATTCCGCACTGGTTCGCGCGGGTGCAGTAGTGATCAGCCGTGAAGATGTTGCCGGCGATGATGAACTGATCGAGCACATGGCCCACGAGACGCGCATTTTGGCGGTGACGGAGGACGTGGCAGGGGCAGTCTTGTACTGGAACGGGGACCGCCGCCGCTTCCGCGCGCCCGCAGTAAAGGAAGTGGATGCCACCGGCGCAGGAGATGTTTTCGCGGCGGCTTTTTTTGTCCGTTTGTCGACCACCCGCGATCCATGGGAAGCAACGCGCTTTGCAACTCTGCTTGCCTCACGCTCGGTGACCCGTGCAGGCTTGGATGGCATCCCAACTTCTCATGAAATCGAGGAGTGCACGCTGGAAGTTTTGGATTGATTTACTATCACGGAGTCAAAGTCTCCTGACTTTGAATTTCAACGACTGGCCCAAAGGGATGCTGCGCGAAGTCGTTGACTCCGTCTATCCAAAATCTGAGAATCGCAAATTACATGACTCGCATCTATACTCTCGTCAATCAAAAAGGTGGAGTAGGCAAGACCACTACCACCATCAACCTGGGTGCCTATCTTGCACAAATGGGCCAGCGGGTATTGGTCATTGACCTTGACCCGCAGGCAAACGCCACCTCCTGTCTCGGTGTGGATAAACATACTGTACAGACCAGCACCTATGATGCCCTGCTCAATACCGATATTCCTCCTGCGGCGATTCTTTATAATGAGCGACTCAAACTCTCGCTTCTTCCCTCTTCTCCAGCACTGGCAGGTGCCGAGATCGAGCTTGTAGAGGAAGATGGACGCGAATTCCGTCTCAAGAACGCGCTTGGATCGCTGGATGGGAAATACGATTACATTCTGGTCGATTGCCCTCCTTCTCTTGGGATTTTGACTGTCAATGGATTGGTTGCCGCCCGTGAGGGTGTCTTGGTTCCTGTTCAATGTGAATATCTGGCATTGGAAGGACTCGGACAACTAACTCAAACGATCGAACGAGTCCAGTCGTCGCTCTTTCCGGGCTTACGCGTGCGCGGCGTAATCCTGACGATGTTCGACCCGCGAACAAATCTTTCGACTGACGTTGTGAACGAAGTGAAAAATCATTTCCCCGGGCAGGTCTTTCAGACTATTGTCCCACGCAGTATTCGCCTGGCTGAAGCACCTTCCTATGGACTTCCCATTTCTGCGTATTCTCCCACATCTGTCGGCGCGCGATCGTATGAAGCGCTTGCAAAGGAACTATTAAAAGGTGATGGAATCAATATTCCCCAATGATTTTGACACTGAGACTTTCGAGAAGAAAGAACTTAGTGTGCTTTATGACTAATTAAGGAGAACACATGCCCCCACGTTCCGGTCTCGGCAAAGGACTCGATGCTCTCATTCCAACTGGTCAGAAAACATCCGGCCCCGCTGGGGAAGGTGGTATCACGCAGATCGCGCTCGACCTGATCCAGCGTAACCCACGCCAGCCGCGCGAAAAATTCGATATTGAGGAACTTGAGAATCTGGCCGCCTCCATACGCGAGCATGGTGTGATCCAACCACTGATCGTTTCCCCTGGCAAAAATGGAATTTACGTTCTTATCGCAGGCGAACGTCGTTTGCAGGCAGCTCGCAAGGCGGGATTAAAAACCGTTCCGGTGGTGATACGTCATGCCACAGATCAGCAATTGCTCGAACTGGCATTGATCGAAAACGTTCAGCGTGCGGACCTGAACGCGCTTGAAGAAGCCGAAGCCTATCAACATCTTTCAAAAGAATTTAAACTTTCGCATGAGACGATTGCCACGCGTGTGGGCAAAAGTCGTGTGGCCATTACAAATACCCTGCGCCTGCTTGATGCCTCGGCGGCAGTGAAACAGGCGCTGGTTGATGGACGAATTACCGAAGGTCATGCACGTGCCTTGTTGTCATTAAATACGGCGAAAGCCCAGGAAGAATTGCTGAAAAAGATTATTGAGCTTGACTTAAGTGTTCGTACAACGGAAATGATGTCACGTAAATATGCCGGCCAGAAACCTGCTTTTAAAAAGAGATCAAGCCAGAGCGCGGATGTGAACGATGTGGAGCGTCGTTTACGCTCAAGCCTGGGGACGAAGGTCGCCCTCAAGCATGGCAAAAAAGGTGGCACGGTCACCATTTATTATTATTCAGATGAAGAATTGGATTCCTTACTGGAAAAATTGACATAACTATTGGGGACTCGCGCTGAGCGGAGTGTTGCTCGACCACGCAGTCGAAGCGTTGCTGTGTCCCTCTATGGAATTGAATATGAAACTTCTTTATAACGCTTACATTTATACACAAGACCCCTCGCATCCAACGGAATCAGCGATCGTCATCGATCGCGACCGAATCGTCGCTGTGGGAGAAGCGAACAACCTCCTGCCTCAATATCCAAATGCAGAGAAGCAAAACATGGATGGGCGCGTCATCCTGCCGGGTCTTACGGATGCGCATTTGCATTTGAAACATTACGCGCTCAGTCTACAAAAGATTGATTGTGAAACACAGACAAAGGTAGAATGTCTGCGCCGCGTGGAAGAGCGCGCCAAAAAAGCCAAACCTGGCGAATGGATTTTGGGTCATGGCTGGAATCAAAATGTTTGGGGAACTTGGCCGACTGCATCTGAACTCGATGTCATCGCGCAGAACAACCCGGTTTATCTCACGGCCAAATCGCTACATGCCTCCTGGGCAAATACTACGGCACTAAAACTTGCGAACGTGACTTTACAAACCTCCGATCCGCAAAATGGACAGATCCAGCGGGATGCAAAAGGTGATGCGACCGGTATCCTGCTTGAATCGGCGATGGAACTCGTGGGAGATGTCATTCCCCAATCAAGTATTGATGAGATTGCAAATGCCATCGAAAAGGCTCAATCGATTTTATGGAAGATGGGTTTGACCGGCGTTCACGATTTTGATCGCCGTGATTCATTTATGGCCCTTCAGCAACTGCGCGCCCAGGGCAAACTCAAATTGCGGGTTCTGAAGAATCTTCCTGTTGAATTGCTCGATCAAGCTTATGAACTGGGCCTGGGCGCGGGCTTCGGCGATGATTGGCTGCGGATTGGTTCTGTCAAAGCATTTATGGATGGCGCACTCGGTCCGCATACGGCCGCGATGTTCCAGCCCTATATCGGGGAGGAGGATAATCGTGGCATCCTCAACATGGATGGCGAGGAGCTATTTGAGTATGGACGCAAAGCCGCGCAAGTAGGTCTTGCCATGACCGTGCATGCCATCGGGGATCGAGCCAACCATGAAGTGCTCAATGCATATGAGCAGTTGCGTAATTATGAAAAAGAAAATAACCTGCCCGCGCGACGACATCGGATTGAACATGTGCAGGTGATTCATCCAGACGACGCGGCTCGCCTTGGAAAAATGAATGTCATCGCTTCGATGCAGCCCCTCCACGCCACCTCTGATATGTTGATGGCAGATGCGTTTTGGGGAGAACGTTCACGGCTCGCGTACGCCATGAAGACTCAATTGGATCATGGCGCGCGGCTTGCGCTCGGATCAGATGCACCAGTCGAATCGCCCAATCCGTTTTTGGGGTTGCATGCCGCAGTCACTCGCCGTCGCGCCGATGGTTCTCCCTCCGCCGAGGGTTGGTATCCCGAACAAAAGCTGACCATGGCTGAAGCACTGGCAGGATATACACTGGGTCCCGCCTATGCGGCATATATGGAAAATCGGCTTGGCCGGCTTGCCCCAAACTATCTGGCTGACCTGATCGTGCTGGATGCTTCGCAAGATCCCTTCACCTGTGACCCAGATGATTTGCTTACAATGCAGTCATCAGCTACAATGGTAGGAGGCGAATGGGTCTATACTTCCTTAGCCGGAGTTAGCGCTTGAGCCAATAAATCATGGCAGATCAATATCGTCTTACACCTGAAATGCTGGTACCACGTATGGGGGAATATTTGATTCACAAGGGACTTATTTCTGAGGAGAACTTGCAGAAAGCGCTTGATTATCAGCAGGAAACAACGGCCAAAGGCGATCCGATTTTGCTTGGGCAGGCGCTCATCGATCTCAAATTATTGGAGCGCGCCCAACTTGACCAGGCGGTCACCGAGCAAATTATCCAATTGCGGTCAGCGTTACAGGCCTCGAACCGAACGCTTGAACATCGCGTCGAAGAGCGCACGGCAGAATTACAAAAGGCGCTTGAGCGCGTTTCAGAACTGAGTCAGCTTAAAGCCAATTTCGTTTCGAATATCTCGCACGAGTTGCGTACGCCACTCACGCATATTAAGGGGTACATTGAATTGCTTGTCTCTGAATCGTTAGGAACGATCACCGAAGAACAACGGCATGCCTTACAGGTCAGCCAGCAATCGACAGGCAGACTTGAAACATTGATCGATGACCTGATCATGTTTGCCGTTGCCTCGCGCGGCGAGCTTAGCATCAAGCAGGAAAATGTGGATATTCAGCGTCTCGCGAATCTAGCTGTCAAGTCTTCTGCGAACAAAGCCCAGGAACGTGGTGTCAGCCTGAATGCTCTCATCGATGACGATCTGCCTCCGGTCCAAGCGGATATGCAGAAGATTGCCTGGGTATTGAACCAGCTTGTTGATAACGGTGTCAAATTTACCCCTTCGAATGGACGCGTGGTGGTCAGTGTCAAACGCGAGGGCGAGAACCTTATCATTGTCTCTGTGACGGATACAGGCATCGGCATCCCATCCGCTCATTTGGACGAGATCTTCGAACCATTCCATCAGTTGGATGGTTCCACGACTCGCCGCTACGGCGGAACAGGATTGGGCCTATCGCTTGTGCGCCAGATTGTTGAAGCACACGGCTCGATGCTGGAAGTTCAATCCATCGAAGGTCGCGGCTCGACATTTAAATTCCCACTGCTTGTAGCGATGGGGGCAAATAAAAACTAATGGATGGTCATACTCTTTCGTACCTGCAGGAATTGATGCAGATCACTGCTAATTTGGATAGCTCGCGGAATGCCATTGAAAAGTTTATGGGGGCGTTGCGGAAAGAGTTTGTCTTTGATAACGTCGCTGTGTATCTTCAGGACCAAGAAACCCAGAATTTGGAAATCGCTTTTGCGCGTGCCATGGGACGCTCCAGGGATGCGGAAGCAGATGCTGCCTGGGGCGAGGACTTTGCAGGGCAGGTCGTCAAAAAAGGCCAGCTTCTTTTGAGAGATCCCAGCCCTGGTATTTTGTCAGATGATCGTTTGCATCAAGCCTATCTGCTTGGCCTGCCGCTCCACCAGGGAGACCAGGTAAAAGGCGCGGTGGTCTTTGTGCGGTTTGGTGGACCTGTTTACGAAGACCAACATGTCACCATGGCGGCTTTTGCGGCAGGCTTGATCTCCATGTTATTCGAGCGTGCCAAATGGGTCGAATTGCGCGAAGAATTACGAGACCTGAAACGCCAGATGCAGTTACAGGAGGATTTTGTCAGCACGATTTCTCACGAACTGCGCACTCCATTAGGTTTTATCAAAGGATATAGCACCAGCTTATTACGGCAGGATACAAGCTGGGACGATGAAACTCAAAAGGAATTTTTGACCATCATTGACGAAGAAGCCGATCGACTTTCCTTGTTGATCGAGAACGTGCTTGAGTCTGCCCGCCTGCAAAGCAAAACACTCCCGCTCCGCTTCCAACCCCTCAGGCTGGATGCCGTTCTACGCGATGTGATCATGCGGATTCGTTCGCGTCAAAAGGAACTGGACGTGAGCATGGAACTTGAGACCGTCCCTCCTATCTCCGGGGATGGCGTGCGCCTGGCTCAGGTTTTCGAAAACCTTTTCACCAATGCGATCAAATATGCACCTGGCTCGCCACTGGTGGTCTTATTGAATCAAGTGGATGATAATATTCTGATTTCATTTATTGACCATGGTCCCGGCATTCCAAAGGAATCCCTGCCCCTGATTTTCGAACGCTTCTACCGCGTGCGCGGCGAAAAGACCGTGACCGGGACAGGGCTCGGACTTTACATTTGCAAGCAAATAATCCTCGCACATCGTGGTAAGATTTGGGCAGAATCGACTCCCGGCCAGGGAACAACGTTTTTTATTGAACTACCCATTCATTCTTCCAGGTAACTCAAAGGAGATCCTATGGCAAAACGCATTCTGATCGTGGACGATGAACCTCGGTATCTACGTTTGCTTGAAGCCAACCTACGGACGGAAGGATATGAAGTTGTGACTGCCCAGGATGGAATGCAGGCTGTCAGTGTTTTTTCAGATCAGCCAATTGATCTTGTGCTGATGGATGTGATGATGCCGAAACTGGATGGTTTTGGCGCCACCCAGCGTATTCGTGAATTTTCAAATACTCCCATTATTATTCTTACAGCAAAAGGCGATGAGCAGGACCGGGTCCGCGGCCTTGATCTGGGGGCAGATGACTATTTGATCAAGCCGTTTTCCGCGACGGAGCTGCTGGCCCGGGTGCGTGCGGTACTACGCCGCGCCCAGCCTCCCAGTGAAGTGGGACAGTCCCGCTTTTTTACGCATGACAATTTAAAGATCGATTTTGCCCGCGCAGAAGTCTGGCGTGGTGAACAGCCAATCTCTCTTTCTGCGACCGAGTATCGTCTGCTGTTGCAATTCGCCCACCATATTGGCAAGATCATGACCTCTGAAGATCTTCTCAGCAGTGTTTGGGGGCCAGAGTATCGCAGTGACAAAGAGATCCTGTGGGTAAGCATTGCCCGCCTTCGCCAGAAGCTGGAGGACGATGCGCATACACCCAAACATATTGTGACACGTTCAGGGCTGGGATATCTGATGCCGCCTATTGAGGAATAAAGTCTCGGGCGGCGTGGTTGAAAAATCCATTCTCATTGTTGGCGATCATCCAGCCAGCCGCATGGTTCTCTCAAATTTCTAAAAGTGAAAGAGTTCAAGGTGCTAGAAGCACTAACCGGCAAAGAGGGCCTGATTGCACCCTGGCCGGATGCACCTGATCTTTTGTTCTTTGATGCTGCGTTGGCTGGCTGATATCTCCAGTAGAGAATTCATTTGTAAAGTGCGTAATGATCCGCGTACCAGCCTAACCCCACTTCTTGCACTTTCAAGTGATCCTGCTCCTACTCATTTAGCTCTCCTTATCTCCAAAGAGACCCACGTAGACGTTGTAAAACTCGGGCAACATCCACGACGAAGCAGCTAACTCGCTTAAGGAAAGTGCAAGGTAATTTTCAGCTTATTTCGACTAAACTTTGAGGTGGGTTTCATCGATACCAGATAGCGGCATTCCCAACTCAATGTCGCCATTTTCATTGTTGTGCCAAAGGAATGAAAGTTGATGACCCTTCCCAAAGCACTTTTTTGATTCATGAGAGGCACTATGACGTTTGAATATGATGAAAAAGGCAAGATCTTTACAGATATTGTTACCAAGATTGCCATTCAGGCTACGCTTCAGACAACCACCCATATGCTACGAGGAAAACTCCATGTACGCAGGGATCAACGCATCAAGGACGAACTGGATGTAAACGAGAGTTTCCTTGCAATGACCGATGTTACTGTGCTGGGTCCGGACGGGCAGACCCTCTTTCAGACACCGTTCCTGGCTGTGCGGCGCTCTCACATCATATGGGTAATGCCGGAACAGGATCAAGATCAGGAGAGAACTTCTTAATGGCTACCCCAATTGCATCCAATTTTACGCGGTTGACTTCAGCGGATCTCCTTAAATTCAAGCGTTATCTCATTGAAAATGTTGGCCGCTCCATGGAAGGGGAACAGTTACAGCTTGGCGACCGCCCTGAGTTTATGAAACAGCGCTTGCAGGACGTTTATGTTCAAACCAAAGTGAGCCTGCCGGATGACATTCGTAAACAGGTCTTTGCCGATATTATTGATGAACTCACCGGCTTCGGACCCATTCAGCCTTTATTGGATGACCCGGATATCAGTGAAGTAATGGTAAACGGTCCTAAAAAAGTATTTATCGAAAAAAACGGAAAACTTACAAAAAGTGCGGTCACGTTCGACGATGACGATCATGTGTTGCGGATCATCGATCGCATCATTCTGCCTCTCGGCCGCCGCGTCGACGCAGATACTCCCACGGTCGACGCGCGTCTGCCGGATGGGTCACGCGTGAATGCCGTGATCCGCCCTGTATCCATTGATGGGCCATCCATCACCATTCGTAAATTCAAAAAAGATAAACTTTCCGTCCAACAATTGATTGATTATGGTTCACTGACGCCCAATATGGCAGAGTTCATCCGGGCATGCGTGCTTGCTCATTTGAATATTGTGATTTCAGGAGGTACAGGTTCAGGGAAAACAACCCTCCTTAATGTTCTCTCTAGTTATATTCCTGAGGAAGAACGAATCGTCACGATAGAAGACGCGGCCGAGTTGCAACTTCAGCAGGATCATGTCCTGCGTATGGAAACGAAGGTCCCCAACATAGATGGCAAGGGCGCGGTATCCATACGGGATTTGGTGCGTAATTCCCTGCGTATGAGACCTGACCGTATCATTGTCGGTGAATGTCGCGGCGGCGAAGCGTTGGATATGTTGCAAGCCATGAACACGGGGCACGACGGTTCATTGACCACCTTACATGCTAATACACCGCGCGATGCGCTTTCACGTTTGGAAACCATGGTCCTGATGTCTGGCATGGACCTGCCTTTAAAAGTTGTGCGACAACAGATCTCATCAGCGGTTGATCTCATTATCCAGCAAACACGCCTGAAAGACGGCTCACGCAAAGTGACCGCCATTACTGAAGTGGTAGGGATGGAAGGCGAAACCGTTGTCATGACCGATATCTTCAAGTTTGAGCAAACAGGTGTTGGTGAAAATGGAAAGATCATCGGCGAATTAAAACCATCCGGCATCCGACCGATCTTTAGCCCACGCCTGGAAGCCGCGGGCTTCAAACTTGGCGCTGAAATTTTTATGCCCCCCAGTTCAGGTTCCAGTCACAGACGATAACATTCCATAGCCTCTGCTATAATCAGTGTCATCAGGCGTTCAAGAGGATTTATGGATATAAAATCGCAGATCACGATTCGCACAAAGAAACTTGGGGTACTGATCCGTGATGCGCGTCTGGCGACGCGCAGAAGTGTACAGGACTGTGCAGAGGCAATTGGCATCCGGAAGAGCATATTCCGCGACTATGAAGAAGGACTCAAATCCCCTTCCCTGCCGGAACTGGAAATATTGGTCTACTATCTTGACCTGCCAATGGATCATTTCTGGAGCAAGGAAATCAGATCGGAAGGCCCCTCACGTCCGGCTAACCTCGATTTGCCCAAATTGCTGGCTGTACGTCAGCGCAAGATCGGCGCACTTTTGCGGCAGGAACGCATGAAAGCCAGTATGTCGATCCGCAATCTAGCCCATGAAACCGGAATTGCCAGCTCGCGCATCAAAGCCTATGAATTGGGCGAACGCGCCATCCCATTGCCTGAACTGGAAGTGCTGGTCCGGACGCTGGGTGGAAGAATTGAATCCTTTTTTGATCGGCATGGCCCGGTTGGTCAGTGGATGATCAGCGAGGAAGCGGTGCAGCAATTTCTCGAAATGCCAACAGATTTGCGTGAATTTGTTGCGCTACCGGTCAACCGGCCGTATTTGGAATTGGCGATGAAACTGAGTACTATGTCCAGGGACAAATTACGCTCTGTGGCCGAAGATTTGCTCGATATTACTCTTTAGGATAACCCGTGGTTGCACTCAATCCGATAACACTTGCCGAAGATGGCAAAAAGGAATATGAAAAAGGAAAGTTTCTTGCCGCGGCAGATTTATTTCTGCAGGCTGCCCAGGCTTACGCATCGGCAAAAGATGAGTTGAACGCGGCTGAGATGATGAATAATCAAAGTGTTGCTTTGCTCCAGGCGGGAAAAGCGAAAGAAGCGCTGCAAGCTACAGAAGGAACCGAAGACATATTTCAAAAAGCTGGTGATATTAAACGTCAGGGAGTTGCGGTCAGCAATCGCGCGGCCGCGCTCGAAGGCCTTAAAAAATGGAAGGAAGCGTTGGCAGAATATGACCGTGCGGCCTTGCTTTTTGAGCAGATTGGCGAAGGTGATATGCATTCGATTGTGCGTAAAGCCGCAGCCAACCTCAACCTGAAACGCGGGCATCTCACCGATTCACAAATTGACGTATACGATTCCTTGCGGCTGGTTGAGAAACCCACACTGACCCAGCGCATTCTGAAATTCCTGATACGGATTGGGTTGGTTAGATAGTCAGGCTCAGGACGCCATCCCCGGCGTTGCATTCCTGCCGGCGACTGCGAAGAGCGCTGATTGAACGAAGGTGAACTGTGATCAACACGTCTGTCCGCCCGGCGGATCTGAGGGATCAACAACAATTATCGAACCTGATCTTTTTTGAGAATCGCCTTCATCGTCACCTCGATTGGCGTTCTCCACTGGAATGGTTGGGTGCTCCGTTTTATTGGGCACTGGATGATGGCGGGCAGATTACAGCTGCACTGGCTTGTCCCCCCGAAAGAGAAGGGATTGCCTGGGTGCGGCTATTTGTTTATAGCGGACGTTGGTCTGCAGAGAATGCATGGACGATGCTATGGCAGACTGCCAGAGAGGAAGTTGCGCGGGCTGGTGGCGCGAAAGTCGCGGCGATCGCCATCCAACCCTGGTTTCAAAATTTATTGACTGAGAGTGGATTTGAGAATCGTCAGCAGATTGTACTGCTCGAATGGCGCTATCAGCCAACAGCTGCGCGTGAAACCCCAGGCATTCGTATCCG
>Ga0065705_10104202_pt1 | contig 37404 bp, 25 predicted proteins | sample SwibulcommuniRL2_FD_59092 | JGI IMG/M metagenome (GOLD analysis project Ga0065705, IMG submission 59092) | Bulk soil microbial communities from switchgrass field near Rose Lake, East Lansing, Michigan, USA - RL2 Bulk Soil v2 (version 2) | ecosystem: Environmental > Terrestrial > Soil >...
CGAGCGAGCCGGTGACGAAGCGGCGGCCATCGGCGGCCCAGGCGACTCCCTCGACGCGGCCGGTGTGACCGGTGAACGTCTTGAGCAGGGCGTATTTGGCGTCTTTCACGGTCCAGACACGGGCTGTGTTGTCCCACCCACCGGAAAGCAGGCGGGTGCCATCGGGCGAGAAAGCGACGCGAACGGCGGCCTGCTCGTGCCCTTGCAGTTCCGTGAGCACGGCGGCCTTGTCGAGATCCCGGAGGCGGATGAACGGGTGGTCGCCGCAGACAGCGGCAGTCTTGCCGTCGGGGGAAAGGGCGACGTCCCACACGCGGCCAAAGTGGCCGGTGATTCTCTTCTCTTCCTGGCCGGTTTCGGCGTTCCAGACAATGACCGCCGCGTCCCAGCCGCCGGTGACCAGGCGCTTGCCATCGGCGGATAGACAGACGCTCGAGACGGCCGCAGCGTGGCCCTTGAAGGTGGAGAGCGGCTTGCCCGATGCGTAGTCCCACAGGATTGCCGTGCCGTCACTGCTGGCGGTGGCCAGGTACTTGCCGTCGGCCGACCAGACGATGCAGTTGATCGAGCTGGTATGCCCTTCGAGTCGCTTCACAAGCTCGCCCGTCGAGACGTTCCAGACTCGCACGGCGAAGTCTGATCCGGCGGTCCAATTGCCGTCCATTTCGTCGCCGCCACCGCCAGTGGCCAGGAGCTTGCTGTCGGGCGAGAAGGCAACGGCCCAGACGATATCGCGATGGTCATCCCAGCGGCGAGCGGCCGCGAATTTCCGCCGCTTGAGCGAACCGAGCAGTTCCGTCGCGCGGAAACGGACTTCGGCGTCCTTGGCCGAGTGGGCCGCTTCATTCACGGCGTCGAAGGCATCCTGCCCAATTTCCAGCAGCCGCTTGCCGGCTTTTTCGCGAATGGCAAAGTCCTCGCTGCCGAGCTGATCAATCAGCCGGGCGCCTTCGCGCGCCCCGGCTTCACGCGTCGGCTGAGCGGCCACTCGAGCCGCAGCGAGAATGGATGCGAAAAACACGCAAAGGCACGCGGCGCGGGCACAGCCATGGATGACACACGGATCAAACACGGATGGATGCAGGGAAGATTGGAGCCAAACTAGGAACGCGGCAACGCCAGTTCCTATTAAGAATATCCGTGTTCGTTCCGTGTTTCATCCGCGGCTAGCCGATTCCCGATACATTCTTCGCGTGAAGAGCCTGGCGCAGGTAGCGGCCGGTTTCGTTGCCATCGAGCGCAGCCAGGTCCTCGGGCGTGCCGGCGGCTACAAGCTGCCCGCCACGGCTGCCGCCGTCGGGGCCCAGGTCGATCAGCCAGTCGCACGACTTGAGCACGTCGAGGTTGTGCTCGATCACGATAACCGTATTCCCTTTATCCACGAGCCGCTGAAGCACGCCCAGCAGCAAGCGGATGTCATCGAAATGCAGGCCGGTCGTTGGTTCGTCGAGAAGATAGAGCGTCTGACCGGTGTCGGTGCGGGCCAGCTCCGTGGCCAGTTTCACGCGCTGCGATTCGCCGCCGCTGAGCGTCGTGGAAGGCTGGCCCAGGCTCAAATAGCCCAGGCCAACATCGGACAGACTGGTCAGGATGCGCTGAATTGCTGGATGGTTCTCGAAGAAGTGGACCGCCTCTTCAACGGGCAGGTCGAGCACGTCGGCGATCGACAGTCCTTTGAAACGGACCGCGAGTGTCTGGCGGTTGAAACGCTTTCCTTGACATGCAGGGCACGTGACAAACAGGTCGGGCAGGAAATTCATCTCCAGCCGCTTGGTCCCTTGCCCCTGGCACTCCTCGCAGCGGCCGCCGGGGACGTTGAACGAAAAGCGGTTATGTTTGAAGCCGAGCTGCTTGGCCTCCTTGGTGGTGGCGAAGACCTTGCGGATTTCATCGAAGGCGCCAGAGTAGGTCGCGGCATTGCTGCGCGGCGAGCGGCCGAGAGGCGATTGATCGATCGGAACAACTTTGTCGATCTGGCTGACGCCGCGCAGGCCGGTGTGTGGGCCAGGTTTGGCCGCAATGCCGCCGAGGCGGCGTATCAAGGCGGGCGCCAGCGTTTCGTTGACCAGGGAACTTTTGCCGCTGCCGCTGACGCCCGTCACACCGATTAATAGGCCCAGTGGAAAGGAGGCGGTGACGTCCTGAAGATTGTTGGTTGTCACCCCTTCCAGCACGATGCTCCGCGTTTTGGCGGCCCGCCGACGCTCGGTGGGAATGGGGATCGTCGCTGCGCCGGATAGATAACGCCCGGTAATTGACGCAGGATCCGCCATTATTTGCTGGGCCGTTCCTGTTGCGACGATACGGCCACCGCGGTGACCGGCGCCAGGGCCGATGTCGATCAGCCAGTCGGCCTCGCGCATCATGGCTGCATCGTGTTCGACGACGAGCACGGTATTGTCGTGGCCCAAAAGATCGCGCAGGGCGTCAATCAGCCGCTGGTTGTCACGCGAATGCAGGCCGATCGAGGGTTCGTCGAGGATGTAGCAGATGCCAGCTAAGCCGCTGCCGATGCCGGTGGCCAGGCGGACCCGCTGCATTTCACCTCCGGAGAGCGTGTCGGCCGGTCGGTTGAGCGTGAGGTAATCGAGACCGACCTTGCGCAAAAAACTCAGACGCGCGGTGATCTCGGCGAGGATGGGCTGCGCGACGGCTGGATGCAGATGGAATGACGGAGAAATGGAGTGAAGGCGAGAGGCTTCGGCGGCCGCGCCTGACGACTGTCCCTCTGTCGCTCCATCCCTCCGCCTCTCCGTCTCTCCGTCTCTCTGTCTCTCCGTTGCGCGCAACAAATCACGGAAAAATGTCCAGCTCTCCGCCACACTCAGTCGGCAGACCTCGTGGATCGTGCGGCCGGCGATCTTGACGCCCAATGCTTCCGGCCGCAGTCGCGCTCCGTGGCAAGCGGGGCAGGTCACATGGCCGCGAAGGGAGGCCAACTGCTCCTGCCGCGCCGGATCGACGGCTGTGGCAAGCTCCTGTTCAAGCATGGTCAGGAGCCCAGGAAACCCTTGGCCGTCCCCCTGAAACATTTTTTCGAGCACGGCGGGGCGCAAGTCGGACAGCGGCGTGGCGACATCGATCTTCTGTGCCACCAGAAACGCCTCGACGACGCCTTTCTGAACCCTGAACCCCGTACCCTTGGCCTTTCCCCGACCCTTCGTCGCTGCCCCGCCGTTCCGCCACGGAGCGAATGCTCCATCGGCCACCGACCGGCTCAGGTCAGGCACAACGAGGTCCGGATCGAATTGGAGCCGGTACCCCAGCCCTTCGCAGCGCGGACACGCGCCATAGGGGCTGTTGAAGCTGAACGTCCGCGGCTCGATTTCTTCGACGCTGATCTGGCAGTTCGGGCAGGCATATAGCGTGCTGAAGAGCCGATCGGTCCAGAATTTCTCGCTGCCGTTGCCAGCTGCCTTGGCTTGCTCTTCGCTGGCAGGATCGAGGTAAGAGGCGACGACTACTCCATCGCTCTGCTTCACGGCGAGCTGGATCGATTCGGCCAGCCGCGACCGCGAACCGGGGCGAATGATGATTCGATCGACGATCGCTTCGATGGTGTGGGCCTTGCGGCCATCGAGCGGCGGCACGGCGTCGAGGTCATTCACCGTGCCATTGACGCGGACGCGCACCTGGCCCGCCTTGCGAATCGCGTCGAAGACCTCCTGGTGCTGCCCTTTGCGGCCACGCACCAGCGGCGCCAAGAGCATCACCTTGGTCCCTTCAGGGAGCACCATCAGGGCGTCTTGAATCTGCTCGATCGACTGCTGCCGGATCGGCTGGCCGCATTGGTGGCACGAGACCTCGCCCAGCCGCGCATAGAGCAGCCGCAGGTAATCGTAGATCTCGGTCGTCGTGGCGACCGTGCTGCGGGGGTTGGCTTGGCCGGGGCGCTGGTCGATGCAGATCACCGGCTGGAGGCCCTCGATCTGGTCAACGTCGGGCCGCTCGAGTTGGCTGAGGAACTGCCGGGCATAGACCGACAGGCTTTCGATGTATTGCCGCTGCCCTTCGGCAAAGAGCGTGTCGAAGGCGAGGCTGCTTTTGCCCGAGCCGCTGGGGCCGGTGATCACGACCAGCTTGCCGCGGGGAATGTCGAGATCGATATTCCGCAGGTTGTGCGTCCGGGCCCCGCGAATCCGCAGGCAGTCGCCCTGTAGCGAGGGCGCGACGTCGGCGGTGGGAGGCAGAATCTCGGCAGTGCTCATCGGCGGCGATTTTTCGCAGTGACGAATCCCTCATTGTACTCAAACGAGCCGGGAATTGGCGGCGCCCGGCAGGCGTCGGCAATGGCCGCGAAACTCACTGGCCACATCTGGAGCCTTGCCGAGCTATTCGAGACGGTCATGCCGGCCAAGGTTGCGGCCTAGGCCTGGTGGTACAATGCCCCGCTGGGAAAACTGGCGGGTTTTTTATGCGCATACCAACAGCGGCATTTCCGCCGATGGAGTGGATCAGTTCACGCCGCTCGAATCCAGCAACAGCAAAACGGCGGTACGGCACTGATCGGCTAATTGCAATGATCGATGCCATGCAGCCGAGTGATGAATTGCGGCGGTTTAATAGCCCACCGCGATCGTGGCAACGCCGGACGGGACGCAGCGGCTTCGTCGTTCTCAGGACAGGCAAGGTCGTCGTTTGCATTGTGACCCGAATGAACTGACAAAGGTCAAATTCGGGCACTACCCTTTGTTCCTCTCGTCCTCGCCCTCAAGTTGCTGTGCTGCTTTCTCGCGAATGACCGGCCAAGTAGATTGAGAGTAGCGAGGGAGGTCTCGCCTCGCGGCATCGTCTGAGGGATTGTTGTGCCCACGCGTCAGCGACGTGCTTTGAAAACCCAGCCCCCGCGCGAGCCAGCGCAATCGTCCCGCGGACGGGCATATCTATGGCTGGCAGCATTCGGCGTATTGACGATCATCCTGCTCAGCGCCTACTTTTGGCCGGCTCCGGAAGCGGCCGTTCCGCTCGCCAGCGACGTGTCTTCCGACCTGGTGTTGCCCGTCCAAGGGGAAGCGATCGCCGTCGATAAGTTGCGGGAGGAAGCCATTGACGCGGTCCGGCAACTGACCGAGCGGTACCCCAAATCACCAGCCGCCCATCGCACCGCGGCGACGCTTTATCAATCCCTCAAGCAACACAGCGCCGCGACGAGCCACTGGGAACGGTACCTTGCGCTGGCGCCGGCCGAGCCGGATGCTTACGTGCAATTGGCGAAATCGCATCTGACGCAAGGCCAGGACGCGCAGTCCGAGCGGACCTTGACCGCCGCGCTCGATGCCGGCCTGCGCTCGGCGGAGATCTATGAGCAGCTCTCCGTGACGCTCCAGCGGACTGGCGATCTGCCGGCAGCCGAAGTGCGCGCCAAGCAAGGCCTAGAGGCATATCCGCAGCACGCGGGTCTATGGATTGCGCTGGGACAAGCGCAATTGCAACTAGGCCGGCTCGAAGAGGCCAAGACCAGCTTCGACTCGGCAATTCGGATAGAGCCCGGTTCCGGCGTGGCGCGGTTTGCCGCCGCCAACATTTGCACGCGACTCGGCGCAACCGCCGAGGCCGACGAGCACCAACGCCAAATGGAAAAGATGAAAACTGGGCGGGAGCGTGACCGGCTTCCGTTTGACGAAGAGTACGAACGTTCCTTGCGGGGGGTGGTGTCGGCGATATTTGGCGCCGTTGCCCTGGAATATGACTCGCAGAGCCAGTCCGACGAGGCGGAACATTGGTGTCGGCGCTCGCTGGAACTGCTGCCCAGTTCGCTGGAACCCTCCCGTCTTTTGGCCGGCATCTATCATCGTCGGGGAAATATCGGCAAGGCCTTCGTCGTCCAACAGCGCCTGTTGGAGCTGGAGCCGGCCAACGTGCTGAACTACACGAACGTTGCCAACCTCGCATTGCAACTGGGGCGGCTGGAAGATGCAGAGGCCGCTTTAGTGAAGGCAGCCCACATCGCGCCGCAAAACGCCCTCATTCGCCGCAGCCTGGCTGCCCTGTACATGCAGCAAGGGGAATTGTCCAAGGCTCGTCAAGCCGCCGAGCAAGCGGTGGAGCTTGAGCCTTCTCCCGATGGATTTCGGCTACTGGCAGCCGTTTGTCGGCAGTCGGGGGACGGAGAGGCTGCCGCCAAGGCCAATGCTGCTGCCCAAAACATCAAGCCCAGCGCCTCGCCCTGATGGAATTGGTCCCCTTAACGTCGTGCGGCAGGGTCGGGGACGGCAGAGTCGAGCGAATCGAAGTGCGTTGGATCGGAGGGGGAACCGATATCATCAATAATCCGCCTGATGCGTTGGTGCTGCTCGTCGCGAAAGGCGGCATTTGTCAGCCCCTACTTCCGCGTGCAGGTCGCGCCCCCTAACTGCTTTGCGCCGCGCGAAACGGCTTGTTTGTCGCCATTGGCTCGCCACGAAAGGCGACACGTCCGCGCAATTGCATTTGCATGCGCTCCCTTTTACACTCCTGTTTGAGAGTCGCGCTCTTCGAACTTTGCGATTGACCAACCGGTGTGAGGCGCGGTTCTGGCGCTCTTTTCTCTCAGTCGTTTGGGAATGCGACCGCACGCGAAAGAAGGTGTAGTTTCTGCGCCGCGCTCGGGTCAGGTGAATTCCATGTCACCGAGGTCCGAGTTGGTTCGTTTCGCGCTCGTCGCGCTCATCTCGGCCATAGTCGCCTTCGGCGCTTCCGCCTGGTACGCGTCGCGTCACGCGGACGTTTCCGATTCGCAGTCTGCACCGCGCGAGCAGCCGGTGCGCTCGTCCGCAGCCGCAACGCGCGATCAGCAGGCGTCCCAAGAGACGCGGCATCCCACGATCTCGCTGTCGACGTCCGCCGTACCGGGCACGCTGGAAAGCCTGCAAGTCGAAGCGGAAGAAGTCGCCGGCCTGTTACTTGCCCGTTATCCAGACCTGCCCGACGCCCTGCACGTTAGCGCGCTATTGCGAGCGCGGCTGCATCAAACCGAGCAGGCCGAAAAGCTCTGGCAACGATGCGTTCAGCTCGCGCCGGAAGCTGAACAGTATCGGGTCAACCTTGCGGCCATCGCGATGGACCGCGGCCGTAACGAATTGGCGGTCGAGGCGCTGGAACCGGCGGTCGCTGCGGGCCGCTACTCGCCCGATGCCACGCATCACCTGGCGATGGCGCTGTCGAACCTGGGCCGCAACGAAGAAGCCGAGCAGCTTCTGGTCAAGGCGGCCGAGCGGCATCCTCTGTCTGCCGCCCATTGGCTGGTTCGCGGCCAGGCCCGCCTGAAGCTCGGCAAATTGACGGAGGCCGAAACCGATCTGCGCAAGGCCCTGGAGCTGGGCTCTGGATCCCCGGAACTGTATTTCGCCCTGGCCAATGTTTGCGCTCGCCTGGGGAAGAACGACGAGGCCGCCGAGCTGCGCAAGCAGTTTGCCGAACTTAAGGCCACGCAGCCGCTCGCGGCCCAGGAGCGGTACCAGGTCCTGTCCACCGCGGACATGCTGCAAACGACACTCTCGGTCATGATTGAAGCCGCCGCGGTTCATTCCCGGCAGAAAGATTCGCAGGAGGCGGAACGGCTGCTCCTACGTGCCATTGCGCTTGATCCCGGCAGTGTGGCCGCTTGCAAGACACTCGCAAAACTTTACGAGGATGAGGGCCTTCTGCCCGAAATGCGGGTTGTTTACGAGCGACTCGTGCAGATCGAGCCGCTCAACGTGGGAAACTATGGGACGCTAGCCCAACTCGCCGCCGAGCTGGGCGAACCGGCGGCAGCCGAGTCGGCGCTGAAACAGGCCATTTCGGTGGCGCCCGACCTGACGCCGGCGTACACGACGCTGGCGCAGTTCTATTTGCGACAAGCAAAGCCGAGTAAAGCCCGCTGGTACGCGCAAGAGGCGTTGCGGCGCGGCGAATCTGCGCAGGGCTATGTGCTGTTAGCCGAGACGTGCCGGTTACTAGGCGACGAGGCGACCGCCGCCGCCGCCCTGGCGAAGGCCAAGGAGTTGGAGGCTCAGCCACGCCAGCCATCCCAGACAGGGGCCGAACCGGCGCGACCCTAATCGCGCGGATCCGAAGAGGGGAACTTGTGCAGCGTGCAGCGATGAATCGGTTTACCATTCTCCACTACATTGTGCGCCTGTGCGTCGCGGCACTGGGCGCCGCGCCAATTCCCGCGGTCGCGCGCGGTCAAGCGGCAGGTGAATGTCCCATTCGACTGGCCGATGTCACGGCGAAATCGGGAATCACCTTTCGCCATCACGATGGCGGGAGCGGGCAGGGTTATATCGTCGAAGGGGTCGCCGGCGCATTGGCAACATTTGATTACGACAACGACGGCCTGATCGATATTTACTTTCTCAGCGGTGCGCCACTCAAAGGAACCGTCGTGGACAGGCCCTTGCGGGCGGCCCTCTATCGCAACAATGGCGATTGGACATTTGCCGACGTGACCGACGAGGCCGGCGTGGGCAACCGCGGACACGGCATGGGCGTTGTCGTGGGGGATTACGACAACGACGGCGATCAGGACATCTACGTCACGAACTTTGGACCGAATGTCCTGTATCGAAACAATGGCGACCGGACCTTCAGCGATGTCACGGAGCAAGCGGGCGTAGCCAATGGCAACAAGGTGGGTGCCGGGGCCAGCTTCTTCGACATGGATGGCGATGGCGATCTGGATCTGTACGTGGGGAATTACGTCAACTTCACCTATGAAAACCATGTGCCGCTCGTCGTCCGCGGTCGCAAATACATGGCCGGGCCACAGTACTACCAGCCCGTAGCCGATACCCTCTACCGCAATAACGGCAACGGGACGTTCACCGACGTGAGTCAGCAGTCAGGCATCGCCGCCGTCGTCGGGCCCGCCATGGCCACGCTCGCCTTCGATTACGACGACGACGGGGACACCGACGTATTCGTGTGCAATGACGGCCAGCCAAACTTTCTCTGGCAAAACGACGGAAAGGGCCACTTCAAGGAAGTCGGCGTGCTCGCAGGGGTGGCTTACGATTTTTATGGCAAGGCCCATTCGAACATGGGAGTGGATTGCGGCGACTACGACAACGATGGTCGGCTCGACTTGCTTACGACCGGTTACCAGTCGGAAATGCCCGTGCTGTATCGCAACTTGGGCGGGGCGATGTTCGAAGATGCGACCAGCGTTGCCCAGATCACGGGCGAGCTATTCGCCCACGTCGAGTGGGGAACTGGATTTGTCGATTTCGACAACGACGGAGACCGCGACCTGTTCATTGCGTGCGGGCATTTTGACCGGATCGAGGCGATTGACGACCGGACTTCGCTCAAGGTCCCAAACTACCTGCTCATGAACACCGGCAACGGCAGATTTGTGGATGTCTCGAAACAGGCGGGTAGCGGCATGGCGCCCGTCGAATCGAGCCGCGGGGTGGCCTTCGACGACCTGGACAACGACGGTGACATCGATGCCGTTGTGCTCAACTCCGGCGCTGCGCCGACACTGATCCGCAACGAGTCGAAATCGGCCAATCACTGGATTGAGTTGCGGCTGCAAGGGACCAAACACAACGCCGACGGCGTGGGGGCGCGAGTCCGCGTCTTCGCGGGTGGCAAAGTTCAGGTGGCGGAAGCGATTGCGGGCCGCAGCTACCAAAGCCACTTCGGGACGCGGCTGCATTTCGGATTGGGAACAGCGGAGAAAGTGGAGAAAATCGAGGTCCGCTGGCCTGGAGGAGCAGTCGAGACGTTTAGCAGGGCCGAGGCAGGGCATTTACTCGTGCTGAAGGAGGGATCCGGCGAAAAGAGGTAACTCATTGAGAACTACTCTTTTGGAGGGTTCGTCAATTGCGGTGAATTCGGGCTCCGATCGTTGCTTTTTGCTTGCAATTTCCCTAGACTTGCGTCGATTTGGCTGGTGAAGTCAGGACAAAGTTCTTTCGCCTCGACTTCTTCTCGCATCGCTTGGGTTTCTTCTCTCCACTTTTCCGGGAGACCTCTTATGTTCCGATTGATCCACAGGATCTTTCGACCTGGTTTTACCCTGGTCGAGCTGTTGGTGGTGATCGCCATCATCGGCGTTTTGGTGGCGCTGCTCTTGCCTGCCGTGCAGGCTGCCCGCGAGGCGGCGCGGCGCTCGTCGTGCGCCAACAATCTGCGTCAGCACGCGATTGCGATGCACAATTATCACGACACCTACAAGGTGTTTCCAGCTTTGGGAACGCGGCCCGAATGGACGAACACTGCGGTTCCCGGCGTCACCAGGAAGGATCGATGGATTAGCTGGTTTATGGGGACGATGCCCTATATCGAACAACAACCGCGCTATGACGCACTCATAGGTCGCGTCATCGATCCGGTGCTTACGCTGCCCGATCCGTGGTACGACATCAACAACAATGCGGACGCCTGGGCGAATACGAACTGGAAATTTGACCTTCCCACCAACATGTGCCCCTCGTCGCCAAAACCTGTGAATCGCGCCGAGAGCCCGGCGCTCCTCAGCTACAAGGTCTGTGTGGGCGACGACTATCACCAGAACCACTTTACTCCGGGCCAAGGCCGCGACAATCGCGGGATTTTCCAGATGGAGCGGTGGATCGGGATGGAGGCGGTAACCGATGGCACCAGTCAGACGGTGCTCATGGGTGAATGTGTGATGGGCGGGGCGCCGACCGACGTGCTGGGGGGCGTCGCCGTCAATGTGACGCCGTGGGCGCCACAGGATTGCTGGAACCGTGTCGATCCAGCCAACCGCAGGCAATTGATCGCCAGCGCTGGGGTCCGGGCGGATTTTCGCCCCACGGGAGGTCGGGCCTTGGATGGTCGGCCGTATTTCACGGGCTTCGCGACCCTAGTTGCGCCCAACGGGCCAACGTGCCAATGGGGAGGCGTTGATGGCAACGAACATATGGGAACGCTGTCCAGCTTCCATCCCGGCGGCGGCCAGGTTTCGATGGCCGACTCCAGCATCCGTTTTGTGAGCCAGACAATCAACACCGGCAACGTAACATTTCCTGACGATGGCGCCGCGGGTGGCCCCTGGCCAAATAACAACCGCTCGGGACCGTCGCCTTACGGCGTATGGGGCGCGATGGGAAGCAAGAACGGCGGCGAAGCGTTCTCTAATCAATAAGGGTTGGATGTCGTTCAGGCGGCCTTTGCACGCCATGCGGGGCCGCCTATTTGATTCTCAATCGAACCTCTCCCTGCTCCAGGTCGACCCTAGCCGGCGGCAACTGGAACTTCAACGATTCTAAATCCCATGTATCGACTCTATTCCATTCCGCTATTGGTGCTTGGCTGTGCGCTCTTGGCCGGGTGCGGTCCAGGTGGACCAACACTGGGGAAAGTTACTGGCAAGGTCACCCTGGATGGCAAGCCCCTGCCTAATGTAGCGGTCACCTTCATGCCCACCGAAGGCGGATCGGCATCAGGAATTACAGATGCTAGCGGCAACTACGAACTGAGCCACCCAAATGGGAAGGGAACGCCGCTGGGAAAAAACAAGGTTTCGGTCACGACGGTTCAGAAGCCGACGTCCACCGTGGATTTGTCGCAGATCCCCTCCGATTCGCCGGAGTACGCCAAGGCGCTGGAGGCGAGCCAAAGCGGTTACAACGTGACCTTCAAGGAACCGATCCCTGAGAAATACAACCTCAAGACGGAGCTGCAATACGAGATCAAGTCCGGATCACAAACGATCAATCTGGAACTGAAGTCGAGGTAACACTGACCATCGACCCAAGCGAACAGCTGCGGAAAGTCAGCCAGCGATGAAAGGACCAAGCTGGGCTTCGGACGTTCGCCCCATCCAGACCACCGCCCAGCTTCCTCGCTGACCTTTGGGCTGGGCCAGTCTTCGGCGGTCGAGGAGGTCCGGATTGTCTTGTCAGGTGGACGGGTGCAGCGGCCGCCGAGAATATGGCGAGAACAACAGGTCCTGCCGTCGGCCAACTCTTGCCGCCTGCGACGCGACTGAATTAAATTGACAACAAGGGTCGTAATGGCGGCATTCGGAAGGTGATCGAGTATGCCATTGACGAACGAGAGACCTGCCGCTGCAAACGCCTGCCCCTCGGACGATTTCAGGTTCAACGCGTGTCCGCGAGAAAACGTACTCGACGTCCTGCGGTTGCTGCGGCAGCCAAGGCTGGAAGCTCCAGCCGCCACCGGGGGGCCTTGTGGTTGGGCGGCGCGCTGGTTGGGGCTTTGGTTCTGGGGACCGTTTACTTTTGGCCACAACACGAGGGCGCCGAATTACCGCCGCAGGCATCCGCCGAGCCAGCACTCGTTTTGCCCGCCGAGCCCGAAGAGCGGACGGTCGAACAATTGAAGGAAGAAGCCGAGCTCGCCGTCGCGGAACTGCTCAAACGTTATCCCCAATCACCCGCGGCGCATAAAGCGGCTGCCACGCTGTATCAGTTTCTGAATCAATTCGAGCGCGTGACAGAGCATTGGGAAAAATGCATCGCCCTCGACCCGACGGACGCTGCCGCCTACGAATGGCTGGCCAAGGTGCAATTGAGGCAGGGCAACGATGAGGCGGCCGCACGCACGCTCGATTCGGCCAGGAAAGCTGGAAAGCGCACAGCCGAACTCGTGCTTCAGGCGGCCATCGTCGAGCAACGGCGGGGCGACCTGGGCGAATCCGAAAAAATCGCCCGAACAGGACTTGGCGAGTTTCCCGAGCATTGCGAGCTGTGGATCGCGCTCGGTCAGGCCCAGCTTCAACGAGGAGAATTTGCCCAGGCCAGGGACAGTTTTGAATCGGCACTCCGAGTTGATCCGAAATCAGCGGCCGCACGCTTTGGTTTGTCGAATGCGTGTCTGCGGCTGGGCGACGAGGAAGCGGCCGAAATGCACCGGCGTCAATTGGAGGAAATGCAGTCGGCTCATCGCGCGCACGAGTTGACCTTCGAAAAGAACTACGAGCAGTCGCTGCGATTGGCCGTCGCGACGGTGCTGTCGTCTGCTGCCACGCTGCACAACGAAGAGGGGAATTCACGCGAGGCGGAGCGGCTGTGCCAGCGAGCTTATGCCATTCATCCGGGCTACCCCGATTCGTATCGCCAGCTGGCGAACATGTATCATCGGGACGGGAAAATCGGACGCGCGATCGTGATGCAGCAGCGACTGGCGCAAGTCGAGCCTGAAAGCGACGACAACCATCTAAACCTGGCCAGCCTGTTGTTTCAGGCAGGACGGATGGAGGATGGAGAAGCAGTATTGCTCAGTGCGTCACGGTCAGCCCCGCGGAAGGCAATATTTCCCAGCACCTTGGCGGTGGTGTACTTCCGCAGCGAACAGGTGAGTCGGGCTCGCCAGTTCGCGGAGCATGCGATCAGCCTCGAGCCGACTCCCGAGCGGTATCGCCTCCTGGCCGAAATCTGCCGGCAACAGGCAGACCTGACCGCGGCCGATGCGGCCCTCGCAGCTGCCAGCGAACTGACGTCGCGCACTCGGCCCTAGAGGAGGCGGAAGTAAAGAACCCATGTTGCGCATTTTTCTTCGACCAAGCATATTCCAATGAGCAGAAGCGGACGACGTTTGCTGGCTGGCGTATTCCTGGCCGGCGCCGCGTGCTTGGGGCTGGCAGGCTGCGGGAAGACCGCCACGACGGCGGCGCCGCGGACCACAGCCGCAGCGGCAGCGGCCAGCCCCAGCGATCCGCCGCGGAAGTCGTTGCCGCCGCCGAAATTGCGGCCTCCCCGCCCAGGCGGTGTCAACCTCGTAGATGTCACGGAGACCTCAGGCATTACGTTTGTGCACACCGATGGCGGCACCGGCAGCCTGTACATCGTGCAGACAGTGGTTGCTGGGCTCGACTTGTTTGACTACGACAACGACGGACTGGTTGACATTTATTTTCTGAATGGCGCGCCGACTCCGGGCGCACACTACGACGTCCCACCGCGGAATGAACTCTGGCGAAACAATGGCGATTGGACATTTACCAACGTAACCGAGCAAGCCGGCGTCGGAGACACCGGGTACGGTTTGGGCGTTGTCAGCGGCGATTTCGACAACGACGGCGATCAGGACTTGTACGTCAACAACTTCGGTCCCAATGTGTTCTATCGCAACAATGGGGACGGCACGTTCACGGACATTACTGCAGCTTCGGGCGCGGGCTGTGACCTCTGCGGCGCAGGTGCGGCGTTTCTGGATATCGAAGCGGACGGCGATCTCGATCTCTATGTGGGGAACTATGTCGATTTTGCCTACGACCGAAATATCGTGGAACGGATTGGAGAACGCGTCTATTCGGCGGGCCCGCGATCGTATCGCCCGCAGCCTGACCGCTTGTTTCGCAACAACGGCGACGGCACGTTCACCGACATTAGCCGGGAAAGCGGCATCGCCCAAACCGCTGGCCCCAGCATGGGCCTGGTTTGCGCCGACTACGACGACGACGGCGACACGGACATCTTCGTCTGCTGCGACAACGCTGCGAACCTGCTGTGGCGTAACGATGGATCGGGCAAATTCGAGGAAGTCGCGTTCAAAGCCGGCGTGGCCTACGATCTGGAGGGAAAGGCCAGCGGAAACATGGGGGTCACGTGCGAAGACTACGACAACGATGGTCGGCTGGACTTTTACGTAACGACCTTCTCGGAAGACCTTTCGGTGCTCTATCGCAACACGGGCAACGGTTTTTTTACCGACGTTGCACGGTCTTCACGGTCAGCCGTCAGTACGATTTCGCACGCGAAATGGGGCACCACGCTGTCCGATTTCGACCACGACGGCGACCGGGACCTGTTTGTGGCCTGTGGGCACTTTTGGATTGATGCCCGTTACGTCAACGATCGGACCGATGTGTGCGTGCCTAATGCGCTGCTCGAGAACCTGGGAGACGGAACCTTTCGCGACATTTCCCTGGAGAGCGGCAGTGGAATGGGCGGCGTCGCCAGCCACAAGGGCGCCGGATTCGACGATTTGGACAACGATGGCGATCTGGACGTGGTGGTCCTCAACGCCAACGGTAAGCCCACCTTGCTGCGGAACGACCTCAATACGCCGCGCAAGAGCGTGCAAATTGTGTTACGCGGAATGAGCGCGAGCCGCGACGCGGTCGGCGCCCGGGTCAAACTGGTGGCTGGAGGCCGGGAGCAGATTTCCGAAGTCCATCGCGGCCAGGGGTACCAGTCCAGTTATGGGGATCGACTGCACTTCGGGCTAGGCCCGGCCAACAAGGTTGACCGGATCGAAGTGCTGTGGCCAGGAGGGGCGAGGCAAGTGTGGGAACAACTGCCCGCGGGAACTCGTTTCTTGGTCTTGCGTCAGGGGCAATCGGTCGCCATTGGACGGTGAGAAAAGAGGTTGGGGCCGTCGTACTGCGATCACCCTTGTGGGTGGCAATCGAAACTCTAGAAATAGGGAGAAAAGTTGCGCTAGGGGGTTGTGGTCGTTACGGCACGAAAGTATATTCGACACGTTGTCGTACTTCCATTTTATTAGTTACCGCGGACAGCGGGGAGGTGGCTATGTCTCGGCGCAGAGCGTTTACGCTTGTCGAATTGCTGGTCGTCATCGCAATCATCGGAGTTCTGGTGGCGCTGTTGCTTCCGGCCGTGCAAGCAGCGCGCGAGGCGGCGCGGCGGTCGCAGTGCTCGAATAACCTGAAGCAGCTCGCGCTGGCTGCTCACAATCACCACGACACTTACAATATTCTCCCGCCGTGCGGTCAGAACCTGCAATTCGAGCAGCTCACCGATGACCCTGCTGTCGCGGGTACTGCCGGTCGCTTCGGCTGGGACCGAATGGGCTATCTCACTCCGATGTTGCCGTTCGTCGAACAGAAGCCGCTCTATGAGCGCGTCATCCAGTACACGCTGACGGATAAGCGGCCGTGGAGCACGAATGCGGACACTACTGGTCCTTCTCCCTACCTCACCAAGGTCAAGACGTTCATGTGCCCGTCCGACTCCATTTGCACCAACATCCAAAGGGACTGGTGTGCACCCAATAGCTATCATTGCAATCGCGGCGACATCTTCGAGAACTGGTCGGACTGGGAGTATCGCGGTCCCTTTGCCGTGCAGCCCCGTGGCGAAGTGAATTTCTCTTCGATTCTCGATGGCACAGCGAACACGATCCTCTTGGCTGAATGTGCTGTAGGAAAACATCCCAACACGGGGGCGCCCGTCATCGGCGGCATCGCCGTGAATGCGTCGGGCATGAATCACGAGCAGACTAACCCGGCGGCGTGCCTCTCGCGTCGGGGTGTCAATGGAGTGCTGATCGATCCTGCATACTATGCGTTCGACGGCGCCTCTGATCAGGCCATCGGGCGACGCTGGGGGGATGCCCACGTCTTGTACACGCAGTTTTTTACCGTCTTGCCTCCCAACGCTCCTTCTTGTTCTTACGGTGGTAATGATGAGGACTGGCCTACCGTAACGGCCAGCAGCCACCATCCGGGAGGTTGCCAGGTTGCGATGTGCGACGCTTCGGTGCGCTTCGTTGCCCAAACGATCGACTGTGGCAACCTAGCCATTCAGATGGGCGGCCAACCGAATGTTCCTGCTAACGCCCGGCATTACGTTGGGCCATCATTCTGGGGTGTGTGGGGCGCCATGGGAACCCGAGCCGGGCGGGAATCACTGCAAGCCCCGCAATAGTCAGCAACCGCGCCCTTGTGGCATGTTCGGTGCGCGTCTCGTTCGACGCGCACCGATTTGTAACTTTCCGATCGTCCAAGACGGAAGCATCGGCTGGAGCGGGGGACTTTTGGCCGGTCGTGAATTCACGTGGATATGGTCCCTTTTGCTGTGGAGAGGTAGAAAACGATGAGCCGTGTATTTGGCCGCCTTGGGCCGTTGGTGCTGGTGCTCTTTGGACTTGTTGGCTGTGAAAGTTCTGGCGGACCGGCGGTGCAATATGTCGAGGGAGTGGTGACCCTCGATGGCAGTCCGATCGAAGGAGTCACCGTCAGCTTTTCCCCTGCCAAGGCCGGTTCGGGCACACCCGCGGTAGGCACAACGGACACCAACGGCGTTTTCAAGCTAACCGCGACGCAAGGGGGTAGTGTGGGTGGCGGAGCCGGGATCGGCGATTACCAAGTGACCTTTACCAAGGTGAAAGCTTCCGGCGGCTTGCGCACAGACATGAAGCCGGGAGATCCCGACTATGGCAAGGAAGACACGAGTTCCAAGCCCGGGCCCAGCACCGTCGAATACGTAGTTCCACAGAAATACGGGAACCCAGCAACGTCAGGATTCACGGCGACCGTTGTGAAGGGGACCAACAAAGGCGATAAGTTCAAATTCGATTTGACATCCAAGTGATTCGCCTCCGCGAGAATCGATGGAACGCGGCATCTCGGAACATTTTGCTGGGAATCGGTAGCGGGGGTGGGTTTTGTCGGCAGCCGTACAGGCACTGGATTTGAGGAGCTGATTGCAGCGGTGATCTGGGCATAGTTGACGCCCGTGGCAAGCGCACGCTCTTGCGCAACTCTCTACTCGCCGCGAAAGAGCGTGCAAACTCATTCCAGGCGCAATGAGCGTCGGCCGCAACGCGGTCGGGGCACGCATACAGTGGTAGCCGGGGGCCCAGAATACGTTTGCGATGTCCATCGCGGCCAGGGCTACCAGTCCAGATACGGTGATCGGCCAAGTTTTTTGGACTGGGGTCGCCGAAAATCGGAATTAAGTTCGGTGGTTGGAAGGCGAGCAGCACGTAATGGAATCGCTCGACCGAGTACTTTTCCTGGTTATTGAACGGGGGAGCCTATTGCCGTCTGCCAAATCGATTGAAACTGTGCTCCCCTATTCCGGGGTGGATTGCGAAATTGGGAAAATCGCAACAAAGCGAAACAATCCAATTGAAAAGCGGTTCTAATCCGACGTATATTGCGGGCACCGTCGTCTTCTCTTTTTTTCATTTGATACCTCGTGCAACGGGGAGGTAGCCATGTTTAGGCGAAGAGCGTTTACGCTCGTGGAACTGCTGGTGGTGATCGCAATCATCGGAGTCTTGGTGGCGCTATTGCTTCCGGCCGTTCAGGCGGCGCGCGAAGCGGCGCGGCGATCACAGTGCAGCAACAATCTCAAGCAGCTCGGGCTTGCTGCTCACAATCATCACGATACCTACGGGATACTTCCGCCAAATAGTCAAAACCGACAATTTGAGCAGCTCACCGACGACCCAGCAACGGCGGGCGTTAACGGTCGCTTCGGCTGGGACAGAATGGGCTATCTGACTCCGCTGTTGCCGTTCGTCGAACAGAAGCCGCTCTACGACCGGGTCATTCAATACACGTTGACTGATCAGCGGCCCTGGCACAACTGGAATGACACAACTGGTCCTTCACCCTACATCGTGAAGGTGAAGACGTTCATGTGCCCATCAGACTCAATTTGCACAAACATTCAAAGGGATTGGTGCGCACCCAACAGCTACCACTGCAATCGCGGTGACCTGTTCATGTGGCACGACTGGTGGGAATTCCGTGGACCCTTTGGTCCCCAACCTCGTGGCGAAACGACGTTCGCGTCAATTAGCGACGGGACGGCGAACACGATTCTGATTGCGGAAGCTTGCGTTGGAAAACATCCGAATGTTGGGGCGCCAATCCTGGGTGGCATTGCCATTAACGTAACGAACATTAACGAGACGACCGCCCCGGCAGGGTGCCATGCGCGCCGCGGTACCAACGGCATATTGATCAACCCTGCACAGAACAACTTCGACTGGAGCGATGCCTGGGGAATTGGGCGACGTTGGGGGGACGCCCATAATTTGTACACATGTTTCCACACCGTTTTGCCGCCGAACTCACCTTCCTGCTCCGGAGGAGATGCGGAAAACTGGACTGTCGTAACGGCCAGTAGTTGGCACCCGGGAGGTTGCCAGGTGGTAATGTGCGATGCCTCGGTCAAGTTCATAAGCCAGACAATCGATGCCGGCAATCAAACGATTTCAGTGGCCGGTCAACCGAATGTTCCTGGCTGGACTCCCCACTACGTCGGTCCATCATTCTGGGGTGTATGGGGAGCCATGGGTACGCAGCGAGGTCGTGAATCACTTCAACCTCCCCAGTAACGTCGCTGTCATCAAGCCTTGCGCGGGTCCGGTGGACCTCTCGAATCTGACATTGCTTGGTGCGGGTCGCAATTGACCCGCACCAGTTGACTCTCGCGGTCAAACGGAAAGACTTCCAGCAGTGTTCGCTGTGCTAAGCTTTCCGCTTGGTATCATCAACATGCGTTAAATTGCTCCGATCTGCAATTTGAGAGGAACCGGGCGATGAATCGTGGTTCTGGTTGGCTTCTGTTACCCGTACTCGCGTTGATCGCCATTATTGGCTGCGGAGACACCGGCGGACCCTCGGTGCAATACGTGGAAGGCGTTGTCACTCTCGATGGAAAACCGATCGAGGGAGTGACCGTTACCTTTTCCCCCGTCAAGGCTGGCGAGGGCACGCCTGCCGTGGGTACGACGGACGCCAGTGGCGTTTTTAAGTTGACCGCAACGCAGGGAGGCAAACCGGGCGGAGGCGCCGGGGTCGGCGAATACCAAGTCGCATTTTCCAAGGTCAAAGTGGCCGGGGGTGCGGATTCGGCGGTAACGAAGTCGACTGATCCCGGTTACGGTAAACCCTCCAGTCGCGAGCCCACCAAAGTCGAGCACGAGGTGCCGGAGAAGTACGAGAATCCCGCGACCTCCGGTTTCAAAGTCACCGTCAAGTCCGGTACAAACCGAGGCGACGCTTTCAAGTTCGACTTGAAGAAGGAATAGCACGCGCCGCCGCGCTGGCAATCCACGCCAGAAGTTGTGGATAATCGGCGAGCGATGAGAGGACGAGGTCGGCCCCTTCGTGGTTGGGATGCTCGTGTGGGCTGGCAGCGTGCGTGAGGAGCACGGTTTTGGCGCCAGCGGCACGGCCGCATTCGATGTCGAAGCGATAGTCGCCAATGACGGCGACTTCGGCGGGCGCTAGGCCCCAGCGCTGGCAGGCGTGCAGCACAGGCCAGGGATCGGGCTTGATCGGGCCGCAGTCGCGGGTGAGCACCAGTTCGATCTCGATTCCCAGACGGTGCAGCGTCGCCTCGGTCACCGACCTGCTGTTGCGCGTGGCGATCGCCTGGTGCAGGCCACGGCGTCGCAATTCGGCGAGGAGCTGGGCCACGCCGGGCAAGAGGGTCGCGCGCTGCGCCCCTTCGAGCTCGCGGCGATGCAGGATTTCGCGCGAGCGCTGGGCCTGGTCCGGCGGCAACCGAGCGATGGCCTCTAGGATTGCCAGGCCTTGGGGCAGGCCCATCTCGCAGCGCATGGCGTCGAAATCGAGCCCCGAATCGACGAGCGTGTTGTCCAGGTCGAAGATCAAGCCGCGAAGCACGGTGAGGAATTTAGGATTTCGGATTTAGGATTTCAGATTGCAGACAGAGCAATCACCCTGTTCCCTGTCCCCTCTCTCCTGTCTCTCCCTCCTCAACAGCCACTGCCAATCGCTCGGCTCCAGAAACGACAGCCAGCCGACGAGCATCAGCCAGTGAAACAAGAACAGGTGCATCGTCCACTCATTGGCCAGGTGAAACAAGACGGCGGCCGCCAGGGCAAAGCGCCGCGTTTGGCGAAACCAGATGCACACGGGCACGAGCAGCTCGCCGAGCACGACCGACCAGGTGGCGACGGCGACGCTCCACGGCTGGTCGAAGAGCCACGCGGGCGTGGGAAGGCGGCCGAAATAGTCGTCCAGACGGGCCACGTAGTACATGGCCGTGCCGTCCAGCCAGGCGTCGTCGCCGATTTTTGTCAGCCCCGCCGCCAGGAAGATCACGGCCATCTGAATCTGCAACAGCCGCAATCCCCAGGCTGGTTTGACGTGCCGCTCGGTCTGGGATTCTTGGGTCCCTTTCCACCACCGCAATAGCAGCGAATTGGCCGACCAGCTCGCCCCACAGGGCATCAACATTAAGTACAGCGCCAAGAGCCGCATCGTCGCGTCCTCGCCGTCGAGGATGAAGCGGTTGCGGTTTTGAAAAGAGATGAGCCAGACCAGCACGCAGGCGGCGTTGAGTCGCGGCAATAGCCCGACACCGAGCAGCACAGTGTTGCCAACGGCGATCCAGAAGCAGGCCTGGAGCGTCGCTGACGTCTCGGGAAGGTGCCAGAGGAGCGACCACCTGAGTGGGCCTGCGTCTTCGCGCGCGACCGCGGCGGGCAATACGCCGTTTTCGCCATACCACAACTCCAAATCGGGATAGAGCACTGCCCAGTGGACGAGCACCAGTGCCGCAAAGGCAATTCGGACGATGGCACAAACCCGCGTATCGCGCGGTGCGTGAAAGAACTCGTGCCAGCCGCGGGCAAGTGACCGCCAGGCGGCAACGAGGTTGTAGCCGCCGTTGGTCATGGCAATTTCTCAATCGCCAGCGTCGTCGATTCGGTGAATTTCGCGGGCGCGTGGTACGACGTCCACGGTGCCACTTGTGCGGCGGGAATCGGCGCCTGATCGATGATGATTTTCACTTCGGCGCCCTGCTCGGCGTGCGGTGCGGAAGGCCGCTCGCTGCGCGCCAGGTAGGCGGCCCAACTGGTCAGGACTGGGGAGTCTCCGAGGTTCCAGATGTTGTCGAGCCACTCGGAGCGGCGATGCATCGTGAAGCGCTGCGCGGGGGCAAGCTTCGGCCAATCAGGAGAGCGCCACTCTTTCATTTGTCCGTCGGCGTAGCTGATTTCCGCTCGCAGTCGCGTATTGACCCGGTCGGGCGGCGCAAACAGATCCCACTCCTGCGCCAGACCAACACGGAGGGTCAGGGGCTGGACGAGAGCCCGCAAGGCCGGCGGCGACTGCGGAATTGCCTCGATGGCCACGAGTACGAGCACCGCGGCTATCAGCAGGTTGACGCCAAAGAGACGCAGTCGTGAGAGCATGGGAGGAACGAGCCTGGCGGAGAAAGCGAGGCCGGTGTCTCGGGCAATTTTCCCGGGTCCGGGACCGGCACGCTTGCCGGCGACGCCCGCTGTCGCTCTGTCCGCCAAGTTTAGGTCATTCCACCCATGTGCGGCATCACGATCGTGCCGGTTATTCGGGCACTCGCGACGCCCTTTTTTCCAAATAGGCCTCCGCCCCCTCCTGAATCAGTGCGAAATAGCGGTGGTGGGCCTGGTTTCGATTGTCAAATTCCTCGCTGTGCCACGGATGCGAACTTCGCGTCCGCCACAACAGGTAATAAACGTGCGTACGGTCCGGCGTCACCCCGATCCGCACCGTGTCGCCATCGATTCTTACCGTGCCGGTCATCGCGGCACTTTTCACGTCGGTCGCACTTGCCATGTCTCCGCCCTGACTAGCTTGGGGATCGTTCTCTTGTTCCGCTGCCTTTAGAAGCGGAAAGCGGCCCGATTTGTTACAACACACGGGATGCCAGCCGCACGAACGATGCTGATTCAGGGCGCAACTGCCATCTTGCCAACGGGTTCGGTCCGCACGAGCGTGCTGGTCGAGGGGACCAAAATCGCGGCCATCGATCCGGCCCACCACACGACGACAGACGAAGTCGTGTCGGCCAACGGACTGCACCTTTTGCCCGGCGTGATCGACGACCAGGTCCACTTTCGCGAGCCGGGCCTGACCCACAAGGAAGATCTGCACACGGCGACGCGGGCCTGTGCCAAGGGGGGCGTGACGACCTTCCTGGAAATGCCCAACACCGTGCCGACGACGACGACGGTCGAGCGGCTGCACGACAAACTGGCCCTGGCCGCCAGCAAGTGCCTGGTGAATTACGGCTTTTACATTGGGGCAACGCCGCACAATCTGGCCGAGCTGAAGCGGGCCGTGCGCACGCCCGGCATCAAGATCTTCATCGGCTCCAGTACGGGCGAACTGCTGGTTGATGACCAGGGGGCCCTCGAAGCGATCTTTGCCGAGACCCGGCTGCCGATTTGTGCCCATTGCGAGGACGAGTCAACGATCCGTGCGAATGCGGCTCGTCTGGCCGGCACGACCGACGTCGCCGACCACAGCCGCGTGCGCGACCATGCGGCGGCAATGATTGCTACGCGGCGGGCCATCGACCTGGCATTCCGCCACAAGCACCGCTTTCACGTTCTGCACGTCTCGACGGGTGACGAGGCGGACCTGTTGGCCGATCATCGGGGCCTGTTGACCGGCGAAGTGTGTCCACATCATTTGCTGTTCAATACGGGCGACTACGTCCGCCTGGGGACGCTCGTGCAAATGAATCCGTCGCTCAAGACGGCCGACGACAATCGCCGGCTGTGGGAGGCGCTGCACGCCGGTCGGATTCAAGTCATCGCGACCGACCACGCCCCGCACACGCTGGAAGAGAAGCAAAAGCCCTACTCGTCCGGCCACGGCGGCTCGCCATCGGGCCTGCCGGCGGTGGAGAATTCGCTGGCGCTGTTGCTTAACGAGGTCAGCCGCGGCCGCTGCACGATCGACCAGGTCGTGAGCTGGATGTGCGATGCTCCGGCTCGCGTGTGGGACATCGTCGGCAAGGGGCGGATCGAAGTGGGTTACGACGCGGACCTCGTGCTGGTTGATCTGAACAAGACGGCCACGGTCCGCAACGAGGAGCAGGAAACGAAGTGCCGCTGGTCACCGTGGCATGGCGTGTCGCTGACCGGCTGGCCGGTGCGGACGTGGGTGCTGGGACGCGAGGTATTCCGGGAGGGGCAAATCGACGAATCCGTTCGGGGCGGGGAAGCCCAATACGATCACAGTCGCGGCGGCTATTGGGCCAGCAGCACAAGCGCCGCGGCAGCGAAATAGCAGGCGACAATCCCGGCGGCAAGCCAAGCCAAGCGCCGGCGATAGCGCGCGGCCCAGGCCGGTTCGGCAATCGCCTGGGCCAGGACGGCAACCCTCGACCAGGCTGTGGGGTGCAGCCAGAGCGACCAGCGGCTTTCGCGCAGCGGCCCGACGATCTTGATGAGGGCCCGGGCGAACGATTCGGCAGCGGCTCGATCGACCTGTCCGCCGGGCCAAACGCACGTCGCCAGGTCCGCGTCGTGCTCGAGCCAGCGCGAGTAGGTGCCGACCACCAGCACCGCATACACCACCAGGGCGAGCGGCACCAGGAGCGACATCTGAAGCGACTGGCCCAGGCCGGCGAAGGCCAGGCGCCGAGACAGGTCGTCCAGCAGGCCTGGAAAAGCCTGACTTGCCGCCATCCACAGGGCCAGCGGCAATGCCAGCACGAGCATCCGCAGGAGCATGTGGCGGCGGGTAATGTGGCCGAGTTCGTGCCGCAGTACAGCTTCGACTTCGGCCGGGGAAAGGCGGGCGAGCAAGCCGTCGGTCAGGAATACATAGCGCAGTCCGCGGAGCACGCCGGCCACCGCTGCGTTGGCAATCTGACTGTCGGTGTGCCAGATGAGAATCTCGCGAACGCCCACGCGCTGGGCCCGGCAAATCGCGACCAATCGCTCGCGAAGCGGACCGGCCGGCAGCGGCGATGTCTGCCAAATGCTCCGCAGGGCCATGGGCAACAAAACCAGCATCGCGGCCAGCGCGGGAACATAGAGCCACCAGCCATTGGCAGCAAGCCGCGGCCAGAAGCCTGCAACAGTTTCCTGAATGCCAACAACCACCAGTGCCGGCACGACGACCAGGGCCAAATGATGGCGAATGTTCTGCCAAAGAAATGAGATCAGCCGTGACCGAGAGTGAATCGCAGCGCTGCTGTGGGCAAAGGAATTCTGCGCGGCCGTTTGCAGCCGGTGCATCACGGTCCAGAAGAGCAAGAGCGGCACAAGCACCGGCGCCAGAATCAGGATCTCATCGACGAGCGGCCAGGCACCCAGCGACCAATCGCTGCGAACAACCCTCGGCCACTGGATCAGATACATCGTGGCGGCGACGGTCGCCAGCCACAGGCAAAGCGCGATCGCCTGAATCCGCGACCAGACGCGCTCGCATTCGTCTGGACTGGGGCGATCGTCCCGAGCCAGGCCGCGCAGCAGCTTGAGCGAACCAACGGCCGCGGCCAGCGGCGCGACGAGCGCTCCGGCCAGCGTCAGGGCGGCTCGCCAGAGCGCGCCCCCAATTGGCTCGGCGGCGCTCGACTCGCCTTGAGCGAGGGCGAGAATCACGGCGATCAAGATGGCTAGCTGCATGCGTGCGCGTCCCGTTTCCCGATGACCAATTCCCGGATTCCAGCCTAGTCACAGCTGGCAAAGTCCGCGAATCAGCCCCGGGAAATCAGAGTTTGCCCGGACGCAAATGCCTGTCACTGCTGGCCTTGCGACGCATACCGTTGCGTTCGGCCGCCGACTGCCGCAGACTGCGGCTGGAGCCCATCTGCCGCGCGAACTGCGATGCCCGATCAGCCAGAATCATCTCGAAGCGAACTGCAGCGTGAGCCTTCAGGTTCCCAGCCCGAGGAAGTTCCCCCGCAGCCGGTGTGTCTGATCTGTGGCGGGCCGCTGATCGAAATTCGGGCCAAACTCGAGTGTGCGCGGTGCCACACAATTCTGGAGACCTGCTGCGAAGGGGGAAGGCAGTAGGGATAGGCTAATAGCCCATCCGCCGCCGGCTGTGAAGCTGCGTATCATCGGGCGGGACAGGGCGAATTCGGCGGCTAGACGACGGCTCGGGCTCGTCGGCGCCAACCGCGGCCAGTTGCGGCGCGGCATGGACGCGCCGGCCAATCTGGAGGCTCTTGCGCATGAGTAGCTGCTGCGAAACATCGACCTCGGCGAAGAACTCGATTCGCCCGGCGATCTTCGCGGCAATGCACCTGCCGCGCTGAATAACCAGCGCGTTCTTATGCATCGCTGCAATCCGCTCGCCGGTCGTAATAATGCCTGTCAAATTCAATGGATCGGCCGCGGATATCAGACCCCAGTCCGACCCTGGCTCCTGGCTCCTGGCCCCTGACTCCTGGCTACTGGCGCCTGATTCCCGCAGGTCCCTTAGTTTCGCGACTGCGGACTCAAGGGCAAACTGCTCGCCGCCGACGCGGGCGATGAACCGGCCGCCGCGCACTTCGCCGCGCAGCTCCATCCGCCTTAGCACGCGCACCAGCTCCCACCACGGCGGCGCCGAATTCTCGCGCGCGAGCAAATCGCGGAACAGCACGCCGTAGCGGGCCAAAAGCTGCCGGCACCAGCGGTCGAGCTGCGCCTCGCGCTCGGGCGAGTCAAGCGGTCCGGGAAAGAGCGACCAGCGGCCGATCGGCGACATGGGCCGGTGGACCTTGACCTTCGAGGCGTAACGCCGCGGAAGTCCCCTGGCTCTGCTCGCCCCCCCTGAGATCGCCCGCACGGCAGCAAACGTATCCGACGAAACGAGCCCGAGCGCGGCCAACTCGCGAAGCGCCTCCTCAAGCTGGCTCGGCAGAAGCCCCGTAAGTGATTTCAGGTCCTGGAAAAAGAGTGCGCCTTTCATCCGCAAGGCATGGAGCACCTCTTGCGCCCCGCTGCCCGCGATGCCGGCCACGTCGGGCCGCTCGGCGGGCAACAGCCACGGCAGATCGTCGCGGAGGACGATGGAGATGGGCATGCTGCGCGTCAATGCCGCCATGCCGCTGCCGTCTTCACCGTCGCGGACCGGCGGGCGGAGGCGGCCCCAGACGAGCTCGCCCGAGAGAAACAGATGGTCCAGTAGTTGTGGGTCGTAGTCTCCGATGCGCGGAGCGAGAACCTTCTGCTCCCACACGCCCGCGGGCAGCTCAAAGCCTTGCAGCCGACCGACGGCCTCGCGCAGAGCCAGCTCTCCTTGGCGCTGCTCGCCTACCAGGCCGTGATGGATCGTCAGATACTCCCAATAGACTTCGGGCGCCACTGGCTCAATGCGACGGCGGAGACCGTCGAGCGTGAGCCGGTGAATGCGGGCCAGGAGGCGGCGTTCGCACCAGTCGGGCGTCGGGGGGCGCGTATCGGGAGTCGGGGGTCGGGCGTCGGAGGTCGGAGGTCGGAGGTCGGAAGCGGGACTTAATGTCTCCTGACTCCTGAACCGCCCCCGCATCGCGATGCCGGAGCCTTCGAGCGATTCCAGGGCGGCAAAGATGCTGGACTCATCCAGGTGCAGCTTCGCGGCCAATTCGCCGGCGGTCAGCGGGCCGCGGCACTGGATGTGTCCGCGGACGATTTCGACGCGGCCCGTGGATGGCTCCCAATCGCGCTCTAAGGACTGCGGTAATTCCAATTCGGGCTCGATCCGAGCGTCCCTATAGACCGCTCTGACTAGTGGCCAGCGTTCGGCAGCGATCCAAAACGTAGTAGGCACACTCCGTGTGCCGGTGTCGGCTGACGGCACACGGAGTGTGCCTGCTACTTGAACCACCGCCGCCCGGCCGGCGCGGGTAAGCTGCCCGAGCCACTGGCTCCACTCGCGCCCCTCCTCCTCCGGCAGCACAACGAAATTCATCAAAGCGTCGTGCAACTCGTCGGCGTCGCGGACGACGGGCCAGGCTTCCTCGGCGACCTGGGCAATCGCCAGCGGATCAAGCCGGGCCAGATCCTTCACCTCGTCGATCGCCAGCGAACGGCGCGTGTTGACGGCCCGCGTGCGGCGTTCCTCCAGCGGAGCGTCGTCGAGAAAGGCATAAGGATTGGCATTGAGAAGCTGGTGGCTGAACGGCGACGGCTCGCGGGTTTCGATCGGCACCAGCTCCACGCGGCCCGATTGAATCTCGCCCAGGAGGTTGAGCCAGCGATCGACGTCCATCGCTTCAGTGAGGCAGTCGTGCATCGTCTGGCGCACGAGCGGATGATCGGGAATCTCGACGTCGCCGTGATGGTTCTCCAGGCAGCCAACGGTCTCTGGAAAAGCCGCGGCCAGGAGGTCCTCGCTGCGGAATTTCTGCAAGAACGGCGGGACGCGCTTGCCTCCCTGAGCGCGGAGGACCGCCAGGGCCCGCGTGACATTCCATCGCCAGCGGACGCCGAACATTGGCACCGCCAACAGGGCTTGCTCGAGCAGGTGTTGCCCGTTCTGGGGATGCAGCATGCCGAACAGGCTGTCGATCGGGAAGCTGTGCTGCGGCCCAAGCGAGAGGACGACGCCGTTGTCGTCGGCCGCGGCTTGCAGCTCGAAATCGAAGCTGCGGCAGAAGCGTTTGCGGAGGGCCAGTCCCCAGGCCTTGTTGATGCGGGACCCCAGCGGGGCATGGATCACAAGCTGCATGCCGCCCGATTCGTCGAAGAATCGCTCGAACAGGATGCGGTCGCATGTCGGAACCAAGCCGACCGCGGCCTTTTGGGCGGCGATGTAGCGGACAGCCTGCTCGGCGGCATCGGCACCGCACCCGGTGGCGGTGGTAAGCCAAGTGGTTGGATCGGAGGAAGAGGGGGAGCGAGGGAGAGGGGGAGAGGGGGAGACCGAGATTTGAGATTTGGGATTTAGGATTTTGGATTTGCGCGGGCGATCTTTATTGTCGCGTTCAGTACTCAGTACTGAGTACTCAGTACTGAGTACTTCATCAACATTGAACTTTGAACCTGGAACCTGGAACTCGCCGCTTTCTTGAACCCTAAACCCTGAACCCTGAACCCTTTCGCCAATCTGGCGTCGCAGGTCGGAGAGTTCCTGCGACAGCTCGATGGTGCGGCCGGGGGCTTCGCCCAGCCAGAAGGGAATGGTCGGCGGAGCGCCGTGTGCATCGGCAACAACGACCTCACCAGCCGTCACCTGGCGGATGCGCCACGATGTGTTACCAAGGAGAAAAATGTCGCCTGCCAGGCTTTCGACGGCAAAATCCTCATCAACCGTGCCGACGAATGTTCCCTCTCCTTCGATCACGACGCGGAACTCGCCCCGCTCTGGAATCGCCCCACCGGAAGTGATCGCGGCCAGGCGGGCCTGACGGCGGGCCCGCAGTCGGCCGTTGATCTGGTCGCGGTGCAGGTAAGCCCCGGCCTTTGTGCCGGGTTTGACGCCGTCGGACAGCATCTTGACGATGGCATCGAAGTCGGCCCGCGCGAGGTCGCGATAAGGCCAGGCCCGGCGAAACAGGTCAAAGAGCTGCGTTTCGTCCCACTCTTCGCAGGCGACGGCTGCGACGATTTGCTGGGCCAGAATATCGAGCGGGGCCACGGGGATTTCGATCCGGTCGAGCTTGCCCGCCCGGACGGCGCGGATCAGGGCCAGGCTTTCGAGCAGCTCGTCGCGCGTCAGCGGGAAGAGGCGCCCCTTGGGCAAAGCCCCGACGGCGTGGCCCGACCGGCCGACGCGCTGGAGGAACGTGGCGATCGAGCGGGGCGAACCGATCTGGCAGACCAGGTCGATGTAGCCAATGTCGATCCCCATTTCGAGCGAAGCCGTGGCGACGATCGCCTTGAGCTGCCCCGATTTGAGCCGCTGCTCGGCATCGAGGCGAATTTCGCGCGACAGGCTGCCGTGGTGGCTGGCGACGGCGTCCTCGCCAAGCTGCTCGGTCAGGCGGTGGGCAACTCGCTCGGCCATCCGCCGCGTGTTGACAAAGACGAGCGTGCTGCGGTGCGACTGAATGAGCTGCGTGAGCAATTCATAGACCTCGCCCCAATGCTCGCTGGTGCAGACCGCGGCAAGCTCGGTCGGCGGTAGTTCCACGCCCAGATCGAGGTTGCGGACGTGGCCGGTGTCGATGATGACGGGGGGCGATTGATTGCCTACCAAAAACTGCCCGATCTCGTCAATTGGCTTCTGCGTGGCGGAAAGGCCGATACGGGTGGGCCGGGTTTCGCAAAGCGCGTCGAGCCGCTCGAGGGAGAGCGACAGGTGCGAGCCTCGCTTGTCGCGGGCCAGAGCATGAATCTCATCGACAATGACCGTTTTGACCGTCTTGAGCAGTTCGCGGCTCTTGGCCGACGTGAGCAACAGATACAGCGATTCGGGCGTGGTGACGAGGATGTGCGGCGGCCGGCGGAGCATGGCCTGTCGCTCGGCCGCTGGAGTGTCGCCCGTGCGTACCGCCGTGCGAAGTGGGAGTTCGCCCAGGCCCGCAGCTGCGGCTAGCTCGCTCATTTCGGCCAGCGGCACCACGAGATTCCGCTGGATGTCGTTGCTCAGGGCCTTGAGCGGCGAGACATAGACGACCTCGATCCCCTCCGGCAGCGTCCCGTCGATCCACTTCCTCAGCAGTCGATCGATGCAGACCAAGAACGCGGCGAGCGTCTTGCCCGAGCCAGTCGGGGCGGCAATGAGCGTATGGCGGCCGGCGGCGATTGTAGGCCAGCCCTCGCGCTGCGGTTGGGTCGGCTCGCCGAAGCGGCCGGCAAACCACTGGCGAATCAGGGGGTGGAAGAGGTCGAGCGACATACGTCCGTGTGAGGAGTCGAGCGAGAGTCTTTCCAATTCAATGCACAATTGTACCAAACCCGACAAGGCCGAGGAAAGCGTGCGGTTCGCGCCGTTTACTGCGGCAATTCCACCGGTAGCGTGATCAGAATCTCGGCGCCGCTAGCCGGTGAGCCGACTTCAATCGTGCCGCCGTGAGCCTCAACCAACCGCTGGACGATTGCCATCCCCAGGCCTGTTCCTTTGGGCTTGGTGGTGAAGAACGGCTCGAAGATTCGCTTGCGCTGTTCGGGCGAAAGGCCGGGCCCGTTGTCGTGGATCGCAATGAGCAGGGCTCGCTCTGAATCGTCATCAGTGTTCAGTACTGCCGGCGAGCACTGAATGTGGATTGACACCGGGTCGTCGCAGGCCGCCAAGGAATTCTCGAGGATGTTGCGAAAGATCTGCACCAGCCGGAAGCGATCGACACACGCCTCGCACGCCTCGGCTTCGGGCGATTCGTCGAGCGTCACCTGCCGCCCGGCTCGCTGCGGCGTGAGCAGGTCCCACGCCTCGCGCCACAGGGCGGCCAGTTTGCATCGCGCCCGATCGAGCTGCACCGGCGCCGCATAGCCACGAACCTCGTCGAACAAGCGGTTCATTTGGGCTTGGGCCTGCTCGATACGGTGGACGTATTCAAGCGCATCGGGCTGCCGCTGAACCTCTAGCTCGAGCATCTCGGCGTTGGCCTGAATCCGCTGGAGGGCGTTGCGGGATTCGTGAGCCATGCCAGTAGCCATCTGGCCGATCGCGGCTAACCTTTCCGAGCGGAGGGCCCGCTCCTGGGCGGATTTCAGATCAGTGATGTCCTGCCCCAGTACCAGCAAGGCGAATGTCTCGCCGCTGGCAGCCTTGAGCAGTGTGCTCGACCAGCGGATTTCACGGCGGCTCTGGTCGCCGCACACCAGGCCCGTCGTCGCCGCACCAACGCTATGGGGAAGTTTCAGCACCTGCTCGAACAATTCTCGCCGGGCGCGCGGCTGATCCGTCTCGGGCACCAGAAGGCCCAGCCAGTCGCGCCCTTCCGCCTCTGCCGTTGTCACGCCCGCCACAGCCTGCACGTGCGCGTTGAGCCGGACGATGCGGCCCTGGAGATCAAGCACCAGGACGACCGCGGGGGCATGGGCCAAGAGACCCTCCGAAACCTCCCGTTGCTGGTGTAGGGCGTCTTCGAGTTGAGCCCGAATTGCCGCTTGCTCGCGGCGCACGTGTTCGGCTTCATAAACGGCCGTGATGACCGCCAGGTCCAGATCGAGCAGCTTGTGAATCGCCACGATGGTCGCGTCCCGCCCGGAGGCTGGTCCGCACCAGTTGGCTGCAACGGCAGCGACAATGCCCCCCCGCAGCCGGGCAAAGGCGACGTTCGTATAAACCTGCTCCAGGCCGATCTCGACGTGTTTGCGTCCAACGCGGGCCCGTCGCTCGACATACAGCTCGTCATACGGGCCGGTAAATAACTCCTCGATCCAGCGGCGAAGGGTCCCCTTCAGCCGTTCGACTTGCGCGTGCCCGCCGGTAATCACGGCCTGAGCGCGTGGATGGCGCTCAATCTCGGCATAGAAGTCATCAATCAGTTCCGCCATGCTTGATCGTACCAGCCCCGCCGCCGCCTGGACCAGCCGTGCATCGTCGTCCGTCCAACTGACGTAGCGCTGCAATTCCTGATAGCGAAGATAGGGTTCGGCACTGTTCATGGCTGCGACCGACGCGATTGCCCCATTCTGAGCAAAGCCTGCCTTGAACGGGAGTGTAGTCGCGGGCTGGAAAGGTGCGCTGTCGGTACATCAGGCCGGCGCGGCGGGCAAAACGGCAGCGGGCGAAGGATGATGGCCGTTGTGGGAGGCGCCGAAGACTTCGGCATCGGAGATCGCGAATTTCTCGAGCAGGCGGTAGAGCTTGCGGCGGTCGATTCCCAGCGTTTTGGCCGCCCGCGATTTGTTGCACGAGACGCGGCGGAGGACCTCGACGATCTTCTGCCGCTGGAGCGAAGCCAGGTCATCAGCGGGTGCATTAGAGCCAGCACCGGCGGCCGCAGCGACGACCGCCTGACCCGTGGCCGGCGCGCTGGCGACCTCCTTGGGCAAATCCTTGAGCTTGATCGTCTGGTCGTCGGCCATGATCTTCGCCCGATCGAGGGCGTTGATGAGTTGGCGGACATTGCCGGGCCAGGCAAACGACTCGAGGCGCTGCCGGGCATCGGGTTCGATCTGCCAGGCGGGGCCGAGGAAGCGCTCGACCAGCAGCGAGATGTCGCCGGTGCGCTGGCGGAGCGGCGGCAGCTCGAGCGACATCACATTGATACGGTAATAAAGGTCTTCGCGGAAGCGGCCCGCGTGCACCTCGGCGGCCAGGTCGCGGTTAGTCGCAGCGAGCAGGCGGACGTTGACCTTGCGCTCCTGAATCGAGCCGATGCGCCGCAGCGAGCCATCCTCGAGCACGCGGAGCAGTTTGGCCTGGAGTGGGCCGGGCATTTCACCGATTTCGTCGATGAACAGCGTGCCGCCGTCGGCGACCTCAAATAGCCCCGGCTTGGCGGCCAGAGCGCCGGTGAAGGAACCTTTTTCGTGACCGAACAGCTCGCTTTCGAGCAGCGATTCGGGCAGGGCCGCACAGTTGATGACGACCAGCGGCTTGTCGGCCCGATGGCTGGCACGGTGCAGGGCCCGGGCGACGAGCTCCTTGCCGGTGCCGCTTTCACCTTGAATGAGAATGGCCTTTTCGCTGGGACCGGCGCGCTCGATGAGGCGAAAGACTTCTTGCATCGGCGGCGAGCGGCCAACCATCTCAGCTGACGGCTGGCTACGCGCGAGCAGCTCGCGGAGCTGGGTGTTTTCCTTGCGGAGGCGGCCGCGCTCGAAGGCCTTTTCGATCTGGATCTCCAGGTCGCGGAGCGGAAACGGCTTGGTGAGGTAGTTGAACGCCCCCGATCGCATCGCCTCGACGGCCGTTTCGATGGTCCCCTGGCCGGTGAGCAGGATCACCTCGCACTCGGGATGTTCGACGCGGAACTTTTGCAAAAGTGCCAGGCCCGATATGCCGGGCATCATCATGTCGAACACGGCCACATCGAAGCGCCGCCGCTGGGCCACGTCGAGAGCTTCGTCGCCGCCGGCCGCGCTACTGACCGCAAAGCCGCCGCGGTCCATCCGACGAACGAGCGTTTCGCGGAACTCCGCGTCATCATCAACCACGAGCAACTCAATCGCCTGTGACTTGGACATGCCCGAACCTGCGGGGTGAAAACAGCTATTTCCGATTGCGACTCGGGGATGAAACGCAAAGGCCGTGCCTTGGCGCGTGCCGCATGCTACCCGCGGAAACATGGCCCACGGCGAAACGGCGATCGTGCCGCGGTGAGCACCCTGGCACAAAGCGCGCGGCTTCGCACAGTATTGCCAGGGGGGCTGGCCGGGGTCCAGCCGGCTATAATGAAAGTCAGGTTCGCGGGAGGGCGAGAATTGCGCTTCTTCTGCGGCCACCCACGAAGGGGCCAAAAGGCGGTACTATGACTCTGCTGCGCGATGTACACCACGGACCGGCCCGCCGTCCGGCCCACTTTTGAGGGTCCAAAATCGTCTGCAATTGTTCTCGTTTGGCACCGAGCTTGCTCCAGCTACTGTCAGGAGAAAGGGGGGATGCACCAGGAGGGAGACGGGCACTAGCGCTGGTCAATTCAACGCGCCCGTCAATTCAACGTTGTCGGCTCGGTAGTCCATTGCATGAGGAGCACAGCCATGAAAGCTCAAAAGATTTTGTATCCGACTGATTTTTCTGAGGCGGGCCAGCACGCACTTTCGCTCGCCACGTCGCTGGCTCGGGACATGGGCGCAACGCTCATCATTGCGCACGTGGAGGAGCCGCCGATGGCCTATGGAGGGGGTGAAATGTACTACGGCGTTGAGCCGCCGAATCACGAAGAGCTGCGGACCAACCTGGATGCCGTGGCGCCGACGGATCCCGGCGTGCCGTGTGTCCACAAGCTGCTCATCGGAGATCCGGCGGAGGCGATCGTGCAGCTGGCGGACGCGGACCATGTCGATCTGATCGTGATGGGCACGCACGGCAGGACGGGTCTGACGCGCCTGCTTATGGGAAGCGTCGCGGAGGCTGTGGTTCGCCGCGCCCCCTGCCCAGTGTTGACGGTGAGGCAAGCGGCTGGCGTGGCGGCGGGATTGGCGTAATGGCGGCGCGCGGGGCGGCCGGCTCTTGACGGTTTGCCGCTCCGCAACCGCGGAGGGTGAGACAATGAAAGATGGCGTGGGCAAGTTTGCGTATGTAGAACACATGCTGGCCGAACATCAACGGCTGGAGCAGTTGATCCGGCGGACGGCTGCGTCCGTGCCGAACTGGGAAGAGTTGGACGCTCAGGACTGGTTGCCGCAAATGATGAGCGGGTTGGTCGCGATTCGCACGGAGCTTGCGCATCATTTCCGCAACGAAGAGCAGGGGGGCTGTTTGGAGGAAGCGGTCGCGCGCTGCCCGCAGCTCTCGGCGGAAGTGCAGAGAATTGAAGGGGAGCACGGCGAGATTCTGGCGCGGCTGAGCGACCTTATCGACCGGTGCCAGTGCCGGACCAAGATCACGCCCCAGAAGGCGGTGGCGATCGAACAAGAGCTGCGGCAGATCGTCCACGAACTGAGGGTCCATGAGAGGGCGGAGAACCGAATCATGCAGCAGGGATTCAGCGTCAGCCTGGAACAGAAGGAGGAACCGAGCGTCGCCACGCCCGCTTTGCGTCCGTGAATGGCTGATTCGCGGAGGACGAAGTCGGGTCGCTCTTCCGCGCCGTTGTCAGGCGGGTGCGCGCCAGCCACAATGAATGCATCGAGCATTCTCCCGCCTGGCCGCCTGACGTTCCATGTCCAAACGCCCGTCGCGCATCACCGTTCCAGAGTTCATCGTGCTGAAAGTGGCAGGGCGGAAGATCGCCATGTTGACCGCCTATGACTATCCCACGGCTGCCGTGCTCGACGCCGCGGGAATCGACGCAATTCTGGTCGGCGACAGCATGTCGATGGTGGTGCAAGGACATGAGACGACGCTGCCGGTCACGCTCGACGAGATGATCTACCATGCCGAGATGGTGGGCCGGGCGGTCTCGCGCGCCCTGGTGATCGTCGATCTGCCGTTTCCCACGAACCACCTGGGTGTCCACAGCGCGATTCAGAGCGCCGGGCGAATTCTCAAGGAGACCCGCTGCCAGGCGGTCAAGCTGGAAGGGGGGGCCGATCAAGCCGACGTCATTGCCGGGCTGGTGGCGGCGGGAATTCCGGTGATGGCCCATGTCGGCCTACGGCCGCAAAGCGTCCATCAGATGGGCGGATATCGGGTGCAGCGCGACGCGCAGCGACTGTTGGCCGACGCCCGAGCTGCTCAGGAGGCCGGCGCGTTTGCCGTCGTCCTGGAGTGCATCCCCACGCAAACCGCGGCAGAAATTACTGCGACGTTGAAAATTCCGACCATCGGGATAGGCGCGGGCGCCCAGTGCGACGGGCAGGTCCTTGTGACCCACGACCTCTTGGGACTCACGTCAGGCTATGTCCCCAAATTCGTGAAACAATACGCGGACCTGAAGTCGGTCATCAGCGGCGCTGTCGCCCGCTACCGCGAAGAGGTGCAATCGGGGCGGTTTCCGGGGGCGGAACAGGAATTCAAAAACTGAGTTCAAGGTTCAAAGTCCAAGGTTTAAGGTTCAAGGGCACCAGCCTTCGAGTCAAAACATTAAACCTGGAACCTTGTACTTTGAACCCGACCTCCAATCCATTGTCCTGCCTGATTCGCCTAGTTAAACTAATCGGTATCATCCTCCCATTGTCCCTCCGGCCGAATGCACGTCGGAAGGGTCTTCGTTTGCCTCGGCATGAACTTTGCGGCGATTCGATTTGCCTTCGCCGTTGATCGATGTCTGCGCCGCGTTGACGGACCGCCCTCCTCGAATTGCTGTCGCGCCCGGAGCGTGAGATGCCCCTATCTGCCAAGCTCGTCGTCGTGGGCGGCGAGGTGAAATCGGCTGAAATCAAGCTCCGCCTCCCCTCGACCATTGGCCGGGGACGAGGGGCCACGATCATGCTCCCTCATCCGCTGGTCAGCCGGCAACACTGCGAGTTGTTTGAGACCAACGGCAAGTTGATGGTCCGCGATCTGGGATCGCTCAATGGGACGTTCGTCAATAACGAGCGGATCAGCGAGGCGCCCCTGCCGCCAGGCGAGCTGCTGACGGTCGGGGCTGTCACGTTTCGAGCTGTCTATGAAGTGGCGGAGACCAGCGCGCCGCCCGAGGGCCCCGGCCCGCGATTGAAGTCGGGCCATTCGCGCGATACCGATCCCAATGGCACGATGCGGTATGCGCCAAAATCGACCGCGGAAACGGTGCCCGCAGGGCCGCAATCCAGCCAACCGACGGTCCACGTGGGTGACGACGAATTCAACTTCGAAATCCCGATAACGCCGGTCGATGAAGGGTCGCCCCGGCCGACGGATCGGGCGCCGGCGCCGCCCGAAAACAAGTCCGACTCCAAAGCCCAAGAGAAAGGGGCGGCCGAGCCGACGACTCCCGCGAAGCAGCCTGCTCCCCCCGCCAAGACGGCTGGACCAGCGAAGCCGGCTTCTGCCAAGCCGACCGTCCCTGCCAAGCCCGAAGCCTCCGAGTCTAAGACACCAGAGAGTGGCTCCTTCGACCCTCCGTCCAAGGTGGAGAAGGTCGATTTTTCGAAGTGGGACGAAGACGACCCGCAGGCCCAATCCCCAGGGCACGAGGACGATGACTTCGGGGACTTCCTCAAAAGCCTGGGGACGAAGTAGGCGGAGACGTGCGGCGCAATTCCAGTCGCGGCAATGGGTTGTGCAACTTCACAGGGTGCGGCAACCGCTCGCGGCGTTGCTGACTCGCGGGGTGCTCTTTATACTCACGGATTCCAATTTCGCCAAAATTTCCGGCTGGCAACTCGCCGGCCGCCTGCGGAGAAGCTGCCGATGACCATCGACAAGAGCCTGAGAGTCAAAGCAGGCGCAATCAAGAATCGCAATGTCCTGAGCCGCGCCGAGCGGATTGCCAAGCTGCTCGAAACCGATCGCTGGAAGGATGGCGACAAAGTGCTGGGCCTGCCCAAGGTGCGGGTGCAGAAGTTGGCGATGAAGAAGAAGAAGAAGGCCAAGGCCGAAGAAGGGGCCGAGGGGGCCGTTGCTGGCGCGCCGGGCGCCGCTGCTCCGGCTCCTGCCGCCGC
>Ga0065705_10104203_pt1 | contig 37261 bp, 33 predicted proteins | sample SwibulcommuniRL2_FD_59092 | JGI IMG/M metagenome (GOLD analysis project Ga0065705, IMG submission 59092) | Bulk soil microbial communities from switchgrass field near Rose Lake, East Lansing, Michigan, USA - RL2 Bulk Soil v2 (version 2) | ecosystem: Environmental > Terrestrial > Soil >...
CCAGACCCGGCCGCGCCGACCGCTCGGCGGGTGTGAGCGCTTCGTAGTAGTTGATGGCCGCCGTCCAGAGTACCTGGCCGCTGAGTTTGTCCAGACACATCAGCTCGTCGGGCTCGGCCGTCAGAAAAATCCGGTCGCCGACGATGATCGGCGTGCCCGTGCTGCGACCGCGCAGCTCGGTCATCCAGAAGATGTTGCGGCTTTCGTACTCCACATCTGGCGGGTCGCTGATCCGCAAACACAGCCGCTGCTCGGTGTAGTCCTCTTTGTTCGACGAGCTGAGCTTCACCAGCAGCCGGTTCCAACCGGGCCGAAGCATCACGTCGCACCGGCCGGCCTGAACCTGCTGATGCGCTAGTTCATACCGGCTCAGAGCCTCGTAGCTTCCCAGCACCATTTTCCGTCCAGGCTCGCGATAGACTTCCCGGCCGTTCAGCCAGGCCTTCATGCCGTGCGCGTGCTGGACGACGATCCGCGCCGGCCCGCCCTGCGGCGAGTAAATCCACGTACAGGCATAAGCCAACTGGTTGGGCTTAAAGCCGATCGTTTTGGCGAGATCGAGCCAAGGGAGCTCTGCCGTGCCGAACACCATGATGTCGTCGCCCGGCGCAGTGGCAGCTTTCCAGACCTGTTGGCCGACCGGGGTCCCAGCCGTGGGTTCGACGGCTGCCTCGCCTCCTAGCGGATCGTCGTCGAAATTGGCGACCGAATCGGCAACGGCAAAAGGTCCAATCATCAGCCAGTCGCGAATGAGCCCCTTCTGGACCAGCGGCGTCTCGCCGGGCTGGTGGTCCTTTGGGCGGGCCGACGTGGCCCGCAGACCTTCCAGAGCGCCGCGGGGCACTCGCTGCCAGGTCAGCGGCGGATTCGCGTCCGGCCAGAGCCCCGTGCCATTGCCCCGCCAACCATTGGCCGGTTCAGAGCCCCACGCCGCAGCCGCCCAGAAGGCCACAGCGAGCATTAATGTGAGAATGTGAATTCTTCGCATCGCACTACTCCACTCCCTGCTTGATTCGTGGAACGTCACCTCGTTGTAAGGTGCGTTCCGAAGGATGGCAAACTATCGATTCAGCGCTGGCAACGCGGGTACTCAGGTGCTACCGTATCGGAATCATCCCCAGGAGGATTCGCCATGCGCTGGTTGCTTCCCGCACTTGCATTGCTCGTTTCTCTCGCGGCTGTGGCCGTTGCCGAAGACGGCAAGCTCACCGTCCACAAGCGCTCGCGCGTCGCTGACGGGACCGGCTTTAAGGTCAAAGAGGTCGCTGAAACCTGGCAGCCGGGACAGTCCGCGATCATCGTTTGCGACATGTGGGACTCGCACCACTGCCTGAATGCCGTGCGGCGAGCGGTCGAGATGGCGCCGCGGATGAACGCCGTCTTGGATGCGGCCCGCAAGCAAGGCGTGACGATCATCCACGCACCGAGCAGTTGCATGGAGCCATACGCCAACCATCCAGGCCGCAAGCTGGCCCAGTCGGCTCCGAAGGCGGCCAATCTGCCCGAAGGGATTGCCGAGTGGTGCCGGAACATACCAGCCGAGGACAAGGGCCGTTATCCGATCGACCAGACCGACGGCGGCGAGGATGACGACCTGACGGAGCATCAGCTCTGGCACGAGAAGCTCGCTGCCCTGGGCCGCAATCCCAAGGCGCCGTGGAAGGCGGAACTGGGTTTACTACGGATCGACGACCGCGATGCCATCAGCGACAGCGGCGTAGAGATTTGGAACCTGCTCGAAAGCCGCGGGATCAGGAACGTGGTGCTGCTTGGCGTACACACGAACATGTGCGTGCTCGGCCGGCCGTTCGGTCTGCGGCAGCTGGCCAAGAACGGCAAGAACGTGGTGCTGATGCGGGACATGACCGACACGATGTACAACCCCGCCAAAGCCCCCTTCGTCGATCACTTTGCGGGGACCGACCTGATCGTTGAGCACATCGAAAAATTCGTCTGCCCCTCGATAACCAGCGTCGATTTTTTGGGCAAGGAAGCGACGGGGGGCGAGCCGTTCCGCTTTGCCCGACGAAACCGCAACGTAACGATGCTGATCGGCGACGACGAATACAAGACCGAGGTCTCGCTGCCGGCGCTGGTCGAGTCGGAACTCGCGCCGCTGGGGTTTAACGTAACGATCATAAACAGCGACGCGCAGGACAAAAACCGCTTCCCCGGCATGGCCGAGGCGATTGCGAAAAGTGACCTGGTGCTGGTCAGCGTTCGCCGCCGCCTGCCGCCGAAGGCTGATCTCGACGCATTGCGGGCCCACATCGCTGCCGGCAAGCCGCTGGTGGGCATCCGCACGGCTTGCCACGCCTGGAGCCTGCGGACTGAAAAGGAAGCAGAGGCGCTGTTGGCACAGGGGCATGCCGCCTGGACCGAGTTTGACCCCGAAGTGTTTGGCGGCCATTACACCGGGCACCACGGAAACGGCCCCAAAACCGAGATTGCGCTCGCCCCAAGTGCCGCCGAGCATCCGATCCTGCGCGGCCTCGACGCCACATCGCTCGTCGGCAACGGCTCGCTCTACAAGGTGATGCCGCTGGCGAAGGGGACGATGCCGCTGCTCATTGGAACGGTCCCTGGCCAAGATCCCGAACCCGTTGCCTGGACGAACCTCGCCGGCCCAAAGCAGGCCCGAGTGTTCTTCACGTCGCTAGGACACGAAGGAGATTTTCAGAACCCGGCATTCCGCAAATTGCTGGTGAATGGACTCTTCTGGGCTCTCGAAGAACCGTACCCGAAAGGGCAGGACATCGACAAGCTCTTGCCGGTGGCGGTGAAGTGAAAGGCGGTAAAACAAACCGCGGATCACGCGGATTTCTCGAAAAGGTCAGCAACAACGCTTCATGAGCCGGGAACCGATTCACTGCCGCGGTCCCATTGGTCGCCGGACTTGGTTGACTGTTGGCGGCATTAGTCTCGGCGCACTGGCCAGCGGCGGCCTGCCGGGATTGGCGGGCCTGTTGGCAGCCGAGGCGACGAGCTCCGCAAGCAGCGACGAATTCTCGGTAATTCTGTTCTGGGCCAATGGCGGGCCCAGCCACATCGACCTCTTTGACCTCAAGCCCGCCGCGCCGGCTGAATATCGCGGCCCCTTCCGCCCGATTCGCACGAGCGTGCTAGGCATGGAGATCAACGAGCATCTGCCGAAGCTGGCGAAAATGGCCGAGCGTTTCACGCTGATTCGCAGCCTAAACCACGAGCGGAACGAGCATTCCGGCGGCACGCACCGCTTCCTCACCGGCTATGCCTCGCGGGCGGCCAACCTGAACGATGCAGAGTTCCCGGAGATCGGCTCGATCGTCGCTGAGCAACTCGGCCGCGAAGTAAAGGCTAGCAGCAAAGAGAACAGAAAGGGCGACGTCCCTCCGTTTGTGGCCAACACCAAACTGTATGGCAGCGGCCCGGCTTACCTCGGGCCGGCCTACGCACCGTACATGCCCAATCCCAATCCACTCTCCTCGACGGGCAACAACGAGTACGACCCGATCCCCCTCTATCGAACCTCGTCCACGAGCGACAACCTCTCGATCAGCTCCGAGGGGGTGCTCCAACTCGACCGGCGCGCAGGCCTGCTTCAGTCGCTCGATCGCCTCGAAGAGCGGCTTGATCGCTCGGGCATGATGTCGGCGGCCGACCGCTTTCAGGAGCGGGCCTTGTCGATGCTGGCCAGCGGCCGCACGCGGCGGGCATTCGACCTGGCCGAGGAGCCCGCACGCACCCGCGAGCGATATAGCGACACACACTGGGGACGGAGCCTCCTAACCTGCCGGCGGCTGGTTGAGGCGGGCGTGCGGTTCGTGCAGTGCCAGGCGGAGTTTCGCCTGCCAGCCGAGATCGGCCGCACGAGCAACTGGGACGACCATTCGGTCAATTCCGACATCTTCCGGGCCTACGAGCACAAGCTCCCCGTGCTCGACCATTCGCTTTCGGCCCTGGTCGAGGACATTTACGCCCGTGGCCTCGACCGGCACGTGCTGGTGCTCTTCTGCGGGGAATTCGGCCGCACACCGCTCATCCGCAATCAAGACGCCAGCGGCCGTCCGGGCCGTGACCACTGGTCCCGTGCGATGAGCGTCTTTGCAGCCGGCGGCGGCCTCAAGATGGGGCAGGTGATCGGCGCGACCAGCAGCCGGGCCGAGTATCCCGTGGATCGGGCGATGGACAGCAACTGCCTGCTTGCAACTTTGTACCATCGCTTCGGCATCAACCCGCGTTTCACGTATCTCGACCGCAGCGGGCGGCCACTCGCCATCTTGCCCGCCGGGGAGCCGATTCGTGAGCTTGTCTGACTCGCAATGCAAGGGGAATTGGCATGGCCGACGTGAAGCCTGTCGCCCAGTGGATGGCCGAGCGGAAGCTGGCGCCAGCCCAACTCGTGGCAGCCTCGGGCTTGGACGAGCGCGTGGTCGAGGCGATTGTTCGCGGCCGCTACACTCCGAGTCCCCAGCAACGCGAGCGGCTGGCAGCCGCGCTGGGCGTTGACCTCGCGCAGATAACCTGGGATCACGCCACCGCGGTCGATCACTTGTATGGACACGGCGCCCAGTTCGGCAGGAGTCCGTGAGGCCGAAGGGCTTCGCGATTGTGTCCGTGCGACGGCTATGCGGTTGGTCGAGCTTGAATTGCAGCAGCATCACACCCTCACCCTAACCCTCTCTCAGAGGGAGAGGGGCGCGCGTCAGCGGCAGCTCGCGAAGAAGTCCTGGAAGGGCTCGGCGAATTCATCTGCGCGGACCGGCGGCATTTCGACCTTGCTGCCCCGCTTTTTCCACCATGAACGGAGGCCCTTGCAGAGGACGGCGATCTCGCTCGATTCGAACGACTCGGAAAACATCGAGCTGACGACGTTTTCGGCCGTGGCCCGCTTCCCTTGCTGGGCTACGAGGATGGTGAGGGCGATGATCATCAGCTCCAGCCGCACTTCGACGCTTGGGATTTGTGCGAACAGCTCGTGGGCGCGGGCGATCATGTCGCGGCGAAAGAGAGCGGGGAGCTCGTCGATCGCGCCGGCCAAGAACCGGGCGGCATGGTTGACCATCTGGACGAACAGCTTGGGGCGGGCCCGCTCGAAATAGAGCAGCATGTCGAGCGGCGCGATGCACACGAAACTGAAGATTCCCCGTGCGAACGAGGAATAATGAGCCACGAGGGCCTGCGGCAGAGCGTCGTGTGAATCGGCCCCGGTCATCCGGAACAGTCGCTGCGACTCGATGTGCCGGATGGCGTCGTTGATCGCCGCTTCGCGGTTTCCGCCGTCGGCGTAGGAGACGGCGGCCCGCAGGAGGTCGAGCGAAAACGACTCCCAGTTGGTCAGCGTCACCGGCACGCGCCGCCAGCTTGCTTCCGCGTCGTCCATGGTCTCCAGCCGCTCGTCGTACTCGGTCGCAAGCGAGTGCACGCACTGGCGAACCGCTTCGGGTAGCCCGATGACCCCTTGGAAGCTGTGCTTGAGGACGCCCAAATACAAGGCCACGATCAGCCGGCCGATCGAATAGATATCGCCCCGCTCGTCCGCGTACTTGCTTCCCAGGTCGTGGGCCTCCGGTGGCATGAAGTACCGCGTGCCGAAGAATTGGAGCGATTGGGTTCGGGTCGAATCGACGTCGTCCAGCGACCGGGCCAGGCCAAAGTCGCACACGACCACGTCGTCGAGCGAGTTGAGTAGCACATTGCCCAGCGAGAGATCGCGGTGCAGGATGCCGTTTTTGTGGGCGAAATTGACCCCCGACATCACCTTCGCGATGACCGCGTGAATCTGCTCGTGCCGGCAGACAAGGTCCGGCAGATAAGTGAGCAGCGAGTGATCGTATAGTGGCGTGACGTACCAAAATGGATGCGACGACGTGTTGGCGGCGATGATGGGAATGATATTGGGGTGCGACAGACGGCTCAGCAGGCGGACTTCGCGGACGAAGCGGCGGACCTCGTCGCTGGCGGCATGTCGCCGGGGAAAAACCAGGATCCGCTTGCGGGCGAAGATTTTTCCATCCGACGCCCGCCGGCAGCGATACACCTCGCCGAAGCCGCCTCGGCCAATGCACTCGGTGTCCTCGAACTCATCACGAGCGGCCATGTCGGCGATCGGGCAAGTACTCGAGTCGGACAAAACTGGGTGAACTAGTGCGCGCGCGAAGCCAAGTTTACCGGCGCGGCTGCGCGGCAAGCCAGAGGCGAGTCGCGGGTGTGACGCTATGCGCCGTCAATAGCCGCGCCGCTTACCAATCCACAACCGAGCCGTCCTCCGGATCGTAACTCTCGCGATTCCGCCAATCGTGGCCGATCTTGGCGGCCAGTTGGTCCTCGTCCAGCTCGATCCCCAGGCCCGGCCCTGTCGGCACCAGGACGTGGCCGCCAGCGACCTGAAACGGCTGCTTGAGATAGCCCTCCCCCAGCGACACCTGTTCCTGGCAGAGGAAATTCGGGACCGAGGCCGCGAGCTGAAGGCCCGCGGCCAGCGAAATCGGGCCGAGCGGATTGTGCGGGGCGACCGACGCGTAATAGGCCTCAGCCATCCCCGCAATGAGCCGCGCTTCGAAGATGCCGCCGGCGTGGCACAGATCGGGCTGCAAGATGCTTGCGGCCCGCTTTTCGAGGATCTCGCGGAAGCCCCACTTCGTGAAAATCCGCTCCCCGGTAGCGATCGGCAGGTGCGTCCCCCGGGCGATGTCGGCCATCACATCGACATTCTGGCACTGGCACGGCTCCTCGACAAAGAGGGGCCGCATTGGCTCCAGCTCCTTGATCAGCAGCTTGGCATTTTGCGGGCTGATGGCGCCGTGGAAATCGATGCCGATATCGACCTCCTTTCCGCCAGCTTCGCGCAATGCCGCAAACGCTGCCGCCGAGTCATCGATCTCCCGCGGCGAACCGATGACTCCCAGCGCCGTGCTGTTGAGGACGCCGGTCTTGAAGGCGGTGAAGCCCTGGGCCTTCCGCTGCTTGAGCACTTCGGGATCGTTGCGCACGTGGGCATACACCCGCACTCGGTCGCGGGTCGGGCCGCCGAGCAGCTCATAGATCGGCACGCCCAGCAGCTTCCCCTTAATGTCCCACAGGGCCTGTTCGATGCCGGAAAGCACGCTCGTCAAGATCGGCCCGCCGCGGTAGAACGCGTGGCGATAGATGGCCTGCCAATGATGGACGACTGCCCGTGGGTCCTTGCCGACCAGATACGGGGCGACTTCTTCGACGGCTGTGGCGCAGGTTTTTGCCCGCCCTTCCAGCACGGGCTCGCCAAGGCCGACGACCCCTTCGTCGGTATGGATTTTCAGAAACAGCCATCGCGGCTGCACGAGCATCGTCTCCAGGCGCGTGATCCGCAGCTTGGTTTTGAACTGCTGGAAGTGCAGTGCCTGCCGCTGTCGATCGCGTTCCCGCTCGCGGGCATCGGCCTCAGCCGCACTTGGCCGGGTCGGGGCGGCCTGCTGAGCGAGCGACGCGCCCGCGGCCAGGCCCGCTCCGGCGATGCCGGCCGAGGCAAAGAGCTTACGGAGAAATGAGCGGCGAGTGCGGGAAGCACGGGCGGAGTCGGACATGGTGATCGCTCCAGGAAGAGGAAGGCCAAGCGTCGCCTTTCGCTCCGCGAACGGGCACGGACCCGTGCACTGCGAACGGCGACTATCGAGGGCAAGAAGGGGCGGAAGTGCCCATTATCCTAACGGCCAGCAGCGCGGATCAAGAATTTCCGCACATGTACAGGAGCGCTACATGTTTCGCCAAAGTCTGAATGGCGCCGGGTACGCAATTCACCGGGTCGAGCGCGCTAGGCACAAAGATTGACACTGCCTGGCTGAGGCGCAACACTGCCCGATAGCGCGGCCGACCGTCGGCCGCTTCTTCTCTGTACGCCGACAAAGGCCGTTGCGTGACGGCTGCCATGGTCAGCGCCAGCACGTTCCCAGTCGTGAAGCGGAACTCGCACAGGGCGGCGAAGCGAACATTAGTCAGCTGCGAACGTAATCCGCAGGCCAGGGAGAATTCGTGAAATTTTTTCACCCGGTTACAATAGATCTGTATAGTTGCGCATCTTAGTGGTTGGAAGGTGGTGCGCGCGTCGCTCGGCCGGTGACGAGCCCGCAGGCTCCATTGGAAGACCCTTAGCGCATATGCGCGCATAGGCGCATAATTCGAGAAACGACGCAAGCTATTTATTCGCAACGACTTACGCCGAAATCACAGCCGAAAGATATTTTTCTGGAGTCATACGCATGAGGCATGACAGGCTACAGACCTGGTCGCGCTGCGAAGAGAAGCGGCTGGATGGCCAAGATGGCAGGGCTGGAGGACCTGCTGAGAGGACGATGCCCAGCGAGAAGAATCGTCGGCGAGGCTGGATTCAGTTCTCGCTCGGCGGCAGTTCGTCGTCGTGGTTCTGGCTGAGGGCGTCGCGCTCGCGGCGGGTTGCTTCCAGATCGAAGACCAGGTACTTCATGTCGAGCCGCAATTGGCTCAGGGCTTCCTGCACCAGGTTGAGAATGCGGCGGCGGCGCTTGGTGCTATCGACGACGCGGAGCATGAGTGGCTCAAGCCGCAAACGGTGCTCGGCCGGGAGAGACGCCACGGCGGCCGCGAGGTCGGAAACGTCTTTCGGCAGGTCTTCCGTGGCAGAAGGGGTCCGCGGCAAGGACATGGGCAACTCCGGGGTGGCGACGAGCGTGAGGGGAAGGAAGCAGGCTTCATGCCACTGGCCGGTCGCGGCTCAATTGCCGCGACGTAACTCTAAGAAAACACGGGACTTAGAGCAAGCATTTGCCGCGTTGCCAAAAATCGCCCGCGTGGCGAAACGGCGACGGCTGATCTGGCCGCTGGCCGCAAGTCCTGATACAAGGCCACCTTGCGTCATAAGCGGCCCAGCGGAGCGCGCGGTTGCTATTCGGCAACATCCAGGTCGATAAGACTGGTAGCCGAACCGGCCAGAATTCGGGGCGATGTGCGCGCGGGCTAAGCCGGAAGTCTGGCGACGGCAACTCCTGACAGTGATCAACCAAGTCAATTCTCGAGGGGGACGATCGGGACGGGCCGCGTTGCTGGCGGCGGGGCTGGCACTCTGCGCGGCGCTGGTGCTCTCGGCTCAGCACGCAGCCGCGCAGTATCGCGACGACTTCGAGGGGCCGCAGGCAACGTGGACACTGAAGGCGGCCGATTGCGGCGTGAAACTCCTGACCCAGGAACGCACTTATCGCGAGTCGCGCGGCGGCCAGGCCAGCGAGCACCTGCGGCTGGCGGTCGGCAATGGCACCTTCGTCTATCTCACGCAGTCGATCGGCCGGGCACCGGTGATCGCCGAATTTCGCCCAAGCCTGTTCGTCAAAGCCGATCGGGCCAATGTGCAGCTTCTGGCCCGCGTCGTCTTTCCGCGGAGCATCGACCGCGGCAGCGGCCAGCCGATCACCGCCTTTCTGCCCGGCGATGCCTACACCGACGTGGGTCAGTGGCAGCAGCTCAGAATTCAGAGCGTGGACAAGCTGCTCGCCATGGAAACGCGCAGCCGCCTTACCACCTTTGGCCCGTCGTTTGATGCCCGTGAGGCGTTCATTGATCTGCTCGTCATCAATGCCTACAGCGCGCCGGGCAATATCGACCTGTGGATCGACGACCTAGAGATCCAAGGCTATGTGAACCTCGACGACGCGCGGGGCCAGGCCGGCCCGCGGACGCCGATCGAAGGAAGCAGCTCGCAGCGCGCGACGCTCGCGCCGACCGGTCCGATCGCTCAGCTACAAGGCTCGCTCCTCTTGGTTCAGGGGCGACCAATCGCCCCACGTGTGATCCAGCACCAAGGGGAGCCGCTTGACTGGCTCAAGTCGCTGGGCTTCAACGTTGTCAAGCTGAGCGCCTCACCGTCAGACAAGGAACTCCGCGAAGCACAGCGGCTCGGTTTGTGGCTCATTGCCCCACCGCCGTACCGCGACGAGGCGGCCAACGTCGATGCCTTTGGAACAGTTATCGGCTGGAGTCTTGGCTCGCGACTCACATCGCGCGACGTCGCCGGCACGCAGGAGCTGGTCGATGAAATCCGCCGCTTCGAGCCCAACCCGTTGCGGCTCATGCTGGCGGGGACCGACTCGGGGCTTGCCGAGCTGAGTCGAATCGCGCCGCTGCTCGTGCTTGATCGCAATCCGCTGGGGACGAGTCAGGAACTGGCCGGCCAGCGATCGTGGCTCTTGGCGCGGCCCCGCCTGGCCCGCCCCGGAACGCCGTTCTGGGCCACCGTCGCCACCGAGCGACCCGAGCGACTGACCGAACAGCTCCAGCTCTTGAGCCGCGGAGTTCCCACGGAGGACGACGTCGATCCCGATCAGCTCCGCCTTGCGATGTACAGCGCGCTGGCGGCCGGAGCGCGGGGGCTGATTTTCTCGTCGCACACGCCGCTGGCAATCGACACCGGTCCCGCTTCACTGCGGACGGACGCACTGAAGCTGCTGAACCTGGAATTGCAAATGCTCCAGCCGTGGATCGCGGCGGGCAACTTCGCCGAGGAACTGGCCGCCGGGGACGGCAGCGTGCAAGCCAGTGTGCTCGCGACGGATCGATCGCGGCTCCTGCTGATTACGCAGCACGCCCCAGCTCAGCAATTCGTACTGGGGGCCACGCCGCGCAGCTCATTGCAGGTCACCGTGCCGGGTGTCAGCGTTTCCGATCGGGCCTATCGCGTGTCGCCCGCGGGCGTGAAACAGCTCCGCGTGTCGCACAGCGGAAGCGGGGCGACCATCAGCATCGACGATGCCGGCCTGACGACGGCCGTAGTCATTACGCAAGATCCCCTGGCCGTACATCACCTGGGGCGCACGCTGGCCGAGATCCAGCAGGAGGCGGGCCGGTTGCGGTACGACATGGTCGTGCGCCGCTTGGTGCAGACCGAGGCGATCGACCGCGAGCTGGCCGCTGTCGAGCGCCCATTGCCGGCCGCGGCGAATTGGCTCCGCGACGCGCACGCCCAGCTCGATCAGGCGCGCGGCCAGTTGGAGACCAATGACTTTGAGAATCTGCACGTCTCGGTGACGCGGGCTGAGCAGTCGCTGGCCAAGGCGCGACGCGGGCACTGGGAACAAACGGCTGGCGCATTTCCATCCCCTGCTGCCAGTCCTTGCCTGGCACAGTTCAACAGCTTGCCACTGCACTGGGAGGTCGCCCGCCGCATGCAGCAGGGCCAGTTCGGTCCAAACGAACAGGCGGCCGGCGATATGGAATCGCTCGATGCGATGCTGGCGGCTGGCTGGCGACAAGAGCGGCGGCCGCCTCAGGGGGTGAAATGCGATGTGAGCCTGTCACTCCAGAATCCCCGCTCAGGCCGGTCGGCGCTGCGGATGCAGGCCTGGATTGACGACGCCAAAACCGCGCCGCATGTCGTCGAAGAGCCGGTCGTCTTGATCACCAGCAGCCCGGTCCCGGTGCGGCAGGGGCAGATCGTGCGGATTCACGGCTGGGTCAATGTCCCCAAGCCCCTCGCCGGCTCGCTGGATGGGCTGGTTGTGTTCGATTCCCTGGGAGGGTCGGAATTGGGCGACCGCGTCCGTACTACCCAGGGCTGGCGCGAACTGACGCTCTATCGGGCCGTCGGGCAGACAGGCGAACTGCGAATGACGTTCGCCTTGACTGGACTGGGTGAGGCCTGGGTCGATGACCTGGCTGTCTCGCTCCTCGAGCCCGAACCGCTTCGGCCTCTGGGAAGCTCAGCGGCTAATTGAGCAGTGCTGCCCGCCTCGGAACTCTTGAATTCGCCCGGAAAACGCCCCGTTTCCGCGTGAACTCACATTCTGAATAATTCCTGAATTGTTCTAGAACCGGAATTGGCCGCCAGCGGTTTGACAGCCCTACAGTGGCTCGCCTATTATAACAAGGCTATATCCAGCGCCTTGATCCTGCTGGACATGCACGCAGGGATACGCCCTTCGGCTGGGAGGCGCTTGTCGGCTCATTTTGGCTATTGCGTGATCGCGATGATGAAGAAGTCCGAGACCAAGGAATTCCGGAACATGCTGGTTTCTCTGCGGGCGCGGCTCCGCGGCGACGTCTCGGCGATGGCCGATTCGGCCCTCCGCAAAACGCGCAGCGAGGCCTCGGGCGATCTCTCCAGCATGCCGATCCACATGGCCGATGTTGGCACCGACGCCTTCGAGCAGGAGTTCACGCTCAGTCTGATCGAGCACGACGGCAGCGCCTTGGAACAGATCGAAGCTGCTCTTGAACGGATCGAAGACGGGGTCTATGGTGTCTGCACCGAGTGCGAAGCCAAGATTCCCAAGGCCCGCTTGCAAGTCCTCCCGCACACTCCACACTGTGTCAAGTGCGCCGAAAAGGTCGCCAGCCGATAAGGACGCGGCGTCGGCTTCTTCCGCCTCGCGTCCTGGCCGCAATGCGAGCGCCGCTGCAAAACTGCCCGTCAACCGCTACGTCGTCTTTTTCCTGATCGCCATCCTGGGCTGCGCGGCCGACCTGGCGACCAAGCAGGCAACCTTTGCCTGGCTCGGATTGTCGCCGCACTTCGTGGATAACTCCGACGCAGCCAACTTTGCCCGCTGGCGCGGCGACGAAAGCCTTCCGAATCGCTGGTGGCTGATCGAGGGGCGCTTGGGGATCGAGACTTCGGTCAACACCGGCGCGCTGTTTGGCATGGGCCCGGGTTACTGGTGGCTCTTTGCGACGCTTTCAGTCGTCGCGGCGCTGGGCATCTTGACTTGGCTCTTCGTTTTCAAGGCGGCCCACGACCGCTGGCTGAATGTCGCCCTGGCCGCGGTCACCGCCGGCATCCTCGGCAATCTGTTCGACCGGCTGGGACTGTGGAATGCAACGGGCCTCACGAGTAAATTTCACCACGGCGTCCGGGACTGGATTCTGTTTCGCTGGCCCGAGATTAAGTGGGAGATCTTCAATCCCTGGCCCAACTTCAACATCGCCGACAGCCTGCTCGTGACGGGCGCGATCATGCTGGTGGTGCATGCGCTGGTGTGGCGCGAGAAGGCGGAGGAGGCGAAGAAAACCTCACCAGCGAAGGGGGCAGCACGGGCTTGATTCAGTCGCCATTTGGGCCTGATGCAGGCCCCATCTCCTCGCCCCCGGTGCGCACAGTTGTTACGCTTAGGGCATGACCGAGCCTACGATCACCTGCCCCAATTGCCGCCAGGAAATCAAGCTCACGGAGTCGCTGGCCGCGCCGCTGATCGAAGCGACCAGACGTCAATTTGAGCAGCGCCTCGCCCAGCAAGAGGCTCAGGTAAACCAGCGCGAATCGGCACTCCGCGAGCAGCAGGCGGCGCTGACCAAGGCCAAGGAAGCGATTGACGAAGAGGTCGCTGCCAAGCTCAAAGCCGAGCGGGCCGCCGTCGCCACAGCCGAAGCCAAAAAGGCCCGTGAGGCACTAGGCGACGAGATCAACAAGGCCCGCGAAGAAAAAGCCGCGGTCGATGAGCTCCTCAAGCAGCGCGACGCCAAGCTGGCGGAAGCCCAGAAGGCACAGATCGAAACGCTCAAGAAGCAGCGGGAGCTCGACGATGCGCGCCGTGAGCTGGAACTGACCGTTGAGCGCCGAGTGCAGGAATCGCTCACCGCAGTCCGTGATTCGGCCAAGAAGCAGGCGGAGGATGAACTAAAACTGAAGGTGACGGAGAAGGAGTTGCAGATCGCCTCCATGCAGCGCCAGATCGAAGAGCTCCGGCGCAAAGCCGAACAAGGTTCGCAGCAGCAGCAGGGCGAGGCGCTGGAGCTCGAGTTGGAATTCTTGCTGCGGCAGAAATTTCCGCGCGACACGATCGAGCCCGTCCCCAAGGGAGAACATGGTGGCGATTTGCTGCACGTCGTGTGCGGACCAGCCGGTCAGCCTTGTGGCAGGATTCTCTGGGAATCGAAGCGTACGAAGAACTGGAGCGACGGCTGGCTGGCCAAATTGCGCGGCGATCAGCGGGCGGCGAAAGCCGAGTTGGCAATCATCGTATCGCAGGCTTTGCCGAAGGAAGTGGAAACCTTCGACCTGGTTGAAGATGTCTGGGTGGTCGCCCCGAGAGCACTCGTTCCCCTGGCCGTCGCCCTGCGCAACCATTTGATCGCCGTGGCCGGAGAGCGCCAAAGTGGTCAGGGGCAGCAGACCAAAATGGAGATGATTTACCAGTACCTCACCGGTTCGCGATTCCGCCAACGCGTCCAGGCGATCCTCGAAAAGTACACCGAAATGCGCAAGGATCTGGACAAGGAACGCAGTACGATGAACCGCCTTTGGGCCAAGCGCGAGGAGCAGATTCGCTGCGTGATTGAGTCCACGGCAGGCATGTATGGCGATTTGCAAGGCATTGCCGGCCAGACGCTGCCGGAAATCGAGGGGCTGACCGATGACGACACCCAGCCGCCCACGGCGACCGTAAAGCGACTGGCCGATCGAGAGCCGCGCCGAGTAGATGAAGCCGAAACTCGGGCTTTTTAGGCAGACGGGCAGGCAAAACGACAATCTGCCCATTCCCGCGGCCGCTACCGCTTGTAAATCCTCAGCTTGCATTGGGCCTGCCGCTCGGCGACAATTACAGTCGTTCTGTCTTAACTTGTCGGATCGCTGGTAAACTCGCTGGTTTGCCTGTCAAATTAGCAGCCGGCTGGGAGGTGTTCCATGTTTCCCGTCAACCGTCGTCAATGGCTCGCGGCCTCTTCGTTCGGACTGCTCGGCACGAGTATGAGCGGTTGGTTCCCGCTCTTGGCCGACGAGCTGGCGGCTGACCCCAAGCGGCGGCGGCATTGCATCCTCCTCTGGATGACGGGCGGACCGACTCAGACCGACACGTTCGACATGAAGCCCGGCCATGCCAACGGGGGCGAGTTCAAGGAAGCCGCCACGAAGATCCCGGGACTGAAATTCAGCGAGCACCTGCCGAAACTGGGCGAAATGGCCGATCGCCTGGCGATTGTCCGCAGCCTCAGCACCAAGGAAGGGGACCACGGCCGCGGGACCTTCGTCGTCCGCACAGGTCAAAAGCCGCAGGGGCCGATTCAATATCCTTCGATCGGTTCGTCGCTCTCCAAGGCGCTGGGGCGCGAGGACGACGCGGTGCCGCACTACGTCAGCATCTCGCCCTATCGGGCCTTCAATCAGGCGGCGTTTGGACCGGGATTTCTCGGGCCGCGCTATGCCGCGCTGACGGTCGGAGCGACCGACGGCTTCGGGCCGCAAGCCCAGCAAGCGGCGGGTGGTTACGCCGAGCTGAAAGTCGATGATCTGGCGCCGGCAGCCGGCATTGACCAGGCCCAGTTCGCCACACGCCTGGAATTGTGGCGTGCGCTTCAAGCCAAATTCATCTCCACGCATCGCGGCCCGTCGCCGGTCGCGCATCAGACCGTCTATGAGCGGGCCCTGAAGCTGATGAATTCGAGTGCCGCCCAGGCGTTCGACCTGTCGCAGGAGCCGGCAAGCACACGCGACGCTTACGGCCGCGGCCGGTTTGGACAGGGCTGCCTCATGGCCCGTCGCCTCATCGAATCGGGCGTATCGTTCGTCGAAGTCACGCTGGGCAGCGTCGGCAACGACATCTTTGGCTGGGACACGCACCAGAACAATTTCACGCAGGTCAAGGCCCTCTCGGCCGAGCTCGACAACGGCTGGGGGACGCTGATGAAGGAACTGGCCGAGCGCAACCTGCTCGATTCGACGACGATCCTCTGGATCGGCGAGTTTGGCCGCACCCCCAAGATCAATCCTCAAGCGGGCCGCGATCACTTCCCGCAGGCCTGGACGTGCGTCTTTGCGGGCGGGGGCATCAAGGGGGGCCAGGCCTACGGCAAGACCAGCGACAGCGGCGAGGAGGTGGAGGACGGGAAGGTCGATGTTCCCGATATCCTGGCCACGCTGTGCGCCGCTGTCGGCGTTGATCCCCAAACGAAGAACGTCTCCGAGCAGGGCCGGCCGATCAAGTTGGCTGAGGGGAAGGCAATTCGCGACATACTTGTTTCATAAGCTCAACTGCGGCAAGCACTTGCGACCGATCACGTAGCAGTGTCTGCCATCTCGCGCCTGGATGCTTAGCCCGCTAAAGCCCCTACAGGCTGTAGAGTCGGGCCCACTTTCGCCGATGAAATCCAGTGACTGCCACCGATAGTTGACTTTCCTTAGCAACATTGTAATATTCCGCCAGCGCGGGACACGCCCCCTCGCAGCCATGATTCCATTGCCATGCCCCGCGCAGCCGCTCTCCGATCGTCGCCAGCCATGAACGCCAGTCGCGAACTGCCGACGCTGCGCGTGGTCGCCCCGCCGACGGACGAAGCAGCACCAGCCGCAGACAGCCCGCCACAGACTGACGACGGCCGCCTGGTCCTGACGCCCCAGCTCCAAGCCGAGTTAGAAGAGGCCAGTGCCAGGCTCGAGCTGGCCGAACCGCAAGACATCCTCCGCTGGGCCAGCGATCGCTTCGCCCCGCGATTCACGATGGCGACCGCCTTCGGTCCCGAAGGAATGGTCCTGATTCACATGCTTGCGGACGTTGCTCCGCGTACGCCCATCTTTAATCTCGATACGGGCTATCAATTCCAGGAGACGCTCGACCTGCGCGAGGAAGTGAAACGCCGCTACGCCATCGAGGTCGAGCTGAAGCGGCCCGCGACGACCGTCGCACAATATGAACAAATCCACGGCGGGCCGCTTTATCGGACAAATCCCGACCAATGCTGCGCCGATCGCAAAGTGAAAGTGCTGCACGACGCGGTGCTCGGCATGCACGCCTGGGCCAGCGCCATTCGCCGCGACCAGAGCGCCGATCGGGCCAAGGTGCCCATCGTCGGCTGGGACAAGAAGTTCAGCCTGGTGAAGGTCAGTCCGCTGGCCAATTGGACGAAACAAGACGTCTGGGGACTGATTGCTAAGCACGACATTCCTTACAATCCGCTCCACGATCAGGGCTACACGAGCATCGGCTGCTGGCCCTGCACGCGAGCGGTGCTCCTTGGCGAGGACGAGCGGGCTGGGCGCTGGAGCGGGTTCGCGAAGACCGAGTGCGGGCTGCACACGCAATGAACGTCTCCGCGAAGACCGAGTACGCCTGCATTGCCGTTCTGGAGCTCGCTGCCAGGCATGCGGGCGGCGATCCGGTCCGCATTCGCGACATCGCCGATTCTCACGGCATTCCCTCGCGCTTCCTGGTTCAGATTCTCTTGCAGCTCAAGTCAGCGGGCCTCGTGGCCAGCATCCGCGGGGCGACCGGCGGCTACCGGCTGGCGAAAGACCCGGAGGAGATTACGCTCCACGAAGTGATGAGCGTGGTCGATAGCCAGGCGGCCGCCACGATCAAGTCAAGCGCCAGTCGCAATACAACTTCCGTGCGGGTGCTGCTGCACGCCTGGAAGGCAGTCGCCGCCAAAGAGCGTGAAATGCTCGCCGAGATCACGTTTGCCGACCTGGCCCAGCAGCTTCAGGGCCGCGGCGACCCGATGTATCACATTTAGTAGGCCCCTGACGCCGTCAGGGCCAGGGCCGCAACAGCACGTCAGAGTTTCAGTGGTGAATTCATAGGGCGACCGTCTCACGCAATGCAGTCCCCTCAGGGCCTGAGGGGACTACATTAACATCTCCTCCACTACCCGCCCGCCGCTCACCAGTGGATACGGCCGGCCCAGACGATCGGGAATCGTCCGCTGGTGGTCAATCCCGAGCAGATGATAAATCGTCGCCAGGATGTCCTTGGGGCTGATGGGGTTGTCCTTCACGAACGCGCCGTGCTTGTCTGACGCGCCGATCGTCACGCCGCGCTTGATTCCCACTCCGGCCAGCACATTGCTATACACTTCGGACCAATGCTCGCGGCCCACGCCATTGGCCCCCTTGTCGTGCAGCTTCGGCGTCCGGCCGTGCTCTGTCAGACACAGCACGAGCGTCTCGTCCAATAAGCCGCGCTCGTCCAAATCCACAAGCAGCGACGAAAAGGCCCGATCCAGGCCAGGCAATAGCTCCGTCCCGAGCCGCTCGTAGTGATGAAAGTGCGTGTCCCACGCCGAATTGGCAATCGCGATCTCGTCCCAAAGCACCGTCACGATGGTCGCTCCCGCCTCGAGCAGCCGCCGTCCTGCCAGCGTTGCCTGGCCGAAGAGATTCATGCCATAGGCCTCGCGCTTGGCGGCCGATTCACGGCCGATGTCGAGGGCCTCGCGGATTTTGGGCGACGTCAATAGCGAATAGGCCAGCTCGCGCGCCCGGCCGTGGCCCCGCGCGGCGGGTGAGGCATCCAGCTCGCGCCGCGCCTGGTCAAACTGCGCCAGGAGCGACCGCCGCATGTCGAGCCGATCGAGAGTCATGCCCCCTTCCAACTGGGCCGCCTTTGCCGCGATGAATCGCCCCTCGGGCGCCACCCCCAAGTACGGCTCATCGACGTCGGCCATCGCATTGCCCGTCCAGCGGCCGATCTTGCCGGTCACCTGGCCGTCGAAATCGGTGCACACGGGATCGAAAGCCCGCCCGAGAAATCCGCCATACGGGCCGCCGCGAGTGAATTGCGCACAGCGGCTGGAGAACCGGAACGGCAGGCAAAGGTTGCGCGGAATTTCGGGAGCCGCGGCATTCGGCGCTGTGCGACTCGCCAAATAATCGACTACGCTCCCAAAACTGGGCCAATGCCGCGAATCGAACGGATTGAGCTCCATCGGGATATCGACCTTGTCGATCCCGCTCAGCGTGTAGGCCGCCGAGTGAATGTTAAACGGATGCGTCATCGACCGGACGATCGCCAGCCGATCGGCCAGCTTCGCCAAACGCGGCAAATGCTCGCAGATTTGTAGGCCCGGCACCGACGTGGCGATCGGGTTGAATTTGCCGCGGATTTCCAGCGGCGCGTCCGGCTTGGGGTCCCACGTCTCGTGCTGAGCCGCGGCTCCATAGAGATAGAGCAGGATCACCCGCTTGGCCTTGCCGAATGTGCCGGAGCCAAACGTGCCGGGCATCGCCGCTTCATCGGCCCGCGCCGGGAATGCCAATCCGGGCAATGCCAGAGCCCCCAGCGACCCCGCTCGCAGCAATGCCCGCCGCGACAGGCCTCCATAGCCTGGCGAACCAGCAATGCGCGATCCCAGAATCCGCAGCATCGTACTTCCCTAGCAATTTCAATTGCCGCTGTCCGTCAATGTAGCGAGGTTTCCTGCAATTCGCGAATCAAACACGAGCCGATCCTCATGATTGGTGTCCTTGTACGCCTGGCCGGACCGTACGTACCATAGCGTGTTTGGCCAGAGCCGCCGCAATCGACTGGGGCCTCGTCCTTTCGTTGGAGAGCAATTGTGCCCGGAACTTGCGTGATCGGTCTGCAATGGGGCGACGAAGCCAAAGGAAAGCTCGTCGATTTGCTGACCTCGCGGTTCGAGATCGTCGTCCGCTACCAGGGTGGGGCCAACGCGGGACATACGGTTGTTGTCGGTGACAAAACCTACAAGTTGCACCACATCCCCAGCGGCATTCTCACACCCGGCGTGATGAACGTGGTTACGCCCGGCGTCGTCATCCACCCGCCGACGCTGCTGAAGGAGATCGACTCCCTTGCCTCCCAGGGAATCAATGTTGGTTCGAACCTGATGCTCAGCGACCGGGCCCATGTCGTCTTCCCGTGGCACATTGCCGAAGACAAGGTGATGGACCAGGCCACCGGCGGTGAGAGTATCGGCACCACGCTCCGCGGCATTGGCCCCTGCTACCGGGACAAAGTGGGCCGGGCTCACGCGATTCGCCTGGGCGACATGTTCCGCCCCGACTTTCGCACGCGGGTCGAGCATATTGTCGCCGCCAAGAACCGCCTGCTCACCGGCATCGGCAGCCAATCTGAAGCCCTCAATGCCACGGCTATCTACAACGAATACAGCACTTATGGCCAGCGGCTGGCACGCTTTGTCACCGACACCACGCATTTCCTGCTCGATGCCGTCGAAGCGAACAAGCGGCTCCTGTTCGAAGGAGCCCAGGGCTCGCTGCTCGACATCGACCACGGCACCTTCCCCTACGTCACCAGCAGCAACGCCTCGGGCGTCGGGGTTTCCGGTGGTTCCGGCGTGCCCGGCCGGTGGATCAACAAGGTGATCGGCGTCGCCAAGGCCTATAGCACCCGCGTCGGCGGCGGCCCGTTCCCCACCGAGCTCGATAACGAAATGGGCCAGCGGATCCGCGACCTCGGCCGCGAATACGGGACGACCACCGGCCGCCCGCGCCGCTGCGGCTGGTTCGATGCCGTCGCCGTCCGCTACACGGCCCGGCTCTCCGGCATCGACTGCATCTCGCTGATGATGATGGACGTGCTCAGCCAACTGCCCGAAGTGAAAATCTGCGTGGCTTACGACCTCGATGGAAAGCGCACCGACCGCTTCCCCAGCCATGTCGATGACCTCCGTCGCTGCCAGCCGATCTACGAGAGCGTGCCCGGCTGGCAGACCGACGTGACGAAGGTGCGGCGGATTGAAGACCTGCCCGCTGGTGCACGCAAGTATCTCGAACGCGTCAGCCAGCTCGTCGGCAAGCCGGTCGAGATCGTCAGCGTCGGCCCCGACCGGGCGCAGACGATGTTTGCTGGATCGATGGCGCAAAACTAGCCCAATGCACTGCGGGATTTGACATCGCTGTGCGGCACGCTGAGAATGCGCCGGCTTCTCCAGGCATCTATTCTGCGGGCCCTCTCATGACGACCAGCAAGCCGGCCGGTGAGGAAGTTGTTCCACGCGCCTATGTCCACGATCGGTGCGGCACCACGACGCGCGTCTCGGACGACATCATCGACAAGTATCTGGCCGATCCCTACTTCTACTCCGACGGGACGACGATCTGCGCCCAGTGTGGCGAGGTGCCCGACAAAGATTGCCGCTGGGTAGAGACCGGGCAAAGTGTTGACGAGTACATGCGCCAGCTGCAGGCGAAAAAGGGGACCGCCTATCATATCGTTCGCTGGGGGATCTGGGTCGTCCTCCTGGGAGCCGGCGCCGTGATCGCGCCTCCTTTGTTCGCCGGCGGAAAGGGGGCGATTCCGCTCCCCTGGAGTGCGCTGCTCGGCATGTGCCCAGCGGGATTGATCGCCTATTTCGTCGGCCCGTACATCCGCCTGATGCTGTGCAAGCTGAAGGTGATTTGATTCCCGGCAGTTTCTCCAGGCCCTTTCGACGATCCGGAGGCGCCGTGTCACGTGCCTGCTGATGGGCGGCCAGGCGTGCGTGTTTTACGGCGCGGCCGAGTCTATCACGCTTTGAGAAGGGCAGCGCCGATTGCTCCATACGGCCGCTACTTACCCTTGTCGCCGCCGAGTCCCAGGCGGGCCAGCCACTTGCCCCCGCCTCCCCCCTTCTTGCCCTTGGCATTGCCACCGACGCCCGGCTCGACGTGCCCGTGCGACGCCTTGTCGGCCGCAAACTGGCGCAACTTCTCTTCGAGTTCCGATCGTTCGCGGGCCACTTTGGCCCGCTCGAGCGAGCAATCGACCTCGGCCTTTTTGAGCTCCTCGCGAAGCTTCTCCTGGAGCTCTTGCAACTTCTGGCGTTCCTTGCGAATCGCATCGTCGCCATCGACGGCCGCAGCGAGGGCCGCAGCGCCTCCAGCGGCCTCGTCCGCTCTGCTGGAATGGTGTTCGAGCTTGCGCCGCAACTCGTCGATCTCCTGCTCCTTCTCGGCCATGGCTTTCTCGGTCGTCTTGAGCGCTTCCTGGACGGTCAGCTTGTCGGCCTTTTGTTGCTCGTTATTCGCGTCAAAGTCGGAATCCAATTGCTCGAGCATCCGCCGCTTGCGCGCCTCCCAGTCCATGGCTTCGCCGCCGCCGCCGCCCGCCGGTGACGATTTCGCCTTGCTGAGCTGGTCGGTCAGTTCCGCGTTCTTACTCTTGAGCTCACGGATATCTTCCAGGGCCAGGTCGAAGCGCCGCCGCAGGTCTTCCGACGCCTGATTCGTCTCGGTGGCCACGGCCGAGTGGCGGACCCGTTCGATCTGCTCGGTGAGCGACTCTTCGAGCTGTTTGTTTTCGGCACGGAGGCGGGCGATTTCGCGGGCGCTCTCGTCCGCGCTCGACGCCCCACTCTGGGCGGTAGCCAAGTCCGCTTCCATTTGCTTTTGCCGCTGCTGCCATTTGCCCGCCTGGTGGAGGGCCGCTTGCCGCTCCTGATCGAGCTGATGCCGCAGGTCGTCGAGCTGCTTCTGGAGCGACTGCGCCTTGCCATCCTGCGACTTGGCCTGGTCCGCCTTGAGCGTCTCGATCTGCTGGTGCATTTCGTGGCGCACGCGATCCAGCTCTGCCTGAAGCTGCTGGGCCTCGCCCCCCTTGGCCTCAACGGCGGACTGATGCTTGGCCAGTTCCGCCTGGAGCCGCGTCAATTCGCCAGAGCGGACCTCGGCCTCGGCTCGCCGCTTGGCCAGCTCGCCTTGGGCCGCTTCGAGCTCCTTGCGGGCGTCGTCGTACTTTTTCTGCCCATCGCCGGAGAGTTTCTGTTTCTCGGCATCGTATTGTCGCCGCAGAGCCTCGAACTGCTCGCGGGCGCTTTGCGTCTTGCCGTCCTCTTTATGCCGCGAGTCGAGTTCCTTCTGCTTGGCCTCGAGCTGCTTCTGGAGTTCGGCCACCCGGTGATTCGCTTCCGCCGTCTGCTGGCCGCTCGTGGCGACTTCGTCGCGGAGCTTCTCATACTTCGCCTGCAACTCCGACAGCCGCATTTGCAATTGCAATTCCTGGCCTGCCGCCGAGGCTAGGGCCTCGGCCCGGTGCAGTTCGGACTCTTTTGCCAGCTCAGCCTTTTTGCCTCGCAATTGCTGCGAGATGTGCCGCCGCTGCTTCTGCGTCTCCAGCTCGCGCTCGACCAGCCGCTGTTTTTCGCGCTGGAGGTCCTGTTCGAGTTGCTCGTAATCAGCCAGCTTTTCTTTCAGCTTGTCGGATTCGACCTGGTGGGCCTTCTGAGCCATCTCCAGCCCGTGCTGGGTCTGGTCGAGTTCCTGCTTCCGCCGAACGACGTCCTGGTGGCGCACGCCCAGCTCGGCCTGCTGCTTGGCCAATTCCGCCTCGCGGTGTGCGCAGTCCGTTTGCCGAACATGCAGGTCCTTGCTGGCTGATTCGACTTCCTGCTGCCGCTTTTGCAGGTCGGCCAGCCGGCGCTGCACGTCGTCGAGCAGTTGCGTCACGCGCTGCTCGCGCGTCGCAACATCGCGTCCGCGTTCGTCGAGAGTGCGGCCCCGTTCGTCGCTATAGGCCGCCTGCTTCTGGGCATGGGACTCGCCCTGAGCAATCTGCCTGGCCAATTCGTCGATCCGGTGGCTGATTTGCCCTTCCAGTTCCTTGAGACGCCGCTGCTCGCCCGAAAGCAAGTTGCGGGCGCGGGCCCGCTTCTCTTCAATCGAGCGCGCAAAGCCCTCGCGCCACGAATCGACCGCCGCCTCACGAAGTGCTTCTTCCATCGGAACTGGCAGTGCAGGGGAAATGGGGCTAGGCGACCCGCGGGCAACCAATGCGCAGGCCCCTTCATTGCTATAGGTCACGCTGAGGGCAGGGTCAAAGTGTAGGTGCGGTGTTGCCCGGTGCCAGCGGATGTGCCGGTTGTAGCGATGAATAGAAGCAGGACAGCGAGACGGAGGGAAGGAGAGACGGAGGGATGGAGCGACGGAGGAACAAAGGGGAAGTATGTCGCCGTCTCTCGGTCTCGCTGTCTCTCAGTCGCTCTGTCTCTCCGTCTGGTCTCACACCACCCCATTCACCACATTCTCCGGCACTCCCCCCGTCAGCCGCGTCGCTACCTGCCGGGCGACCCGCGACCGCAGATTGGCCAGTGACTCCTCACTCACAAAGGCGGCGTGGGACGTGACGATCACGCGCGGATCGCGAAACAAGGGCTGCGAGAGGTCCGGCGGCTCGGGGTCCTGCACGTCGAGCGCTGCCCCGGCGAGCTTGCCATTTTGTAATGCCGCCAGGAGCGCTGCGTGGTCAATCAGCCCCCCACGAGCCGTGTTGACTAGATACGCCGACGGTTTCATCCGCGCTAGTTGTGCCGCCCCGATCATGTGGCGCGTCTCGGTGACCAGCGGCGTGTGCAGCGACACATAGTCGCTCCGGGAAAGCAACTCGTCGAGCGTCACGTATTCGACTCCCAGCAGCGGCTGCCGTTTTCGGCTGGTGGCGACAATCACCAGGCCCAGACCGCGGGCCTTCTCGGCCAGTTTCCGGCCAATGTTTCCTAGCCCCACAATGCCGAGTGTTTGACCCTCGATCCGTCGCAGCTTCGGCCCCGCCTGGAGGTGATAACGGCCCTGCTTGGTTTCGTGGTGATAGAAGGCGACTTTGCGCGACAGCGACAAGATCAGCGCCAGAGCATGTTCCGCCACCTCAATCAGGCAGTAATCGGGCACATTGGTTACCGGAATACCGCGGCTGGTGCAATACGCCACGTCGATGTTGTCGAGGCCGATCCCCAGCCGCGAAACGATGCGGCACTGGGGCGACGCTTCAATGACCGCCTGGGGAACCTTGGCCCAGTTGGTCATGATCGCATCGACGCGATTGTCGCGAGCCAGCGCTGCCAGCGACGCGGCATCCCGTTTGTCCTTGGGCGCGACGATCAGCTCGGCATCGATCTCGGCCAGCGTGCGGCGCTCAATCTCAACATCGGGCCAGGCGTAGTCGGTCAGCAGCACATGAAAGCGGGACATCGGCGGCAATTCGGCTGGAGGTTTCTCGGACAATGAAGCCTGCGCATCGTATCACGCCTCTTCATTGCTGCCACGAGGCAATCGCCGCTTGTCGCAAGTACGGCACCGTCTGCCGATGATCGCCGCAGACGTAGAAGCTTTCGCCGCCGTCGGCCACTGGGGAAGACCATGGCCGAGCAATTGACGCGCGGCGACCTCCCGCACTGGTACATGCCGGGTCACGCACACTTTGTGACGTATCGGCTTTCGGGCAGCATTCCAGCCCAGATCCTCGACCAGTTGCGTCTGGAATGCATGGAGCGATTGAACCGGAAGCTGCCGCCCGGCGCAGATCAAGCGGAGTATCGATCCACCGTCCACAAGATCATGTTTGGCAAGTACGACGGCGTCCTCGATACAGGCTCGCACGACCCTTGGCTGGCAATCGAACCCGTCTGCAAAATCATCCGCGAAAACCTCTACCACCATCGCGGGACGAAGTACGAGCTGCTGGCCTATACGATCATGCCCAACCACGTTCACCTATTGATTCAACCGTTTGAATCGGCCTTGATGCCGACTTGCGGGGACACCGACGCTGGCAGCGTCGGCAACTACCGACGGCTCAACGGTGGGAGCGTCGGCCACGAGGAGGAGTCATTCGAGACGGCGGACAGTACGAGTGTGCTCAGCGGAATCATGCACAGTTTGAAGAGCTTTACGGCGAACCGTGCGAACGAGGCTCTCGGCCGCTCGGAACGATTCTGGCAGAAGGAATCGTATGACCATTGGGTTCGGGACGTTAACGAGCTGGAGCGCATCGTGGCCTACATCGCCGCGAATCCCGTCCGTGCCGGCCTTTGCTCCCGACCGCATGAATGGAATTACTCGTCGGCCTACGATCGATTCCAAAGCGACGGGTCTGATTGTGCCCTCGTGGGCTGGCTTCGTGATGATTGGCGACGATGACGTTGCCGACGATGCCAGCGTCGGAGGTCTATGATACCGCCGACGCTGGCAGTGTCGGCGACTCGCCAATGGCCGCGTGCCGTAAATGCGGTACTGTCTGTCGATGATCGCCGCAAACGTAAAAGCTCTCGCCGCCGTCGGCCACGGTGCGGACAAGGATCGTCTTCCAGGGGCGGTAGTAGTACTGCGGGTTGCTCTTCGGGGCTTCGGCTTGCCACTGGCCGTCGATCTTGATCAGGTCAAAGGCCGCCGTGGTGAAATTGGCGATTCGCCGGCCTTCCTGGTGGGCCACGTTGCGGGCCATCGACAGGGCCTTGAGATACACTTCCGGCCCCATGACGGCGGAACCCATGCAGAGGAACACGCCACGTTCGAGCCGATCGACGGTCGCACAGACGGCCAGAAAATCACGGTAGCTGGCCGTGCCGAATGCAGCAGGGTCGAAGTTCGGATGCTCGTGCAGGATGTCGTAGCCGATGCCGATGTGGACCGTCACCGGCACGCCGAGGCGCGCCCCTGCGGCCAGGACGCTGAGGTCCTTATGCGGGTAATCGCTGGCCAGGATGTGTCGGCCGATCGACTCGCCCAGGCCAAGCCCTTGCGTCACACCCACTTGCACGATGTCGTTCAGCTCCCCCGTCTCGCGCCACAAGCCGAACTCACCCGAGCGGATGTAGCGGGCCACGCTTTCGCACGTCGCGCCGATCCGGGCGAGTTCGTAGTCATGAATCGGCCCCGCTCCATTCATGCCGATGTGCGTCACGAGGCCCCGCTCCATGAGGTCAATGAGCTGTCGGGCGACTTGGGCGCGAATGACGTGCCCGCCCATGAGCAGCAGCACCGCCGCGCCGCGCGATTTGGCTGCCGCCATCCGCCGGCCCAGTTCCGCGATATCGGCCATGGCCTTGCTATCCAGCGCCGGCGGCAGCTCATCCAGCGGGAGCTGCTGGTCGATCCTGATGTCGTGCTTCCGCTCGGCCAGCGGCTTGATGATCAGGCGCGAGCGGTCGAAGGTGGGAAGCATGGGCGGCATGTGGGAATCAGAGTGGGAGAGGGGGTGAGTGGGAGAGTGGGAGACGCCAGGCTTAGTCTCCCCCTCACCCAGTCTCCCCCTCTCCCCCTCTTGCTAGTCCTAGGACCATTAGCAAATCATCGATCCGCCGATAATCCGGCACAATCACCTCCGCTCCTGCGCGGAGCAGGTGCTCGCGCTTAAGCGTGTTGATGCGGCCGCTGCGCTCGACTTCATCGCTGGCGACGCCGATGGCCAGCGCGCCGACGTTGCGGGCCGCCAGCATCTCGGCTGGGCCGTCGCCAATGCAGGCGACCTCGCTGCCACGCAGACCTTGCTCGGCGATCAGTTCTTCAAGCACGCGCTGCTTGCTGAATGCCGGATCATTTTTCACAGGACCATGAATCCGCGGGCCAAAAAAAGGGTCAAGGCCAAGGATAATTGTTTCGGATTGCACATGGGCCAGGTCTGTTCCAGAAGAAATGACAAGCAATAGCCCGCGCCGCGCCAGCTGCTCGACGAGCGCCCGCGAACCAGGCACGAGCATGTCGTCCGCGCTCGCCTGGCCCGACTTTACCGCTTCGATCCGCCGGGCCGTTTGGGCCAGCAGTAGCTCGAGGTATTCGTCGAAATGGACCTGCGGATCGGGCCGCGGCTGGCCGCGCCGGGCGACTTCGTCGGCCAGGGCCTCCATCTGGAGCATCGTCGGCTGGCCGGTCAGGCGGGTGACGAATTCTGTCACCAGTGCCTGGAGTTCATGCCGCGTCTCGCTGGTTCCCGTGGCGACGAGGATATCGACCATCCGCGGGATCATCAGCCCCTGCCAATTGACCCGCAAGAGCGACAGCGTGCCGTCAAAGTCGAAGACAACCGCGCGAAAGGGACCGCGGGGACGGTCGGAGCGTACGATTTCGAGCCAGGAATCTGCGGTCGCTTCGGGCATGGCGGCATAGAATGGGTTTCAGGAACCAAGTCCGCATGATAACCGCATCGTCCAGTCGCGAAACGCCACTCCCAGCGTTCCCTACCGCTCCTGCTCGCCAACATTGGCAATTTCGCACCAGTTCGCTCCTGTGGCTCACCTTCACGGCGGCGATGACGCTGGCCTATGCACGACTGTACGGCCCATGGGCGATTGCACTCGTGCTGGTTGCACCCTTCGTTGCGGTCGCCCTCGGTTGCTGGTTCGGTTTGATGTTGGGCCGCATGCATGATGCCGTCTATTGGGCCGTCATAGGGAGCTTGCTCGGCAGTGCGTTCGCCGTTCAGCCACAAGTGCGGGGACTGATGTTCTATGCCTGGCCGCTAGTGTTTAGCGCCATTGGGGCGTTTGCCGCGACCCAATCGGCAAGTTTTCGCTTGCGACTGATACCGCTATGTGTCGCGGCAGGGCTTCTCACCGTCTGGCTGGTCTATGCCACGCGCCTGGCGACCAACACGGAAGGTTGGGTGGACATCGCGTGCGGTGGAATTGCGGGAGCGGCCATGGCGAGCCTCGTTGCCCTGGTCGATTGGCTGCAAACGACCTACCGCACGTCGCGCGACGCCTGGGCCGCGGGGCTTATGTTTGCCGTGATCGCCGGGAACCTTTGGGCTGCGTTTGTCACGGGTCGGCTGGGATGAGACCCGACAAGCGACTTTTCCCCAACGCCCGTCCGCACACTCAATAACGGATTCGATTCTCTGGCGGAACCCGCGGCGTCAGCGAATTACTTGGAGCAACCGATTTGGGCGAGGCGAAGCTATTGGTAGTCGGTGGCGCTGCTGCCGGCGATTGCATCAGCTCCTGCGCCTGGCGCGAGAGGTAGTGCGAGACTCCCTCCAAGAGCTGCTGACCCGCCTGGTCAAGCTTCTTCTCGACATAAGCCGGATCCGCCGGAGGCAGGTCGCGCGGCAGGGGAGCGGCCGCCTCGACAGGCCGGCTCACGGCCGTCCGCCAGTTGCCATCGGGAGGGGGCAGGGGCTCGGGCCGCGGTACGCTGCTGGAAGGAGGCACGAGGCTCGGTCGCTCGTCGGCGATTTCTGCGGGGCCGACAGGCGCGGCCCGGCCCAGCGGCATGCGCGGCAAAAGCGAAACTACGGCGGCAACGATCGCGATTTCGGCGATCAGGCTCGTGACGAATCCGGTGGGGCTCTTTTTCGACATGGCTGACTCTCCGACCCCGGCCGACGAGCTCTACGCCGGGAGTACGCGACAAGATGCAGACACACCGATGCAATCAGAGTGCCAACCGCGCGCTTCTTCGTGCGGGTTTTCGCAAGTGGTGCGTTTGTCGGCACTTAGTCGTGCTGCCACGCGAGCCGCTAGCGAGAGGCCCGTTGCAAGAGTTGTGATCCGATTGAAGAATTCGTCTCAGATTGCGAGCCTCCAAGATCGGCTCCTGCAACGATTGGCGGCCTGCCGGGCGGCGCGATAGAATGCGATCAAACTTGTGCCATCACAACGACCTTGAACTTCCGCCAATGTCTCACTGCGCTTTCCTTGTTACTCAGTTGGATCTGCCGCTTGTGCTTGCTCAAAGCGGCGCCGCGAAAACCGCGGTCGGTTGGGTGATTGTGCTGTTACTTCTGTTGCTGGCGCTGTTGGTGGTGGCCCGTCCCAGCGGCCGCAAGATGCCCGAGGGCGATAGGAAACGCTAGCCCTTCACCTGCTCGCTGAGCCACTTCAGATAGCCCGGGCTGATCTCGACGATCGGCGTGGCGATGATTTCGGGTTGATCGTAGGGGTGCGTCGCCAGCAGCAGCTTTTCCAGATTCGCGTACAGATCGCGGCGCGTCTTCATCGTGACGGTCCACTCGCGGGCCGATTCCAGCCGGCCATTCCACCAGTAGCTGCTGTCGATCGGACCACTCACCTGCACGCAGGCTGCCAGCCGCTTGTCGAGCACGGCTTTGGCCAGTGCATCGGCATCCTTCTTCTCGGCGGTGGTGGTGACGACCTGAATAGCTTCCGCAGGCATGGCAATCGGTGTTGGCGAACGCGGGCAGCGTCTGAAGTTCGACGCATTGTACGCCGACGCTGGCAGCGTCGGCCACGCACATCCTCCGCCACGCACACGGTCACGGCTAGTTCGAGAATGAGAATCCCCAGCTCGGCCCCGGACGATGCCAATGGCGGTCGTAATAGTGGAAATGGGCATACGGCGGCGGGCAGCGGTACCACGGTTCGTAGTAGTTTTCGACGATGACCCCCCGCGGGGGTCCGACCACATACCCAGCGGGAGCATAGACAGCCTGAGCAGCAGCAGGCGGCGGGGTTCGTTGGAGAGCCTGGATTACGCGGTCGCTGACGCCCTGATTCCTTAGCACGATCAAGTCGTTGACGCTGGGGGACCGCGCCACGCCGTGCGCGCGGATGTGTGTGGAGATCACGTCCTCGCTCAAACCGGCCTGGGTCATGGCAATCACATCGTCATTCGAGACCGCGCCCGACATCTGCCGACCCATGCGGGCCTCGATCTCCGCCTTGGAACGGGCCAGATCGGCGTCGATGCTTTCCCCGACCACGTTGCCCGTGATCGCGCCGATCGCCGCTCCCGCCAAGGCAGCCGGGCCGGCATTGCCCGAGGCATTGCCCAGCGCGGCGCCAATGCCCGCTCCGGCCAGGCCACCCGCGACGGCGCCCCGATCGCTGTAGTAAGGCGAGCGGCAGCCGATCGCCAGCGCGGACCAAATCAATGCCAAAGTCACAATCGAGCGAGGAGTTACCATCGCGACCATCCTGGTTTGCCGCGGCGTAAGACGCGGACGATGCCCACAACTACGATGCCCGCGCCCAGCGCGGGGCGGCATGGTCGTAAAACCGACTTGCGGCGTCAAGAGAGAGGCGCCCCTTCGACGCTAGCAGGCTACTTGGGCGGCTGAGAGGCCGGTGCGTCGGGCTTGTCTTCGGCCGGCTTCGGCCCCTCAGTCTGGCCCGCCGGCGCCGGTTGTTTCGCCTTGTATTCAATCCACTTCTTGTGCGTTTCGGTCCGCTTTTCCTCGTCCGTGAAGCCAATCGCGCGGGGGTTAAAGAAAATCTGCTGCGGATCGGTCGCTTGCTGGTTCGGCCGCTCGCCGAAATAGCCTTTGAGCTGTTGCTTCGTGAGGATCACTGCAGTGGCCAGAGCCGCGTCGCGCACCTGCACGTCGTACACAACGTTGTTTTCCTGCATTCGCGTGACGACCGATTTATCGTCGAGCAGTTTCTCGACAAGCGGCAGATGTGACTGGTTCCCAAGCTTCGCCACGGTCATCAGGGCATACTGCAACATGTGGGGTTGCCGGTTTCCCTGCCCCTTTAGAATCTTCAAGGCGGGGACCATGCCGTCATCGAGGCCGAGATTGAGGGCGATCAGCATCCCCTGATACGCGGCCATGTCGTCGCTGCGACGGATGATCGAACCGATCATCTTCCGCGGAATGCCGTTCTTGGACGAGTTCGTAATGGCGTCGCGGAGCGCGGACTGATAGCAGCAGTTGTAGATCATGTTCATCGTCAGCGGCGGCAGAGTCACGTCCTCTTCAGCCGCCACGAACAGCATAACCCCGATCTGGGCCAGCGACATTTGCTGCTGCTGGCCGAATTGCGCCGCCTGCTGGTACTGGAAGGCCCGCTCGGCCAACTGGTCGCTGGCCGTTTTGGGGCTGGATTCCAGCGACCGCATCACCTCCGGATCGGCCCGCGTCAAATCGACAAAGAGCTGCCGGGACGTCGAGTCGTCGCCGTACGCCGTCTTGAACCGGCTCCAGGCAGGCAGGGGATAATCGCTCGCATCTTCCTTGCCGCTGAGGAACGCCTCCAGCCGCCGCTGGAGGTCGAGCTCGCGAATCTGTCCTAGGATGCGCACCGAGCGGTAGCGTACCTCGCGATCGGGATGAAGCACGGCCGCTTCCAGGGCGGCAAACGCGGGCAAGCCGACGCGCGTCAATTCATCGCTGGCGGCTTCCCGCTCGGTAAAGTCTTCGCTGCCAAGCTGTTTTACCAAGGCGGTAATGCGATCGGCATTCGCGACCCCTTGAGCGACCGCTTCCGTCGTTGGCAAGCCAATCCCGCATGCCGCCAGCACGACCAAACCTACGAGGCGGCTGGACAAGCTTGCCCTTGGGCGGCTGGAAACCGTCATTGCAGAATCCTCAGGGAGCACGGCGGGGGCGTGCGATCATTGTAAATCCGACAAACAGCGGGCGTCCACCTGACTGACCGCTTCGTCCTTGTGACCCCGCGCGTGCGGAACTACAACAGAAGTTGGCCTGCCTTGCGAAAGCAGCAAACACCGTGCCCGAACCGACCGCCAATTTGACGACAAATTCGACTGCTTTGCCGCTAGGCGGACGCATTGCCGTCGTCACCGGTGCATCCGGCGGCATCGGCCGGGCCATTGCCCTCGAAGTGGCTCGCCAGGGAGCCGACGTGCTGGTTCATGGTTCGACGCGAGCAGAGGCGGCCAGGTCGCTAGCAAAGGCAATTCGCGAGGTGGGACGGCGATCGCACGTTGTGATGTGTGATCTTTCCAGTTCGGCCGGCTGCGAGGCTCTCGCTAAGTCCGCCCACGACTGGCAAGCGGATATTGATATCTGGATCAATGGTGCCGGCGCGGACGTCCTCACCGGCACCGCGGCCGACTGGCCGTTCGAACGCAAGCTGGAGCGGCTGTGGCGGGTCGATGTCGAGGGAACGATTTTCCTCTCGCGCCTGGTCGGTCAGCGGATGAAGCAGCGAACCGGCCGAGGAGGAGTGATCCTGAATATCGGCTGGGACCAGGCCGAGCAGGGCATGGCCGGCGACAGCGGCGAAATGTTCGCGGCCGTGAAAGGGGCGATCATGGCCTTCAGCCGCAGCCTGGCCCAGTCGCTCGCGCCGGAAGTGCGCGTCAACTGCCTCTGCCCGGGTTGGATTCGGACGGCGTGGGGAGAGAAGGCTTCAGCCTATTGGCAGGAGCGAGCCACGCGACAGGCCTTGGTTGGCCGCTGGGGGACGCCCGACGACGTCGCCCGTGCAGCGGCTTTCCTCGTCTCGCCGGCAGCGGCGTTCATCACCGGCCAAGTCATTCATGTGAACGGCGGATTTCGATACCAATAGCGAAGCTGAAGCTCTCCCTCTCTCTGTCCCTCCGTCTCTCCGACTTTGGCAATTGACTGAGAGACAGAGAGATGGAGAGTCGGAGAGAATTGCAGCCATTCACATTCACTGATGCCCCGCGAGCACCTCCATTTCGTCACCGGTCGTCTGGCCGAGCGTTCGCTCCGCTCAGTCGTCAGCCGACTGGCCGAGCAGGTGGGTTTCGACTACACGATTGACGTGCTTCCAATCACAGTCGCTGCGCTCATGACGCCGGCGTGGATCGCTCGCCATCTGTCGATCGTGGGCACTCCTTCCCGCGTCATCGTGCCTGGCTATTGCGAAGGGGACCTTGCGCCAATCCAAGCAGCGGCTGGCGTGCCGGTCGAGCGCGGTCCGCGCGATCTGCGGCGGCTCGATGAGTTTTTCGGCAAGAATCCCGGTCCGCCCGCGGGATATGGTCGCTTTGACATCGAGATCATTGCCGAGATTAATCACGCGCCGCGGCTCAGCCTGGTTGAAATTTTGCGGCAAGCGCGCGAATTGAGCGCGGATGGGGCCGACCTGATCGACGTCGGCTGCGATCCGGGCAAGCCGTGGTCCGGCGTGGCCGAGTGCGTGCAGGCCCTCAAGTCCGAAGGGCACCGCGTCTCGATCGACAGCCTCAATCCGGCCGAGATCGCACCTGCCGTGGAGGCCGGTGCTGAACTGGTTTTATCGGTGAATGCCACGAACCGCGCTGCCGCCTTTGATTGGGGCTGCGAGGTCGTGGCAATTCCCGATGATTTCGCGACGCTCGGCGGACTCGAAGAGACGGTCGAGCTGCTCGCGGCAGCCAAGGTTCCGCTCCGAATCGACCCGGTCATCGAACCGATCGGCTGCGGATTTGCGGCGAGCCTCGGGCGATATATCGAAGTTCGCCGCCGCTATCCCGATGCCGAAATGATGATGGGCATCGGCAATCTGACCGAGCTGACCGATGCCGACTCGGCCGGCATCAACGTGCTGCTCTTGGGCTTTTGCCAGGAGCTGGAAATTCGCAGCGTGCTGACCACGCAGGTCATCAACTGGGCCTGCACGTCGGTCCGCGAGTGCGACCTCGCCCGTAAGCTCGTGTTTCACGCCGTCCGCGCCGGCGTTCCACCTAAGCACATCGAGCCCCGGCTGGTCGCGCTGCGCGACGAGAAAGTCGTCGAGTTTGGCGAATCGGCCCTGAATGATCTGGCCGCCCAGATCAAGGACCCCAATTTCCGGGTCTTTGCCGAAGGGGGCAAACTGCACGTGGTTAGCGCCAACCTGCACGTGGCCGATCGCGATCCGTTTCTACTCTTCGAGCGACTATTGCATCCGGGCTTTGGCGGGGCGGCCGACACCCATCAACCGCCAGCGAATGTCGATCCATCGCACGCATTTTATCTCGGGTATGAATTGGCCAAAGCGGCCATCGCGTTGGCCTTGGGCAAGCAATACCGCCAGGACGAAGCCCTTGACTGGGGATACCTGACGGTTCCCGAAGAAAGCCATCGGCTGCGGAAGTCGCCACCGCCGCGGGAGGCTGGCTCATGAGCGGTTCCCCAACGGAACTGCCGCTCGTCGTCGAGCTGCGCCCACCGCCAGACGTCGAGGCCGCCCTGGTGCGACTCGCCGGCCAGCCCCATTGTCTGGTTCTGGATAGTGCATTGCGGGACCCGCGGCTGGGGCGGTACTCGTTCCTGACGGCCGATCCGTTCGACTTTTTCACGGTCCCTGCCGACAGGACGGACGGATTGGCGGTGCTGGCCAAGAAGCTGCGGCCATTCAACTCGACACATCGCGACGACTTACCGCCGTTTCAAGGCGGCGCGGCCGGTTTGCTTTCGTATGATTTATCGCGGAGCTTGGAACGGATCGCAGCGCCGCGAACCGACGAGTTTTGCTTGCCGGCGCTGGCGATGGGCCTCTACGACGTCGTCCTGGCTTTCGATCACGTCGAGCATCGGGCGTGGCTCGTTTCGCAAGGCTTTCCCGAGCATGAACCGAGCCGGCGTCTGACCCGGGCGCGCGAGCGCATCGAACAGTTCCGCACGTGGCTGGCCGAAGCGAATCCGCCGCGCACCACTGGTGTGCCGCGGGCCCCGCATGCCCTATTACCGGCCGACTTGGCGCCGAGCTTTCCGGTCCCTGGCCCAGCTGGCCTGGTCAGCAACTTTACCGCGGCGACCTACAAGCAGATGGTTCAGCGGGCGATCGACTATATCCACGCGGGCGACATCTTTCAGGTCAATCTCGCCCAGCGGCTGCTCGTTCCCGCGGCGGGGGACTCGCTTGCGCTCTATCTAAAGCTTCGCCAATGCAACCCGGCCACCTTTGCGGCCTGGTTCGACCTTGGCGACACCCAAATCGCCAGCGCGTCGCCGGAACGGTTTCTCAATCTCCAGGGCCGCCAGGTAGAAGCCCGGCCCATCAAAGGGACGCGCGGCCGCACGTCCTGGGTCGAGGCCGATCTGTTCGCGGGGGACGAACTCCGCGAAAGCGAGAAGGACCGGGCCGAGAATATCATGATCGTCGATTTGCTGCGCAACGACCTGTCGCGCGTTTGCGAGGCCGATAGCGTCCGCGTGACGCAGCTCTGTGGGCTGGAGATGTATCAGTTCGTGCAACACCTTGTGTCGGCCGTGACCGGCACTCTGCGAAGAGAGTGCAGTGCGATCGACCTCGTGCGCGGGGCGTTTCCGGGCGGGTCGATCACCGGCGCTCCCAAGGTGCGGGCGATGGAAATCATCGCCGAGCTCGAGCCCACCGCCCGCGGTCCTTACTGCGGCTTGATCGGCTATTTGGGTTTCGACGGCTGGCTCGATTTGAGCATCCTGATTCGGACGATCACGGCCAGCCGCGGCTGGTGGCAGTTTCCCGTGGGAGGCGGCATCGTCGCCCAGTCGTCCCCCGACCGCGAGTACGAAGAGACCTGGCACAAGGCAGCCGGCCTGCTGCGTGCGATTGCCTGACATGCTTCTGGTCATCGACAACTACGACAGCTTCGTTCACAATCTGGCCCGCTACTTTCAGCGGCTGGGGCAGGAGACCGTCGTCGTGCGCAACGATGCGATCGATCCCGCGACCATCGAGCGCTTGCGGCCTGACGCCCTGGTTCTGTCGCCCGGTCCATGTACGCCGACCGAGGCGGGCTGTTCGCTCGACGTGGTGCGGCACTTCACCACGCGCCTGCCAATCCTCGGTGTATGCCTGGGTCATCAGACAATTGCCGCGGCCTTGGGAGGCCGCATCGTGCGAGCCAACCAGCCAATGCATGGTCGCTCCAGCACAATTATGCACGACAGCCGCGGCATTTTCGCCGGGCTGCCCAGCCCGCTAACAATCGGCCGGTATCATTCGCTGGTAGTCGAGCAGGCGACACTTCCGGCGGAACTGGACGTCACCGCACGGACGGACGATGGCACCATCATGGCGTTGGCTCATCGCGATTACCCCGTAGTTGGCGTGCAATTCCATCCGGAGTCGATCCTGACCGAACACGGATTCGAAATGCTGGCGGGGTTTTTGCGGCTCGCGGGGCTGCCGCTGCCCAACCAACTGCCGGAAATCGACGACGAGCGTCCCACGCGCAAGCCGCAAGGCCGTTTGCCGGACAAGCCGGTGACGTTTTAGCAATGATGGCGGACGAACTCATCCTCGAAGGACTTGTCACGTCGCAGAATGCCGACGCGTCGGTGAATTTGTCGCCGATGGGTCCTCGCACCGACCGCACAATTTCGCGGCTCGTGCTGCGGCCGTATCAGACGTCGCAGACCTACCACAACCTGAAGCGGCACGGCGAGGGGGTGTTTCACATCACGGATGACGTGGAGTTGGTTGCCCGCGCGGCGATTGGCCGGCTCGTCCAACTGCCGCAATTGTTGCCCGCCGGATCCATTCGCGGCTACATCATCGCTGATGCCTGCCGCTGGTTTACATTTCGCGTCCACAGCCTCGACGACCAGGCAGAGCGAACAACGATCGTCTGCGACGTGGTCGATCGGGGCACATTGCGCGATTTCCTCGGTTTCAACCGGGCCAAGCACGCGGTGCTTGAGGCGGCGATCCTGGCCACTCGCGTCGGCATCTTGCCACCCGAGCAGATTCGCGACGAAATGAAGCGACTCGCTATTCCGGTCGAGAAGACCGCCGGTGAGCAGGAGCGGCAAGCCTTTGCATTGCTAACGACGTATATCGACAGTCAACTGAACTCTCAGCCCTGAACCAAAGTTCCGGAACGCCACAGAGGGCGTTCCCTACGGCACTCCGCATGCCCCGCACCGTCCACGTCACCGCACCGAGTCGCTTGCACTTCGGCCTGTGGTCGCTGGCTGGCGGCACAGGCCGGCAATATGGCGGCTTGGGAGCGATGGTCGAGAAGCCGGGTCTCGTGCTCGCGATCCGATCGTCTCAGGCGCTGAAGGCGACCGGCCCGCTCGCCGACCGCGCCGTGCATTTCTGCCGCAGGTGGGCCGAGTTTCATCGCACGGACCTCCCGAACTGCCAGCTCGAGATTGTGGCTGCTCCGCCTGAGCACGCCGGCCTGGGCACCGGCACACAGCTTGGGCTCGCTGTGGCCGCCGGTTTGAATGCCTTCGTTGGCCTGCCGAGCCAGTCACCCGCCGAGCTGGCCCTGAGC